>NNBU01000403.1_pt1 | contig 32802 bp, 26 predicted proteins | sample 1173781 | NCBI WGS metagenome assembly NNBU01 (sample SAMN07173937, study PRJNA388173) | plant metagenome | biome: Plant school; feature: Soil; material: Symbiotic tissue of Blasia pusilla L.; isolation source: symbiotic tissue sample KVJ2 | host: Blasia pusilla | place: Norway: Troms, Kvaloya...
CGCTCACGGTGCTGGCGGTGAACATCCTGGGTGACGGACTGCGCGACAGGCTCGACCCGAAGTTGAACAAGCGGGGAGGTTGAGCCAGGACGCAAGCACCTGTACTGTCCGTGCGCGACCTCGCCATCGCGCTGCCGCCCGGCGGCGACCGCGCGCATGCGGTCGCGCACATCTCCTTCGACGTGCCGCCCGGCAAGATCGTCTGCCTGCTCGGCGAATCGGGCTCGGGCAAGTCGGTCATCGCCAATGCGGTCATGGGCTTGCTGCCGCCGGGGCTCGTGCCCGTGCGCGGGGTGATCGAGTTGCAGGGCGAGAACCTGCTCGCGGCGCCGCAGGGCCGTTTGCGCGCCTTGCGTGGTCCCGCGATGGCCATGGTGTTCCAGGAGCCGATGACTGCGCTCAACCCGGTGATGACCTGCGGCGCGCAGGTCGACGAAATGCTCGCGCAGCACGTGCACATGGGCGCGGCCGAGCGGCGCCAGAAGATCCTGGCCATCATGGCGCGCGTGCGGCTGCCCGAGCCCGAACGCATCTATGCCTCGTACCCGCACCAGCTCTCGGGCGGGCAGCGCCAGCGCATCGTGATCGCGATGGCGCTCATCCTGAAGCCCGCGCTGCTGATCTGCGACGAGCCGACCACCGCGCTCGACGTGACCACGCAGGCCGAGATCCTGCGGCTCATCCTGGAGCTGCAGACCGAGAGCGGCACGGCCGTGCTGTTCATCACGCACGACTTCGGCGTGGTCGCCGAAATCGCCGACGAGGTGGTGGTGCTGCAGCTGGGCGCCATGATCGAGAAGGGCGACAAGATGGCGGTGCTCACCGCGCCGCGCGAGCCGTACACGAAGATGCTGCTCGACGCGGTGCCCGAGCTTTCCGCGCCGCGGCGTCCGCCCGTGGCCGATGCCTACCCGCTGCTCAACGCGGTGAAGATCTGCAAGACCTACGTCACCGGCAGCTGGCCGGGCAAGCGCCGCACGGTGAACGCCGCGCGCGACGTGACGCTCGAAGTGCGCCCCGGCGAAACCGTGGGCATCGTCGGTGAGTCGGGCTCGGGCAAGTCGACGGTGGCGCGCTGCATCGCGCGGCTGATCGACCCGACCTCCGGCGACATCTTTGCCGACGGCCGCTCGGTGGCGCATGCCACGGGGCGTGCGCTGTCGCCGTTCCGGCGCACGGTGCAGGTGATCTTCCAGGACCCGTACCGCTCGCTCAACCCGCGCCAGACCGTGGGCGCCTCCATCGTCGAAGGGCCGGTCAACTTCGGCACGCCGCACGACCAGGCCTGGGCGCGCGCCGAGGAACTGATGCACCTGGTGCGCCTGTCGCCCGACGCGCTTCGCCGCTATCCGAGCGAGTTCTCGGGCGGGCAGCGCCAGCGCATCTCCATTGCGCGCGCGCTGGCCTGCGAGCCCAAGGTGCTGATCGCCGACGAGGCGGTGTCCGCGCTCGACGTGTCGGTGCAGGCGCAGATCCTGCGGCTGCTCGACGAGATCCAGCAGCGGCTGAAGATCGGCATTCTGTTCATCACCCACGACCTGCGCGTGGCCAGCCAGATCTGCGACAGCGTGCTCGTCATGAGCCAGGGAGAAATCGTGGAGCGCGGCATGGTGAAAGACGTGTTCTTCGCACCGCAACACGACTACACGCGCAAACTGCTGGCCGCGGCGCCCGGGCGCGACTTTGCCTTCGCGCGCAGCTGAGGCCGCGCGCCGGTCATTCATTCATTCATTCATCGCTTCATCCCACGACAAGGAATCCATGAAAGTCTTCATCGCCGGTTTCCAGCACGAGACCAACACCTTCGCCCCCAGCAAGGCCGACTGGGCCGCGTTCACCGCGGGCTCCAGCTTTCCGCCGTACCGGCGCGGCGCGGTCATCGTGGAGGCCTATGCGGGGCGCAACATCCCGGTGGGCGGCTTCATCGATGCGGCGCGCGAGAAGGGCTGGGCGCTGGTGCCCTCGGCATGGGCCGGCGCCACGCCTTCGGCGCACGTGACCGAAGACGCCTTCGAGCGAATTTCGGCCGCCATCACCGAAGACCTGGCCGCCGCGCTGGCCGACGGCGGCATCGACGCGGTGTACCTCGACCTGCACGGCGCGGCCGTGACCGAGCACCTCGAAGACCCCGAAGGCGAACTGATTGCGCGCATCCGCACGCTGGTGGGCCCCGACGTGCCCATCGTCGCGAGCCTGGACCTGCACGGCAACATCACCGCGCAGATGCTGGCCGAGGCCGATGCGCTGGCCACCTACCGCACCTACCCGCACATCGACATGGCCGACACCGGCCGCCTGGCTGCGACGCTGCTGGAGCGCCGCATGGCACGCGGTTCGCGCGAGCCGCTGCATGCGCGGCGCTTCAGCTTCCTGCTGCCGCTGAACGTGCAGTCGACCATGATCGAGCCGGCTGCATCCGTGTACGCGCTGCTGAAGGAACTCGACGCGAAGCACGACGCGGTGCTGAGCTTTGCCACCGGCTTCCCGGCCGCCGACATCGCCGAATGCGGGCCGGTGGTGTGGGGCTACGGCGACGACGCCGGCGCGGCCGTGGCCGCGCTGTACGAGCGCATCGACCAGCCGCGCTCGCAATGGCGGCTCGACGTGCTGGAGCCTCGCCTGGCGGTCGCTCGCGCGCTCGAACTGGCGGAAGGCGCGAGCCAGCCGGTCGTCATCGCCGACACGCAGGACAACCCCGGCGCAGGCGCCGACAGCAACACCACCGGCATGCTGCATGCGCTGCTGGCCGAGGGCGCCGGCAAGCGCTTCCCGGGCAAGGTCGCACTCGGCCTGATGTTCGACCCGGCCGCCGCGGCCGCGGCGCACGAAGCCGGCGTGGGCGCGCAGATCCGCATCGCGCTGGGCACCTCGGTGCCCACCTGGGGCGGCCAGTTCAGCGATGTGCCGGTCGAAGGCCTGTTCACCGTGACCGCGCTCAGCGACGGCCAGGTGCAGGGCAAGGGGCCGATGTCGCGCGGCGGCACGGTGTCTCTCGGCCCGAGCGCCTGCCTGGAGATCGACGGCGTACGCATCGCCGTGGCCAGCGGCAAGAGCCAGATGCTCGACCGCGAGTTCTTCCGCTATGTGGGCATCGAGCCCGAGGCGATGAAGGTGCTGGTCAACAAGAGCTCGGTGCACTTTCGCGCCGACTTCGCGCCCATCGCCAGCACCATCCTCGTGGCCAAGGCGCCGGGCCCGATGGCTGCCGACCCGGCCGACCTGCCATGGACGCGGCTGCCGGCCACGATGGCGCTCCAGCCCTGAGCACCCACCCCGTCTTTCTTTCCACCGAACCAGAGCACACGATGCCTCAGAACGCACAGCACTACCTCGAGTACATGAGAAAGCACGCCGCCGAATTCGTGACGGTGCGCCAGCAGATCCACCAGAACCCCGAACTCGGCTTCGAGGAGTTCGGCACCAGCGACCTGGTTGCCGAGCGCCTCACGGCCTGGGGCTACGAGGTCGAGCGCGGCCTGGGCGTGACCGGGCTCGTGGGCCGCCTGAAGCGCGGCAACGGCACGCGCGCCGTGGGCATTCGCGCCGACATGGACGCGCTGCCCATCGAGGAGAAGACGGGCCTGGCCTACCGCAGCGGACGGCCCGGCATCATGCATGCCTGCGGGCATGACGGCCACACGGCCATGCTGCTGGGCGCGGCCAAGTACCTGGCGCAGCACGGCGAGTTCTCGGGCACGCTCAACCTGATCTTCCAGCCGGCCGAAGAGGGCATGGGCGGCGCCGTGAAGATGATGGACGACGGCCTGTTCGACAAGTACCCGTGCGACGCGGTGTACGCCATGCACAACTCGCCGGGCCGCAAGCAGGGCGACCTGGTGTTCCGCGAGGGCGCGGCCATGGCCTCGTCGGACTACGCCACCGTCACGCTCACCGGCGTGGGCGGTCACGGCGCCATGCCGCACCGCACGGCCGACCCCATCGTGGCGGCGTCGAGCATCGTGATGGCGCTGCAGACCATCGTCTCGCGCAACGCCGATCCGCAGGAGCTGTCGATCGTCACCGTGGGCGCCATCCACGCCGGCAAGGCCAACAACGTGATCCCGGAGACCTGCACGCTGGAGATCAGCGTGCGCTCGCTGAACCGCGAGGTGCGCGTGCTGCTCGAGAAGCGCCTGAAGGCCATCGTCAACGCGCAGGCCGAGAGCTTCGGCGTGAAGGCGCACATCGACTACCGCAAGGGTTATGCGGTGCTGGTGAACACGCCGCAAGAAACCGAGTTCGCGCGCCGCGTCGGCTACGCGCTGGTGGGCGAGGCGCACGTGGAGCCGCAGGGCCCGGCCGTCACGGGCAGCGAGGACTTCGCGTTCATGCTGGAGAAAAAGCCCGGCTGCTACCTGTTCATCGGCAACGGTGCGCCGGGCGAGCACGGCGGCTGCATGGTGCACAACCCGGGCTACGACTTCAACGACAGCAACCTGCCGATCGGCGCGGCCTACTGGGCGCTGCTGGCCGAAACGTACCTGCAGTAAAGGGGGAAAGGGCCGGGCCGCAGCCCTGCGGGCGCCGGTTCAGTGCCGGGGCACGGTCGTCGTGCCCACGTGCATCGTGCGGCCCGCGCCCAGGCCCGCGACGACGAGCGCGATGCCCAGGCCGATGAACAGCCACGACGAGGCGCGAAAGCTCCCCGTCCAGCCGTGCAGCAGCCCGGCCAGCAGCGGGCCGAAGGCGGCCACCATGTAGCCCACGCCCTGCGCCATGCCCGACAGGTGCGCGGCCACGTGCGAGTCGGGCGAGCGCAGCACGATCATGGTGAGCGCCAGCGCGAAGGTGCCGCCCTGGGCGATGCCCAGCAGCACCGCCCAGGCCCACACCCCGCCGAGCGGCGCGAACAGCATCGCGAGCATGGCCGTCACCGTGAGCGCCGCCAGCACCACCGACAGGCCGCGCTGGTTGCGCAGCTTCACGGCCAGCGCCGGCACCACCAGGCAGGTGACGACCTGCGTCATGACCGACAGCGACACCACGTAGCCCGCGGTCTCGCTGCCCAGCCCGCGCTCACGCAAGATCGGCGCGAGCCAGCCCATCACGATGTAGGCGAGGGCGGACTGCAGGCCCATGAAGAAAGTGACCTGCCAGGCCAGCCGGTCGCGCCACAGGCCGCGCACGGTGAAGCCCGATTCGCTGGCCACCGGCTTGCGTGCCAGCGCCTGCGGCGCCCAGATCAGCGTGACCAGCGCGGCCGGCAGCGCCCACATGGCGAGCGCGGTGGTCCAGCCGCCGTCCAGCGCATGCTCGATGGGCACCGTGAGCCCGGCCGCGCTGGCGGCGCCGCCGCACACGGCCATGGTGTACAGGCCCATCATCAGCGCAGCCTGCCTGGCGAAGTCGCGCTTTACCAGGCCCGACAGCAGCACGTTCGACACCGCGATCCCGCTGCCCGCGATGGCCGAGGCCAGGAACAGCAGCGGGATGTTGCCGGTGCCTCGCAGCAGCGTGCCGACCAGGATCAGCACCATGCACCCGAGCAGCGTGCGTTCGGTGCCGAAGCGACGGCCCAGGCCCGGAGCCATCGGCGCGAACACGCCCAGGCAGAGGATGGGCAGCGTGGTCAGCAGGCTCGCGGCGGTGGCCGAGAGGCCGGTGGCCTGGATGATCTCCGGCAGCACCACCGACAGGCTGGCGAACACGGGGCGCAGGTTGAAGGCGATCAGCACGACGCTGGCGCCGAGCAGGATGCGGCGCGCCAGGCCCTGGGGGCCATGTGCCGGCGCGGCGGCGGTAGAAGGGGAAGAAGAGATGGTGGCCGAGTTCATGGCGTGCCCAGCGCCAGTGCGTTGATCATCGGCGCCATGAACGCGCGCACCGCCGCGGCGGCCGCGTCGGGGTCGCGGCTGGCAATGCCTTCGACGACGGCGCGGTGCGCGGCCTCGTCGGGTTCGGGCAGCACCGTGCCCATGGTGCTGGCGATGGTTTCCTTGATGTAGCCCGTGATGAAGCGGCAGGTCTCGGCCAGCGCCAGGTTGCCGGAGACGTCGACGATGGCCAGGTGAAAGGCCAGGTCGCGCTCGATGAACGACGAGCCCTCGTCGCCCGGCTCGGGCACGCCGCGCTTGTCGAGCAGGGCGTGCAGGCGGCGCAGGTCGCGCGCGGTGTGGCGCACGGCGGCGAGCCGCGCGGCTTCCACCTCGAGCGCGCGGCGCACCTCGAACTGGTCGCGCAGGCTGGCCAGGCGCATCTTCTGCAGGCTGGAGGAGGGGTCGAAACCCGAGCGCACATAGGTGCCCGAGCCCTGGCGCACTTCGAGCAGCCCGCGCGAGACCAGCGTCTTGACCGCTTCGCGCACGGTGCCGCGGCTCACGCCCAGCAATTGCGCGAGCTGCGGCTCGATGGGAATGCGCGAGCCGACCGTCCAGCGTCCGGCGGAGATTTCTGCCCTGATGCTGTCGGCGGCGGTATCTGCCAGGGAGGTACGGGGGGCTTGGGCGAGCATCGAGAGGGCCTATTCATTCAATGATTGGACGAATTCTGCCGCCAATGGAAAGCCCGGGCCAGGGGTGCGGTGGCTGCCCGTGCATTGACGCAACAGAGGTGAAGACCTTTGTTCGCAGGATTGCGCAAGCTGGGTTCAAAGATTTGTCATCAAAAAGTGAACTTTTTCCGGAATCGAGGAAACGTTCACCAATTGTTACTAATTATTGCCTGAGTGGCCGAAAATGAAACCAAAGGTCACTCACGGACGCGTCAGCGCCTTTCCGAACAACCCCAAAGCAGAAAAAACGGATCCCCCAGAAGTTGAAATGAAGGACTTTTCTTTGTCGGACGTGCGGCTCTTCACCAAGGCCGTCCAGCTTGGCGGACTGACCCCGGCGGCCGACGTTCTGAACGTGCCCAAGGCCTCCGCATCGCGCCAGCTGCAGCGGCTGGAAGCCACGGTGGGGCACCAGTTGCTGCACCGCGGCGCCGCCCGCTTCGCCCTGACCGAAGAGGGGCGGCAGTTTCTGGTGGCCGCCCAGCACGTGCTGACGATCCTGGACGACGTGATGCTGAACCTGTCCGCGGGCGGAGGCACCGTCGCCGGCCGGTTGCGCATCGCCGTGCCGCATTACTACGGGCGCGAACTGCTGACGAGCCACTTGCCCGATTTCATGCGCGCCCACCCGCAGCTCGACGTGATGGTCGAAACCGGCAACGACCGCGCGGACCTGGTGCGCGACGAAGCCGACGTGGCCATCCGGCGCGGCCGCGAAGGCTGCGACGAGCTGGTGGCGCGCCACCTGAAGAACGAGCCGCTGATGCTGTGCGCCGCGCCGGGCTACCTGGCACCGCACGCCCCGCTCGAAAACCTGGCCGACCTGGCCTCGCACGCCTTCCTGTCGGCCGAAGCCGAGGGGCGCAAGCGGGAGGTGCATCTCGCGACCCTCGAGCGGACCCACCGCGTTCGCGTGGACAGCGTGTGCCAGTCGGACGACCTGGAGCTGACCCTGCAGCTGGCCTTGTCGGCCCGCGGTATTGCGCTGCTGCCGGTGTCGCTGGCGCAGCCGCAGGTCGGCGCCGGCTTGCTGGTGCCGGTGCTGCCCGCGCTCCAGCTCAAGCCGCAGGAGATCAACCTGGTCTACCTGCCCGCGCGGCGCAACTCGCCCAAGATCAAGACCTTCGTCGACTACGTGCTGGGTGTGTTCCGGGCGTCCTGACGGGCTGACGCCCCGGAGCTACCAGCTTCCCGAGGCGCCGCCGCCGCTGCTGGAGCCGCCGCCGGACGACGAGGACGAACTGGAAGAAGACGACGAAGAAGAGGACGACGACGAAGAACTGCTGCTCCAGCCGCTGTCGTCGTCGCTGTCGCTGCCGCCATTCCCACCGCCGCCGTAGGGCAGAAAAGCGAACAGCAGCGCGATGAAGGTCGCGAGCACCGTGGGAATCCAGGTCTCGTCGGGCACCGGGCCCGGGTGGGTCGTCGACACCATGAAGATAAAGATGCCCGCCACGACCAGCAGGCGCACCGTGAAGCCCAGCACGCTGCGCTGCCAGGTGTTGCGCATGCACACCCCGATGACCGTGGCGAACAGGGCGACGCCGCCGATGCCCATGGCCCACAGAAAGCCCCACCAGAACCGCTCCGCGCCGAGCGCGAACGCCAGGACGACCAGCCCCGCGATCGCGAGCGCGATGCCGCCCACCACATAACTCACCGCGCGCGAACGCCCGCAGGCATAGCCGATGCCGCAGGCGACCAGGGCCGGCATGGCCAGGAACGCCGCCATCATGGGGTCGGCCAGCGCCACGGCGGCGCCCACCGCGCCGGCCCCCAGCAGGCCCAGCGCCACGCGCCAGCTGGGCTTGCGCCTGGGCGCCTCGGGCGCGACCGACGCGATGGCTTCGGCCAGCAGCTCGGGGCGCCGGGCCTTGCCCTGGAGCTTGCCCTTGCGCTTGCGGGGCGCCTGCTGCACCGCTGCGCGACCGCGCGCATTCGCGGCCACGCCGCGGCCGTACCACACGCCCACGCCCAGGCTCCACGCCAGCACGCCGAACAGCGCCCAGCCTTCGTCCGTGACGTGCGCGCCGCGCGAGGCCGGCTCGGGTGCGCTGTCGGACGTCACCTCAACAGGCAACTGTCCGCCGGCGTCGACGGCCGACGCGAGCGTCCGCGGGTTGATCAGCTGCGACAGCGCCTGCACCGCAGCCTGCACGCCACCGGCGAAGTCGCTGTTGCGAAAACGCGGCGCCATCTCGCGGTCGATGATGCGCGCGGCCTGGATGTCGGTGACCGTGCCTTCCAGCCCGGCGCCCACCTCGATGCGCATCTTGCGGTCCTTCAGCGCCACAAGCAGCAGCACGCCGTCGTCCTCGCCCTTGCGCCCGAGCTTCCATTGGGCGAACACGCGGGTGGCGTACTGCTCGATGGTGTCTTCGCCCGTGGTCGGCACGATCAGCACCGCCAGCTGAGCCTGGGTGTCGGATTCGAGGGTGGCGATGTCGCCGCGCAACGCATCGGCTTCGTCTGCCTTCAGCGTGTTCGTGAGGTCGACCACGCGCGACTTCATGGCGGGCACCGGCACCTGCCTGGCCTGCGCGGGCACGGCCCACGCCAGCAGCGCCAGGCACAGGGACAGCCACACCAGCGCCGTGGCCGGCCATCGACGAGCATTCATTCGCATATCTCTCCCTCTCTGTGCCTGTTTCTTTTTTCAGCGCCGCGCGCTCTTCGTCACCACGCCCGCGCCGCGCACCTCGATGCGGCGCTGGTCGGCCACCTTGCCGGTGGCGTCCACCAGCTCGATCACGTGCCGGCCCGGCCAGGGCAGCCACTGCGCGCTGTTGCCGCGCGCAAAGAACTTGCCGTCGATGCGCCACTGCACGCCGCGCCCTTCGGACTCGAAGCGCACGCGCTGGCGCAGCGGCGGAATGTCGGGGTCGACCGCGATGATGGTGCCGTCCGACGGCGCGGTGATGCGCGCGAAGCCGGCGTCCGCAGCCATGCCGGTGTCCAGCGCGAACAGCGGCTGCTCGGTGCCCTGCAGGAACCATTCGGCGCGCGCCGCTTCGAGCGGGGCGCCGTCGGCGCCGGGGCCGAACTCGACGCGCGCCTCGACCAGGCCGGGCGGCGGCGCGGGCGCGCGGCTGGGTTCGCGCGCGTGCAGGAAGCGCATCACCTCGGCCCACACCGGCGCGGCGCCGCTGGTGCCGCTCACGTCCCACATCGATTCGCCGCTGGCGTTGCCCACCCACACGCCCACCGTGTAGCGCTGCGACCAGCCCACGGCCCAGTTGTCGCGCATGTCCTTGCTGGTGCCGGTCTTCACGGCCGTCCAGAAGCGGGTGGACAGAATGCTGTCCAGGCCGAAGGTACGGGTGCGCGCGTTCGGGTCGGAGAGGATGTCGCCGACGATGAAGGCGGCGCGCGCATCGAGCAGCGGCGGCGCAGCGGCCTTGGTCTTGTCGGACGGTGTGCTCGTGCGCACCGTCATGGTCGTCGTGCCGTAGCGCCCGCCGTTGGCCAGCATGCGGTACGCGTTGGTGAGCGACAGCAGCGACACCTCGGCGCTGCCCAGTGCGAGGCTGTAGCCGTAGTAGTCGCCGCTTTCGCGCAGCGGCAGCCCGGCGGCGCGCAGTTCGCGCGCGAACGACTCGGGCGACACCATCACCAGCGTGCGCACCGCCGGCACGTTGAGAGAGGCGGCCAGCGCCGTGCGCGCCGACACCGGGCCCTTGAAGCGGCGGTCGTAGTTCTGCGGAATGTAGAGGCCGCTGGCGGTGCTGATCTGCGCCGACGAGTCCTCGATCAGCGAGGCCGCCGTGATGCGCCGCTCGGCAATGGCCTGCCCGTAGAGCAGCGGCTTGAGCGTGGAGCCCGGCTGGCGCAGCGCGGTCACGCCGTCGACCTCGGCCGCCTGGCTCAGCGGGCCCGAGGAGCCGACCCATGCGAGCACCTCGCCGGTGGCGTTGTCGAGCACGACCAGCGCGCCGTCTTCCACATGCCGCTCGCGCAGCTCGCGCAGGTGGCGCTGCAGCGTGTCGAGCGCAAAGCGTTGCAGGGGTGCGCGCAGGCTCGTTCTGACCGTCGCGTCCTTGTTGTCTTTCTCCTTCGCCCGCTGCGGCAGGGCCGGCGTGGGGGCTGCCCCCGCATCCGCGTCCCTTATTTCCCGCAGCACCCGGCGCGCGGCATGCGGCGCAATGCCTTCATTCGCATCGAAGGCGCGCCGCTGCACCGCCGCGCTGGTGAACATGTCCAGCGCCTCGCAGTCGACCTTGTGCTGCGGCTCCATCACGCGCAGCACCTCGCAGGCGCGCTGCGCCACCACGGCGGGCTTGGCATTGGGTGCGCGCACCAGTGCCGACGCCACGGCCGCCTCGCGCGCATCGAGGCCGCTGGGCGCCTTGCCGAACAGCGTGCGCGAGAGCGCGTCGATGCCGACGATCTCGCCGCGGAAAGGCACGGTGTTGAGGTAGGCCTCCAGGATCTGGTCTTTGCGCCAGCTGCGCTCCAGCTGCGCGGCCGCCACGGTCTGGCCGATCTTCTGCGTGAAGCTGCGCCCGCCCGAGTTGCGGCGCAGGTCGTCGTCGAGCAGGCCCGACAGCTGCATGGTGATGGTCGAGGCGCCGCGCGTGCGGGTGTTCCAGAGGTTGCCCCACGCGGCGGCCGACACGGCGCGCCAGTCGATGCCGCTGTGTTCGTAGAAGCGCCGGTCCTCGCTCAGCACCATGGCCGTGCGCAGCGCCGGGGACACGTCGGCCAGTGCGGTCCACTGGCCGCGCCGCACGGTGGCGTCGGTGCGCACGCGTTGCAGCAGTTCGCCGTTGCGGTCGAGCACGGCGGTGTCGGACGAGCGGAACTCGCGCTTCACGTCCTCGAAGCTCACGAACGCCGCAAGGGCCCAGGCCGGGTGCATGCAAACCGCGGCCAGCAGTGCCGAGGCGAGGATCTTGCGGGTAGGAAGGAAGGGCGCGAGCTGCATCGAGGAAGGTGGGTGTCCGGAGGTGGGGCCGTCGACATTCTCTGCGATGGACCACGGGAACCGCGCCTACTCGGGGACGGGCCGAAGGCTGCCTCGGCGGGCGAAAACTTCACGCCAAAGTTCTCGCCAGGTCCCACACACGGTAACGAACTTCACGCAAGGGCATTCATCCGGAAGCCTGATGCCTACCGGCGTGGTCTTCAATGCAGTACCGGCTCGCAGGAGGCGATGCCCGGTTCCACAAACACTCCAAGGAGAACTCACATGACGAAGACATTGGCAATCTTGCTGGCCGCATCGGCCTTCCTCGCAGGCTGCGTGGCCGTGCCTTACGACCGCCCGCCACCGCCGCGCGGTGGCTACGGCGACCGGGACCGCGACGGCGTGCCCAACCGTGCCGACCGGGACCGTGACGGAGACGGCGTTCCCAACCGCTACGACCGCAACCCGAACAATCCGAACCGCAACTGATCACTGCGCTCGTACTTAAAGGCCACGAAGCCAGGTGCTTCGTGGCTTTTTCGTTTCTTCGTTGTCTGTTTGCGGGGCCGTTGTTCGGGGCGAGTGCACAGGCCGCCGGGTACTCCCCTCCGCGAATGTCCCCCGGCCTGCGGCCTCCTCCTTTATTTCGCTGCGGGGAGCACCCGACGCCCTGTGCACTGGACACGCTGCTGGTGCGCTCCGATCATTGACCGCCCTGAACAGCGCTCTCCAACATCAACCCGCAGCAGTGCCAAAGCGCACAGCATTGCGCGCCTTGGCACGAGCAGCTTCGATCTCGCGGTCGCGCGGTTCAGCCGTGGTCACCAGCGACTCGAGCAGCCGCGCTGCAACAGCGCTCACCTCGTCGACTGCGCGCTCGAAGGCTTCCTCGTTGGCGCGGGACGGCACGCTGAAGCCGCTGAGCTTGCGAACGAACTGCAACGCGGCTGCGCGGATTTCCTGCTCGGAGGCAGGGGGCTCGAAGTTGTAGAGGGTCTTGATGCTGCGGCACATGGGCGCTCTCCGTTCGACATGAAGTGCAGCGCGGCGCTGCACCGTCCAGTCTAGCCAAGCCGCTCCTGCAGCTGCGGCTTCGCCTGCGGCCACTCGTCGTCGAGGATGCTGAAACGCAAAGCGGAAGATGGCCGGTGACGGCATGGCGCCGTCACCGGATACCGCCGGCACCTCCTTGCGTCAGGCTGGCCGCACCACCCGCTCGGCGGCCAGCGCCACGGCGGCCAGGCGCGCATCGTCGCCGTGCACCGAGGACAGCATCAACCCGACCGGCAGTTCGCCCGGCGCATGGCACGGCAGGCTGAACGCGCAGCCGTCGAACAGGTTGATCGCGAAGGTGTTGCGCAGCAGCAGGCCGTTGGCCTTGAAGAAGGCCGCGTCCTGCGCCAGCGCCGCGATGGGCGGCGCCACGATGGGCACGGTCGGGCACACGAGCGCGTCGAAGCCTTCGATGGCGCGCGCCACGCGGCCGGTCCAGTCGCGGCGGCGGTCCTGCATGGCGATGTAGTCGGCGGCGCGCACTTCGGTGCCCAGCGCGATGCGCGCGGCCACGCGGGCGTCGAAGCTGTCGCGTTTGCTTGCGAAACGCTCGCGGTGCACGGCCGATGCTTCCACGGGCGAGAAGCCGCCGGGCGCGTTGACGGTCGCGATCTCCGCGAGTTCGGCCAGCGTGATGTCGACGATCTGCGCACCGGCTGCGGAAAGCGCCTGCAGCGCACGGTCGAAGGCCTGCGCCACGGCGGGCTCGATGTCGTCGAACATCAGCGTGCGCGGCACGGCCAGCCGCATGCCCTGCAGCGGTCGGCGGCGCACGGCCAGCGGTGCATCGGCAATCGCCGCGTCCGCTGTCAGGCAGTCTTCCACCGAGCGCGCCATGGCGCAGACGGTGTCGAGCGAGCGCGCCAGCTCGAAGGCGCCGGTGCGCGGCACGCGCGACTGCGTGCTCTTGAATCCGACCAGGCCGCACAGCGCGGCCGGAATGCGGATGGAGCCGCCCGTGTCCGAACCCAGCCCGGCGACGGCCAGGCCCAGCGCCACCGACACGGCCGCGCCCGACGACGAGCCGCCCGGAATGCGCGACGTGCCTGCATCCGCCGGGTTGCGCGGCGTGCCGTAGTGCGGGTTGATGCCCACGCCCGAGAACGCGAACTCGGTCATGTTGGTCTTGCCGACGATGGCCGCGCCCTGGGTGCGCAGCCGGGCCACGGCCACGGCGTCATGCAGGGCCGCCGGTTCGCCCACGCACACGGCGGACCCGGCCAAGGTGGTTTCGCCGGCCACGTCGTAGAGGTCTTTCACCGTCACGGGCAGGCCGGCCAGCGCGCCGAGTTCGATGCCGGCCTTGCGTGCCGCGTCGGCATGGCGCGCCGCGGCGCGGGCACCGTCGGCGTAGAGCCGCGTGAACACATGCGCTGCGGCGGGCAGCGCTGCCGCGTCCAGCACCTGGTCGATCAGGGCTTCATGCGAGAGCTCGCCGCGCGCGATGCGTGCGCGCAGGGCGGCGATGGTGAAGTCGTCGCTGTTCATCACGCCACCACCGGCAGTGCCTGCACCGCGTAGCGATGCACGATGCGGCGCTGCAGCTTCGGGTCGTGCAGCTCGATTTCCATCTGCGTGGCGGGGCGAATGCCTTCGCCCCTGGCGTTGGGCAGTGCGCCCAGGGTGCCGCAGGTCATGAACAGGCCCTCGGGTGCCGCGCCCATGCCGGGCATGCCGTCGCGCAGGGCGGCCAGCGGGCGGATCGATGCGAGCGTGCCGCGCTGGTAGTCGACCCAGCGGCCGTCTTCCAGGATGCGCGAGTGCAGCTCGATGGTGTCCTGGTGCGCCTGCACGTCGGCCCAGCGCCAGGCCGTGTCGGCCACGGGCTTGGCGCACATCTGCTTCGACACGGCCACCGAGTAGCTCTCGACCTTGCGGTCGGTGTGGTCGGAGCCCACGCTCAGCCACCACTCGCCCTGCGAGAAGAAGAACACGGGCTCGGCCTCGCCGGAGCTCTGGTCGCCCAGCGCCTCGATGTCGGGCGACTGCGTCAGCAACTGGGCGGCCACGCGGTAGTACAGCGGCACGCTGGACGGGCGCGGCACGCCGATGGCCGCGAGTTCCTCGATGTGGTGCTCGATGGCGGCCACGTCGCGGCCGGTCCAGCCCGCCACCACCAGCGCGCGGGGCGCCACGGTGTGCAGGGCGGTGGAGCGCGTGCCGTCGGCGGCAAGGCGCTCGCAGGCAAAGTTCAGTCGTTGCATGCTCATCTCAGGTCTCCAGCGGGCGCTTGGCGGTTTCGCGGGCCACCACCAGGGCGATCAGCGTCAGGCCCAGCGCGGCCACCACGTACAGCGACACGGCCAGCGTGCTGCCCCACGACTTGAACAGGCTCGCGATGATCAGCGGCGCGAAGCCGCCGCCCACGATGCCGGCCAGCGTGTAGGCCAGCGAAGCCCCCGCGTAGCGCACGCGGCCCGGGAACTGCTCGGTCACGAAGGCGGCCTGCGGGCCGTACATCATGGCGTGGATCAGCAGGCCGACCACCACCGCCGCGCAGATGGCGACCGGGTGCGCGCTGTCCATCAGCACGAAGAACACGAAGGCCCACACCATGCCCAGCAGCGCGCCGGCAATGTAGACCGGGCGGCGCCCGATGCGGTCGGACAGCCCGCCGAACCACGGCACCGCAATCGCGTTGCAGGCCGCGCCGATCATCGTGGCCGTAAGCGCCAGCGGACGCGACAGATGCAGCACCGTGGTCACGTAGGTCAGCGTGAACACCACCACCAGCGCGTACAGCACGTCGGAGCCGATGCGCGAGCCGCCGGCCACCAGCAGGCTGCGCCAGTGCTGCGTGAACACTTCCTTGATGGGCGTCTTGGCGGTGGCCTTCTTCTGCTCCATCTCGAGGAACACGGGCGTCTCGTCCACGCCGCGGCGCAGCCACAGGCCGAACAGCACCAGCGCGACGCTGGAGATCAGCGGCAGGCGCCAGCCCCAGGCCTGGAACTCTTCCGGGCTCAGCCAGGCCGACACGATGGCGATGAAGCCGGTGCCGATCAGCGTGCCGCACGACGGGCCGACCTGCGTGAACGAGGCGTTGCGCCCGCGCTCGTCGGGCTTGCCGTGTTCCATCGACAGCAGCACCGCGCCGGCCCATTCGCCGCCGAGCGCCACGCCCTGCACGAAGCGCAGCGCTACCAGCGCCACGGGGGCCCAGATGCCCCACGTGGCATAGGTGGGCAGCAGGCCCATCAGGCCGGTGGAAATGCCCATGATCACCAGCGTGGCCACCAGCACGAAGCGCCGGCCCAGCCGGTCGCCCAGGTGGCCGAACACCACACCGCCCAGCGGGCGCGAGATGTAGCCGACCGCATAGGTCGAGAAGGCCAGGATGGTGCCGGTCAGCGGGTCGAACGACGGGAAGAACACCGCGTTGAAGACCAGCGCGGCCATGATGTTGTAGACAGTGAAGTCGTACCACTCGAGCGTGGTGCCGATGGAGCTGGCCATGGCCAGGCGGCCCATCTTGGGGGCGCCGGGGGCGCCGGGCTTGGCTGCCGGGGGCGCAGCGGGAAGAACATGTTCGGTCATTGGAATACCTTTGTTCGGTGAAGTCGGAGGGACAAGGCGGAAGGGCGGAAAGGCGGAAAAAAATCAGCGCAGCTCGGCCGCGCCCAGCTTCCAGCCGAGTGCGAGCAGCCAGCCGGTGGCGGGGTCGGTGTCGAAGGCAGTGGCGGCCGTGGCACGGGCGGTGCGCGCGGCGGCCGCGTTGCTCGCCTCGATCACCAGCATCGGCTGCAGCACGCGGCCTTCGGTGGCTTCGCGCGGCAGCGGCGTGCTCAGCACGGTGTCGGGCACGAGCAGGTACGACTGCACGAAGCCTGCCTGCTCGGCCAGCGCCCGGCCCACGCGTGCGGCATGGGCAGCGAGCGCTTCGGCATCGGCGCTTACGGGCAGCGGCAGCACGACCGCATGGCTGCCGCTGCCGAAGCCGGTGACGGCGCGCACGGCGCACACGCGGCGGATCGGCTGGCGCATGCGATCGAGGTTGGCGATGGACCACGGCGTCTGCTTCTCGAACGCGGCGCGGTAGCCGGCCGAGCGGAATACCGCCAGCGATTCGGTGCGGTACAGGCCCAGGTACTTGCGCCCGCCCTCCAGCGACGAATAGCGCGCGCCCGACAGGAAGCCCGGAATGCGCACGCGTTCTTCCACGTGTTCCCGGTCGTACCAGCGGTTGAAGTCGGCGTCGTCGGCGGCGTTGACGTCGGAGGCGACGAACAGCAGGCCGTTCACGGCCGCTGCGTCGATGGCGCTGTCCGTGTCAGGAAGGGAAGAAGCGTCGAGGTTGGATGCGGCTGTGGTCATGGCGGCGGAGGAGCGGGCGGGCCTTCGAAATTTGAAGGCGCGATCTTCCGTCGCAGGGGGCCGCTGTCACAAACGAGTTTTTGTGGGCGACAGGCACAAGAATTACTGGCCCCTTCGTGGGGCAGAAATGCACGATTTCGAGGGTTAACCCTCTGAAGTGCCGCTCCAGGTTGGTGCGATTGCCGAGGCCGTGAATTGGTCCGACGCCCGGCAGGCCAGCTCGGCCACGAGGCGGATGGCGTCGGAGTCGGCCGCCTCCAGGTGGCTCACCACCAGCCGCTGCGGCGAGATGAGCGCATCGCATTCGATGATGCGCACGTCGCCGCTGGCCACGTACTCGTACACCGGCGGCAGCGGCACCAGCGCGTTGCCGAAGCCCGACTTCACCAGCCGCGCCAGCGCGGAGATGGAGCTCACGCAGTGCACCTTGCCCAGCGGAATGCCCGCCGCGCGGTACAGGTTCTTCAGCGCCTCGTGCGGCTGCGAGCCGGGGCTCATGGTCAGCACGGGCTGGCGCAGCAGCTGGTCGACCGTCTGCGTCGCTTCGGCGCCCTGCGGCCCGACCCAGCCCATGGGCATCGGCAGGCACGGCGTGCTCACGATGCCCGCGCCGGCGATGTGGTCGGTCTGCAGCGCGATGTCCAACGCCCCTTCGCGCAGGCCGCGGTGCAGGGCCAGCGTGGTCTCGGAGGTCAGCTGCACCTCGATGCCGGGGTAGGTGGAGCGCAGGTTGGTCAGAAAGCCCAGCAGCCATGTGTGCACGACGGTCTCGATGGCGCCGATGCGCACCAGGCCCAGCAGGTCTTCGCGCGGTCGGCCGAGCGAGACGATCTCGCGGCGCAGCTCGAGCAGGCGTTCGCCGTAATCCATGAGCCGCACGCCCACCGGCGTGAGCCGCAGCTCGCGCGCGTCGCGTTCGAACAGGCGCGCGCCGATGTCTTCTTCAAGCGAGGCGACGCGGTTGGACACCGCCGCCTGCGTGATGTGCAGCCGGTCGCTGGCCGCGCGGAAGCTGCCCAGCCTGGCGGCCCAGAGAAAGGCTTCGACAAATCTTGTGTTCATGAGGGCACCTGCGGGGCATTTTGCCGGGGTTCGTGCCCGGGAGTGTGCCGTGGTGGGTGTGCCGGCACCCGCGGTTGCCGCAACCGACGCCGCGCGCGCCGGTCTTCAGCCGCCCATCGAATAGAAGAACTCTTCGCGCACGATGGCCCCGTCCTTCACCGTGTACAGGCCCGCTTCTTCCATCGTGAAGCGCTGGCCCGTGGGCTTCATGGTCACGTCGAATTCGAAGCCGACGATGAAGCGGTCGTCGTGCGGCCACGGGCCGGTGATCTTGGCCGAGTGCACCTCGTGGTTGTCGGTCCACCACTTGCCCTTGGCCTCGATGGCCGCCAGGCCCACGGCCTCGCGCTGGCCGCCGGGCGGCGCGCCCGCCTCGACGCTCACGGCGTCGTCGGCGTAGAGCGCTCTGGCGTCCTCGAACTTTCCTTGCCGGCACAGCGCGACGAGCTGGTTCGCGATTTCCATCGTGGTCATGGCTTTCTCCTGAAGAAGAGGGAGGGGCAGTTTAGGCCGATGCGTGCGCCGGAGGGCGTTCGACACTGACTGCAGCGCGGTCAGCGCAGTCAGCGCGGCTTGCCCGTCACCCAGCCCAGCGAGAACACATAGCGGCTGCCGCCCACCACCCGCGTCACGCTGTGCTCGCAGGCATCGGGCCTGAAGAGCTTGATGCGCCGCGTCTCGAAGATCGGGTCGGCGCACACGAACTCGCCGCCCGCGCGCGGCGACTTCAGCACGATGTTGAGCCGGTAGTGCCGCCCGCCCTGCACCGGGTCGGTATGCGGCGGAATCTCCGAGCCTTCGGGGTAGCGCAGCAGGTAGCTGTCGAAGGGCAGCGGCCAGCGCGCGGTGGCCAGCAGCATCTTGTCGTAGCCCGTGCCCTGGCGGCCGCGCTGCCAGCGGAAGGCCTGCGAGAGGTAGCTGTGCAATGACGCGAACCAGCGCATCGTCAGGCCGGGCAGGGCGCCTCGATGCCCAAGAGCGTGGCGGTGAACTCGCGGTCGTAGTCGGGGTCGCCGCCGAAGCTCAGTGCGATGCGTCCGGCCCAGGTGATGTTGAAGTGGGCGGTGCCCGCGATGCGCTCGAACCTGATGCGGTGGCGTGCCACCGCACCGTGGCTGAAGAGGTAGATGTGCAAGGCGTTGGCGCTCTGGTCCGCGGGCGGTGGGTCGTCCACGGTGGCTTCGAAACCGTCGAGGCTTTCGAGGCTGTAGCCGGCCACGGGCCCGACCGCGAAGCCGCGGTAGCCGGGCCACTTCGTCGAGGAGATCGTGCAGCGGTGGTAGTTGGTCCACACGCCGGGGGCCTCCCAGTCCGAAGCGAAATCTTCGTCGTCTTCTTCGTCTTCTTCGTCTTCCTCGTCGGCCTCTTCGATCTCGCGCTCCGCGTCGTAGGCCGCGGTTTGCAGGTGCAGGTCGAACCACACCTGGCCGTCGCGCACGCTGGCCTTCCAGTGGAACTCGTCGACCGCGTGGCCTTCGGGCCAGGGGTTGCCCGGGAAGAAGATGCGGTTGCGGGTCATGCGTCGCCCGGCTGGATCAGGTCCCACTTGTTGCCGCAGAGGTCCTGGAAGACGGCCACCGTGCCGTGCGGCTCATGGCGCGGCGCTTCGAGAAAGCGCACGCCATGCGACGTCATGTGGGCGTGGTCGCTGGCGAAGTCCGAGGTGTGGAGGAACAGGAAGACCCGGCCGCCGGCCTGCTTGCCGATGCCGGCCGCCTGCTCGTCGGTCACGGCCTTGGCCAGCAGCAGCGCGGCGCCCGCGCCGTGCGTGGGTGCGACCACCACCCAGCGCTTGCCCGGTCCGCGCGGCGTGTCTTCGACAAGCTCGAAGCGCAGCGCCTTGGTGAAGAAGCGGATGGCTTCGTCGTAGTCGCGCACGAGCAGGGTGACGGTGGCCAGCCGGCGGGTCGTCATGGGGCGGGGCGCGCTCAGGAGAAGACGATGGCCGTCTTGTGCGCAATGCTCAGCCGCGCCATTTCATAAAGCAGCAGCCACGCGTCGTACTCGCGGTACAGCCCTTCGTCGCTCTCGCCGAGCGCGACGATCCGCGCCGCTTCCGCGTCCGACAGCTGCCCGTCGGTCAGCGCGATGCCGAGCGCGGGTGCGACCTGCACCAGCTCGTCGCGCAGCCGGTACGACGAGCCGAGCATGCCGCCGGTCAGCGCCTCGTCTTCCGACTCGGATTCGGAGAACAGCACCTCCTCGAAGTCGACCGGCACGTAGAAGCCTTCCGCGTCCGAGTGGCAGATCAGGTGGCTTTCCGCGATGTCGAGCGCCTCCTGCACGGCCGGGTCTTCCGACGGGTCGGCACCTTCTTCGACGGGCGTCGCCTTCCAGCCGGGCGACACCACGCAATGCGCATAGGCGCGGCGCAGGTAGTGGATGAACGAGTACGGAAACCCGTCGAGCGAGGCCCGCGAATCCAGCGGCGGCAGCTCGCGCGGCTCGACGTGCGGCGGCAGGCCTGCTGCCGCCAGCACGGCGTTCACGATCTCGAAGTCGCCCTCGAACCACTCGGCGCCTTCGGGGTCGTTTTGCAGAAAGTCGGCAAGCGTGCCGACGCTGATGGCCAGTCCCATGTGGGTTCTCCCTTTTTTTTGTGTCGTGTCGTGTCGTGTGTGGCGTGCGGCTTACTTCGCCGCCTCCACCTTCACCCGCGCATTGGGCGTCTCGCCGAACATTTCCGGCGCGTACATCGCCTCGACGCGGCTCGGCGGCAGCGCGAAGTCGCCGACGTTGTTCAGGCGCACGGTGTATTCCATCTTCACCACGCCCTTGGGCAGGTACTCGTAGTAGCTGCGGAAGGCCTCGAAGCTGCGCTCCTCGAAAGCCGGCCAGCCCGCGCCCGACTTCTTCTCGCCCTGCGTGGCGATCTGCGAGTCGCGGCCCAGGCCGCCGCCCAGGATGGTGGCGCCGCCCGGAATCGGGTCGCTGATGACGACCCAGGTCATGTCGGCGCTGGCGTTCACCTCGATGGTCACGCGCAGCACGTCGCCGCGGGTGTACTTGCCGGCCACGGCCTGCTCGACCGGGGTGATGGTCTTCTTGAGCGCGTAGCCGGCCGCGAACGGCGCCTTCAGCTGCACGGCGGCAATCGACTGCAGCGTGAGCCACGGCTTGCCGGTGCCTTGCTGCGTCACCAGCAGCGTGTCGCGCACCGGGGCGCCCGAGGGGGACGCCGCCCACGGCAGGAACATCGTGTTGTTCTTCAGGTTGCCCGGCGAGGCGGGTGCGCCGAAGAAGGTGGTCTGGTTGGGTGCGCCGGCCGCGTCGCTGGTCTTCACGCGTTCGACGCGGCTCCAGTCGACCTGCGCCTTCACCGCGCCCAGCGTGGCGGCCGTGACGCCGGCCACCGGCGTGCTCTCGAACACCTTGCTGAACTTCTCCAGCGCCAGCCCGCCCCACAGGTTGGCGGTGGTGGTGTGCCAGGCGCCGCCCTGCTGGCGGCCGATGAAGCCGTTGGCCAGCTTGCCGATGTCGTCCTTCCAGGCCGGGTCGTCCATCACGCTGAGCAGCAGGCGGGCGGTGTTGACGTCGCCGTTGGTCATCAGCCACCACCAGTAGTCGTCCTGCTCGGTGCTGAAGATCAGCTTGGTGCCCTGGTACGACAGGCGCGCCTTCAGCACGTTGTTGGCCTCGTCCAGGCGCTGCTGGCGCTGCGGCACGTCGTTCACGCGCTTCAGGATGTTGAGCCAGTCGATCACCGCGCTGGTGGGCCACTGGTTCGGCGCGATGGTGATGCTGCCGAGCATGCTTCCCTTGGCCTTGCCGTAGCGCGAGAGCGCTTCGAGCGCGGCGAGCTTGCGCACGTCCAGGTCCTTGCGCGGGCTCCAGAACTCGCGCGTGATGCGGCCTTCGACGAAGGCGATCAGGCCCGACTCCATCGGCGCGCGCAGGTCGTCGGCGAGCGCGAAGGCGGGGTCGAGTTGCGCGGCTTCGTTCGTTGCCGCGAGCAGGTACGACGTCAGGATGTCGCTGCCGCGGTTGGCCTCGCCGTCGCGCGGCGGGAAGTAGTTGGCCAGGCCGTCGCTGTCCAGGTAGGTGGGCAGCGTTGCCAGCACGCCCTGCCACATCTTCGCGTCGCGCAGGCCGACCGACTTGCTGGTCTTCTGTTCGAGGCAGATGAAGGGGTAGTTGGCGAACCAGTCGCGCACGCCCGGCAGGCCTTCGGCCAGCTTGGGCTGCAGCGACAGCTTCAGGCCGCCGCGGCCGGGGAGGGCGTCGGCGGGCGGGGCCACGTCGAGCGTGAAGGGTCCGTCGACCTGCACCAGCGTCGCCTGCTGCACCGTGAGCGGCACCGAGGGCACGATGCGCTGGCGCACCTTGAGCGCATCGCGTGCGCCGCCGATGGTGTCTTTCGCCTCGATCTCCCACAGGATGGCTTCGGCGCGCGTCTGCGCGAGCTGCGCGGGCGCGGTCACGGTCCATGCCACTTCACGCGCCTCGCCGGCCGGGATGTCCACGGTCTGCGGCTCCAGCGTGAGCAGGGTGGCGCGCGGCGTGGCTTCCACCTTCATCGGCTTTTGCGTGGTGTTGCGCAGCGTGATCTGGGCGCGGAACTGGTCGTCTTCGCGCACCAGCGGCGGCAGGCCGCTGATGATCTGCAGGTCTTGCGTGGCCTGGATGCTGGTCTGCCCGGTGCCGAACAGGCTGGTGCCCGAGTCGGCCACGGCCACGATCTTGAAGGTGGTGAGCGCGTCGTTCAGCGGCACCGTCACCACGGCCTGGCCGTTGGCGTCGAGCACCACCTTCGGGTTCCACACCAGCAGGGTGTCGAGCAGTTCGCGCGTCTGGCCCTTGCCGCCGCCGCCGCCCGCGGGCACAGCCTTGCGCCCGTAGTGGCGCCGGCCGACGATTTCCATCTGCGCGGTGGAGGTGCTCACGCCCCAGCTGCGGCGTTGCAGCATGGCGTTGAGCAGGTTCCAGCTGTCGTTGGGCATCAGCTCCAGCAGGGCCTGGTCGACCGCGGCCAGCGCCACTTCGGCGCCGGCGGCCGGCTTGCCGTCGGGCAGCTTGGCGGTGATGGTGACCTGCGCCTTGCTGCGGATGGGGTAGCTGGGCTTGTCGCTGGTGACGGTCACGTCGAGCTGGTGGGCGCGCGTGCCGACGCGAATTTCAGCCATGCCGAGCCGGTAGGCCGGCTTGCTCAGGTCGACCATGGCGGTGGGCGCCACGTATTCCTTGCCTTCGTACCAGAAGGCCGTCCACCAGTCGCGCGGCGACTTGAAGCCCCAGGTGAAGAAGCTGTACCACGGCACTTCGCGCAGGCGCCCGCGCAGTGCGAGCACGCTGACGTAGGCGTTCGGACCCCACTCGGGCTTGACCTGCAGGGTGACGGTCGGGTCCTTGCCGTCGAGCTGCACCACGTGCGTCTCGATGATGCCTTCGCGTTCCACCGCCACCAGCGCGGTGGCGAAGCGGAAGGGGCTGCGCACCTGGAACTTGGCGACCTCGCCGGGCTGGTAGCTCTTCTTCTCGGGCAGCACGTCGATGCGGTCGTTGTCCTCGCCGCCGAACCACAGCTCGCCCTGCTTGGTCACGTAGACCGAGCTCACGGCCTTGGCCTCGCGGCCTTCGCCGTCGGTGGCGCTGGCGATGAGCTCCACTTCGCCGGCTTCCTTCAGCTCCGACTCGCACAGCAGCAGGCCGCGCGCATCGCTCTTGCCGCTGCACACGGTGCCGATGTCTTTCGTCTCGGTCTTGTTGTCGTAGGTGTAGAAGCCACCCACCATGCGCTTGCGGCTGGTGGTGGTGATGCGCGCCACGGCGCGCACGTTGAGCGTCACGCCGGCCTGGGGCTTGCCCGTGAGGTCGAGCGCGAGCGCCTGGAACTTCAGCTTCTGGCTGGTGGAGACCCAGCCTTCGGTCTTGATGCCGGCAATGACGGAGGCGGGCCACAGCGTCTGCGTGCTGCGGATGGTCTGCACCTCGCCGTTCGGGTCGGCGTAGGTGGCTTCGAGCAGCAGCTCGCGCGCGGACTTGACCTTGGGCACCTTGTCGACGGTGACCTTGCCGGCGCCGTCCTTGTTCAGGGTGACGGGCAGCTTGTCGGCGATCACGCGGGTGTCGTTCACGCTGTTGAGGTCTTCTTCGCCGGTGTTCGAGTCCGACGCGGGCGCCGCGGCCTCGCTGCCGTCGCCCTGCGTGGCGCGCGGCGGGTTGAAGCTGAAGGCGTCGTAGTCGGAGAAGCTCAGGGCCTTGCCGCGCACCATGGCCGACACGCGCACCGGCAGGTTGGCCGCACCGCCGCCGGCCACGTAGTTGATCTGCACGTCGGTCGGCACGCTGGTCGCGGCGACCAGCGGCTTCTTCTCGGAGGGCGAGATGCGGCCTTCGAGCACGGGGAGGCGGAATTCCTCGACGCGGAACATGCCGGTGCTGAAGCTGCGGCTGTAGCCGCCGTCTTCGCCGTCGCTGTCCCCGTCACCGTCGGCGTCCTTGCCGCCGCCGGTGCGCAGCATCACCTCGTACACGCCGAGCTTGGCGGCCGGCGGAATGGCAAAGCTGTTCTCCGCGCTCAGGCCGCCGGTGGCGGTCTTGCGCCAGGCGAGCGGCTGGGTGAAGCGCTGGCCGCTGCCGGTGTGGGTGATGACGAGCGTGTCGGGGCGCTGGTCCGGCAGGCCGAAGCCCTTGCTGGTCTGCGTGCGGATCAGGCTCTTCATCGACACCGTTTCGCCGGCGCGCAGCAGCGTGCGGTCGAAGACGGTGTGGGCGATGCGGTCGGGCTCGGGCTGCAGGTTGGTCGGCACATTGAAGCGCCAGGGCTCGATGCCGCGCTGCCAGTCGCTCCAGGTGAAGGCGAGGTCTTCCACGCCCTTGTCGTCCTTGGCACGGGCGCTGACGAACCAGGCGCCTTGCTCGTACTCGTTCGGGCCGTTGCACGACGGCGCCTGCGGCGAAACGCCGTTCAGCATCACGATGCCGTTCGCGTCGGTGGTGCCGGTGGCCACGGCCTTGCCGTCGCAGCTGGACACGCGCACTTCGGCGCCGGCCACGACCTTGCCCTTGTCCAGCGTGGTGACCCAGGCCATCGAGTTCTCGCGGCCCAGCTTGAAGTGCACGGCCAGGTTGGTGGCCAGCGCGGTGGTGCGCACGTACATCGTGCGACCGGCGTTGTAGCGCTCGTCGAGCAGGGCTTCACCGAGCTTCTGCGAGGCGATCTCCAGCACGTGGAAGCCGGGGGTCAGCGGAATGCCGATGACTTCGAAGGGACGCGGGTCGCCGCCGTCCGACTTGGGCATGTCCAGCGCCTTCACGCCCGGCTGGCCGGCCAGCAGCGACAGCATGCGGGTCTGCAGCGAGGTGCGGTCGTCCTTGTCGATGACGGGGGGCAGCGGGCCCTTCACGTCCTTGCGCGCCTGTTCGCGCGAGATGCTGTAGCTGTCGTAGCGGCGCACCTTGCGGAACCACGCGATGATTTCCGCGTCGGTCTTCGGGTTCATGTCGCTCACCTTGCCGGGCGTGAGCGCCTGCACCATCAGCTGCGGCTCCACGCGGCGCACCGTCACCGGCATCATGGCCGGGGTGTCGGGCTCGGCCAGGCGTTCGACCACGCCGAAGGGCGAGGCGGCGAACTTGGCCAGCGGCGGCATCATGCCGGTCGCCACCTTCAGCGGAAAGCTGCCAGGCGAGGCCAGCGGGCGGCCCGAGGCATCCTCGAACTTGGAGGGCAGCTCGATGCTGAACTGGGTGCTCTCGGCCAACGGCGGGCCGAAGTACGCGCCGTTGACCACGTCGTCGTCGCTCTGCGTGCCGCCGTCGTTCTCGAGCTGGGCCTTGACGGTCTTGTCGCCGCCCTTAAGCTGGATCTGCGAAGCCAGCTTGCGCGTGACCGGCGCGTTGAACGTCAGCTGCATCGGACGCAGCGGCAAACAGGCGGCCTGCGCGTTCTCGCGCTCGCAGGTGAACGACACGGCAAAGGGTTCGCGCACCTGGAACTCGAGGCGGCGCTCCACGTTGTTGGCCACGCCCGACGGCGTGGCGACGCCCTTGCCATAGACGACCTGCACCTTGGCACCCGGCGTCAGCGTGCGGTTGCACTGCAGGGTGACGAAGCGCAGCGGGTCTTTCTCGGCGGCCTTGTCGCGGCCGAAGGCCTTGAGCAGGCCGGCGCGCTGGTCGCCGTCGAGCAGCTTGACCGGAATGCGCTCGCCCACGCCGTCGGCGGCGCACCAGATGTTCTGGCGCACGCTGTCCAGCGTGGCCGCACCGTTGAGCTCGAGCACGAACATCTGCTGTTCGTCGATGCGGCTGTAGCTGCCCGGCATGTAGCTGCGCACGAACGGGCCGCCGGTGTTGAACTGGTAGCGCTCCGGGCCGGTCAGTTCGCCGCCGGCGCTGGGCTTGAAGGTGGGAATGCGCGTGACCGTGCAGCGCACGCCCGGGGGAAGGTCGTTCTCGAAGTCGTAGACCCAGGCCTTGGCGTCCGTCCAGCGGCCGGTGCCCTTGCCGGCCTGCGCGTCGGAGCAGCTCACCGAAAGCGGCGCGGGCGCCTTGGGGTCGCCGAAATTGACGGCCGCCTGGTCGAACTTGGCGACGATCTGCCGCACGCGCGCCACCTCGCCCTGCGGGCTCAGGCTGGTGATCTGAAGGGCAAAGCTCGGGCCGGCCAGCAGCACGCCGGCGGCAAAGAGCCATGTGGGAACGAAACGGGTCACGGGGAACTCCTCCTTGGGGCAGCGCGCAGCGTAGCCGATTTGCGCGTCAGTTCGGCAGTGCCAAGGGTCATATGTCGACCGGCTGCGGATGGGGCTTACGCCACTCTTCTTACAATCGGGCGCTGTCTTGCGTGCGCCGCGCGGACCGCCACCAAGACCTTGCCGCCGACCGATGAAACGCTACTGGGAAATAGACGCCTTGCGCGGGCTGATGCTCGTGCTGATGACCGTCACCCACCTGCCCACGCGGCTGACCGATCCGCTGGGCCAGCCCTTCGGCTTCGTGTCGGCCGCCGAGGGTTTCGTGCTGCTGTCGGCCTTCGTGGCCGGGCTGGTGTACAGCCGCATCGGCTTTGCGCGCGGGGTGGACTCGATGCGCAAGGCCTTCTGGCGGCGCGTGGTGAAGGTCTATCTCTGCCAGGCGGCGATCCTGCTGTTCCTGTTCACGGTGATTGCGGCGGTGGGCCTGCACATCGACCAGCCGGCGGTGAAGAACCTGGTGTCCTACTACCTGGCCGAGCCGCGTGACGGCTTCCTGTACGGGCTGCTGCTGATCTACGAGCCGGCCCTGCTCGACATCCTGCCGATGTACATCTTTTTCATGCTTCTGAGCCCCTGGGTGCTGGCCTTTGCCATGCGCCACGGCTGGAACTGGGTGATGGCGGTGAGCGCCACCGTGTGGGCGGCGGCGCAGTTCGGCCTGAGCGAATGGGTCTACGGGCTGGCCGTGCATTACCTGGGCGTGCCGGTGCCGTTCCACGAGATGGGCGCGTTCAACACCTACGCTTGGCAGTTCCTGTGGTTCGCGGGGCTGTGCATCGGCGCCACCCGCAATGGGCCCGAGGCGAAGCCGCTGCGCTTTCCGTGGTGGCTGCTGGTGCTGGCCGCCGGCGTTGCGCTGTACGGGCTGTACTGGCGGCATCACGGCATCAACGGGCAGGCGCCGTTCGGCGGCGACGTCGAACTGAACCTGCTGTTCGACAAGTGGCAGCTGGGCCCGCTGCGGCTGGTGAACCTGCTGGCCCTGGGGATCCTGGCGGTGCGCTTCGGGCCCTGGCTGATGCGCCGCCTGCCGCGCATGCACTGGCTGGAGGCGATGGGCTCGGCCTCGCTGCCGGTGTTCTGCGCGCACCTGGTGGCGGTGCTGCTGGTGCTGGCCTTCTACGGCGACAGCCAGACCGCGCGGCCCTGGTGGGGCGACGGCCTGCTGCTGGTGGCGGTGCTCGCGGGGATGTACGGCGTGGCGCGCTTCACGCGCGGCGCCGACCTTCCGCCGCCGGCGGACGACATGCCGTCGCAGCCAGCGGCTGCGTGATCCGGGGTTCTACGCTTCCTCGAACGAACCCGCGATGTGGTCGCGCCACTCGCTGCGCTGAATATCCTCCAGCGTCGCATCGGTGGTCTCGAAGTCGCTCAACAGCGTGAGGAAGCCCTGGGCCACGTCGCCCAGGCCTTCGGGGTGCAGCCAGCCCCATTCGCATTCCTCGCAATGCACGTACACGCGCTCGTTGGTGGTGTCGTTCTGGAACAGGAGACGGCCCTGGCGGCAGTTCGCGCAGGTGCTGGACCAATAGAGTTTTCTCATTTGACGGGGTAGGAAGTGATGATCTGGTTGGTGCCGGGCACGAGTTTCATCTCGACCCCGTAGAACAGTTCGCCGCTGGCCGCGGCGTTGCCGCCCGCGCGTCCCACGATCTCGTTCATCGGCACCCTGAGCGTACCGTTGGCGTCGGGCGAAATTCCGAGGTCCTGCGCCCGCTCCCAGGCCCGGTTGGTGGTGGCCACGCCGTCCTTGTAGAAGACGCCGTGTTCCTCCTTGCCGGGCACGTCCTGATTGTGCCGGCGCACATGGTCCTCGCGGCTCTCGCCCTTGTACGGCCCTTTCTTGGGCACCACCGCGTCCCAGTCGAGCGGTGCGTATTTGCGCTGTATCACCGTGCCGCCGCGCGCCACTGTTGCGGGGCTCCGCGGCTCCAGCGGCGCTCCGCGGTTCGTTTCGCGCGAGTTGGTGATGGCTTCGCCCGACGCCGCCCGGCGCTCGGCCGCCAGCCGGCCGAAAGTGCGGGTGCGGGCGACGCCCACCAGGCTGCCCGCCAGCTCGTTCACGCCGGCCACCGCCTGCTCGGAGCCGCCCAGCATGCGGGTGAGCGCGCCCGGTCCGCCGTAGATGGGCCCGAGAAAGGCGATGCCCATGGTGTTGCCCCAGCGCAGGTTGCGCTCGTCCAGCCAGCCCTGCTCCTGCGGCGAGAGCTCCGACTGCCAGCGCGGGCCGGGGGTGTACACGTCCTCCACGAAGTCCAGGTCGCGCCGCAGTTGCAGCGATTGCTCCGGCGGCAGCGGCGACTTGCCCGTCAGGTGGTCGGTCAGCTGCTGGCGCTTGTCGTCGATCATCGACTTGGGAATCTCGTCGGGCCACTTCTGGCATTCCTCGCGGAACTGCTTGGCGCGGCCCATCGCGTCGGTCGGCTCCGCACCGACCGGCCGGTCGGTGCCGCTGGTCATGCGCACGTACCAGGGCTTGGCTTCGAACTCGGCCTTGGCGCGTTCGTAGGGCGCGGTGCAGGCGTCGGGCGGGCGCCGCACCATCGGGCCCTTGGGCACCTGGAAGGTGACCAGCCGCCCGACGGTGCCGTTGCCGTTGAAGGGCGGGTCGTCCATCAGGCGGCCCCGTTCATCTCGCACAGGTCGCCGTGGCGCGCCACCGCGCGGCTTTCCACGAAGACGGTCTGCGCGCCGCTCACCACCTGCACGTTGCCCGCGCCCAGCGACACGCCCGAGCGCACGCCGCTGCCCGCGTTGCCGGTCACGCCCTGCACGATGCTGTCGATCATGAGCACCTTCTCGCCGCGGGCGAACACGCTGTCGGCGTAGGCGGCCTTCTCGGGCGGCAGGATGGCGACGATGTCGAACGGAATGACCTGGTTGCCGACGATGCAGAAGTCGGGCGTCACGTTGACCACCATGAACTGCGCCTCGGCATCGGCGATGTGTTTTTCCATGCTCAAGCGAATGCTCCCTGGGTGAACAGGTCGGCGCCGGTGATGTCGCGCGCCTGGTCCAGCGTGAGCCGCCAGGTCAGGTGCACCAGCATGCGGTCGAGGTCGACGTGGACCGTGTCCAGGCTCATCGGCTCGGTGGTTTCCACCCCCTGCGCGGTGCGGCAGACGGCATCGATGCGCACACCGGGCAACTGCATTTCCACCGCCGGCGCCGAGGCGAAGAAGCCGGCCATGCGCACCCGCTCGTCGCCCGCCAGGCCCTGCGCGACGACCTGGTCGGCGGGCGCGTAGTGAAAGAAGCGCTCGTCGAAATCTTCTGCGTAGTCCATGAAGGGGGCCTGCGCGAAGCGCTGCCGCCAGGCGTCGTCGTAGGTGCCGGCGAGCGCGGCGCGCGGCTGCCAGTGCCGCGCGATCGGGCCGAAGCCCGCGACCTCGACGCCGTCCTGGTTGCCCTGGGCAATGGGGGTGGCGGCGTATTCGATCTGCGGACCGGGCGCGGGCCGGCCACTGTCGTAGCGCGCCTGCGGGTGGGTGTTGCGGCAGGCCGAGCCGAAGCGGCCGGAGCCCGACGGGTTGGGCGCATGCACGCGCGGCGCGGCGTTGTCGGCATCGCCTTCGTCGAACCACCAGCCGCCGTGCGCGAGCTCGTAGCGCAGCGGTACCTCGGCGGCGGGTGCGGGGTCGCCCAGGCGCCGCCCGGCCGGGTCGTCGTGCCAGAGCCATTGGCGCGGCCCGGTCAGGCGCAGCGTCTTGTCGACGAGCGCCTCGCCCTGCCGGTCCACCCGCAGGCTCGCTTCCCAGGCGGGCCGGGGTGTCCAGTCGAGCGCGCGCGCCGCGCCGGTCACATAGACATCGGCGCCGGGCTTGGTGAGCAGCACGTCGGTGGCCTCGCGCAAGCTCGACAGCGCCGCGCGCTCCGGCGCCCACGGCACATCGGCGAACACCGGCCCGCGCTGCACGGCGGCGAGTTGCAGCACGCCGGGGGCGAGCACGAAGCTGCCGCAGGCGATCACCACGTCGTGAAAGCGCTGGCCCTTGCCCATCTTGTCGAACTGGAAGTGCGGCAACGGCGTCTGGTTGCGCACGCGCTGCAGCCGGGGCGGCGGGATCGACGGCGCGGCCATCAGAGCGCTTTTCCGTCGCCGCTGCCGGCCACCTTGCCCACCACGTCCGCCGCTACCGCCGCCGAGGCGACGCCCAGCAATTGCGCCGCCTGGCCCGCCGCGCCGCCGGCCTCCGCGCCGCCGCCCGAGGCGACCTGCTTGGCGATGGACGCCAACTGCGTCACCTTGCCGAGCAACTCGCCCGGGTTGCCGCCCATCAGTGCGCCCAGGCTGGCCATCGGGCTGCCGGGCGGCTCCGGCGGCGGCCCGGTGGGCACCGCCGAGGGCTGCAGCGCGGCCTGGCCGCCCACCGGGTTGAGCCAGATGTTCTCGCCGTTGACCGTCACGTCGCCGCCCTGGGCGGTGATGTTGATCTTCTTGCCGGTCACCGCGATGGAGCCGTCGGCCTTGAGCTGCACGACCGACGCGCCCACGCGCAGCGAGATCGTCTCGCCGTCCATCTCGATGTGGCTGCCCCCCTTGTCGCCGCTGCCGCCCACCGAAAGCAGGTACTTCTCGCCGACCTTGGTGGTCTGGGTCTTGCCGACCAGGGTGTTGTCGATCATGCCGACCACCGAATTGCGCAGCATGCCGACGTTGAACGAATAGGCCAGGCCGATGTTCACCATCTTCGCCAGGCCCACGTTGTGCATGTAGGCCATGCCGACGGTGCCCAGCTGGTTGCGCCCGACCTTCTTGCTGCGGTCGCGGCCCACCGAGTGGGTCTCGTCGTGCTCCACCTCGATGTCCTGGTTGCGCTCGGCGTGCAGCCATACCTGCTCGGCGCCCTTCTTGTCCTCGAAGCGCAGGGCGTTGGCGTTGGCCTCGCTGCCGTCCTCCGAGCTGCGCGTGAGAAACCCGCTCTGCGTGGCGTTGTCCGGCAGCTTCCAGGGCGGCATGTTGTCCGCGTTGTAGACACGGCCCGTCACGATCGGGCGGTCGGGGTCGCCGTTCTCGAAGTCGACGATCACCTCCTGGCCGATGCGCGGCACGTGCATGCCGCCGAAACTGGTACCGGCCCAGGGCGAGGACACCCGTACCCAGCACGAGCTGTTCTCGTCCTTGCTGCAGTAGCGGTTCCAGTGAAAGCTCAGTTTCACGCGGCCGTACTTGTCGGTCCAGATCTCGCGGCCGGCGGGCCCGGTGACGATGGCGGTCTGCGGCCCCGTGGTGCGCGGGCGCGGCACCGCAGGCGGTGCGGCGCGGAACACCTTGCCCGAGGCGATGGCCTCGAAGTCGACGCGGCATTCGAAGCTTTCCTGGCCCGAGGCCTCGCCGGGCTCCTGCAGGTGCAGCCTGGCGTCGGTGACCAGGTACTCGCGGTTGGCCTCGCTCTGCGGGTGGCGCTCCAGCGTCAGCAGGCAGCCCGGCACCACGGCGCGCAGGTTGCCCGAGCCGCTCGCACGCTCGCCGCGGCTGCCGTCCTCTTCCATGCGCCGGCGCACCAGCTGTTCGCCTTCCGACTCGACGGCGTAGTCGCCGGGCCAGCGGTAGCGCTCGAGCTCGTTCTGTGCGGTCTTGCGCGGCATGGCGCTCACCTGCTGCAGCCGGGCGCGCGGCCGCTCGAAGTCGAAGTCGTCGGTCACCCAGCGCCCGCTCTGCAGCGACTCGCAGGAATTAAAGCGGTCGCAGTGCTCCTCGCGCACCGTGTCCTCGGCGGCATGGAACGGCACGGTGCGGTAGCCGGCGTTCTCGAAGGGCGCATGCGCCGCCATCTCGTCGACCACCACCAGCGTGTGGTTGTCCTCGGTGTGCGCGAAGAAAAAGTACAGGCCCCACTCGTGCATCAGGCGCAGCACGAAGTCGTGGTCGGTCTCGCCGTACTGCACCTGGAAATCGCGCGGCGGATAGGTGCCCGTCGCACGCACCTCGAGCGGAAATTCGTAGTCGCCCAGCACCTCGCGCACGATGTCCAGCACGGTCTTGTTCTGGAAAATGCGGTGGTCGCTGCTGCGCGTGGCCAGCGTGAGCCAGGGCTCGATCACCACCTCGTAGAGCGCGCGGCGGTTCTCCAGCCGCAGGAAGCGCACGCGCGTCACCAGGCCGGAGATATGGCGCTCGCCGCCGCTCGCGCCGGGCCGTCCGTCGAGCACGATGTGCAGGGTGAGCGGTTCGCCCACGAGCTGCTTGACGGGCACGTTGGCCGCCTGCCGGTCGTTGAAGCCCGGCTGCTCGGGCGTGGCGAAGGTGAGGGTGTAGGCGAAGAGGMTACACATCT
>NNBU01000526.1_pt1 | contig 32725 bp, 29 predicted proteins | sample 1173781 | NCBI WGS metagenome assembly NNBU01 (sample SAMN07173937, study PRJNA388173) | plant metagenome | biome: Plant school; feature: Soil; material: Symbiotic tissue of Blasia pusilla L.; isolation source: symbiotic tissue sample KVJ2 | host: Blasia pusilla | place: Norway: Troms, Kvaloya...
GGTCGAGGCGCCGGGCGGGCGGCACCGCGACGGCACGTGGCGGGGGTGGCGGGGGGGGCGGCGGTGGTGGGACTGCTGCCGCTGCCGCTGCGGCAGGAGCCGCAGGCGCCGTTGCGGCGCGCTCCACATACACCGCGTTGAACACTTCCGTCGTGATCCAGCGCTTGAACGGCGTGTTGGCCCAGTAGTCGCGCGCTGCGATCGGCCGCGTGATGCTGCGCAATTCCTCGGGCAGTGCCGCCCAGATCATCACGAGGTCGGCGTGACTCTGGTGGTTGGCGAAATAGATGCGTTGCTCGGCCTTCGGTGGACACCCGTACCAGCGCGCTTGCGCGCCCGTGAGCAACCGGACGATTCCCAACAACAACCAACCTGTGAGCTTAGCCAGCATATGGGCGCGATGATACGGGCCATGCGATGGCGTTTCGATCCTCTTTCTCTGGCATGGGCGGTGGCCCTTTTCATCTTGCTCGTGCTGCTGGCCACCGTCGGCGCGCGATGGGGCTGGGTGCGCAGCTTCTTCGGCGACGTGCTGGCCGTGGTGTGGGTCTACTTCGTGTTCAAGACGGCGATCGGCGCGCGTGTGTGGCCGCTGGCGCTGGCCGCGCTGGGCGTGGGTTGTGCCGTCGAACTCGGGCAGTACCTGGCATCGGTGTGGCACCTGCGCATTTCGAACCGCGCGCTGCGCATCCTGCTCGGCAGCACGGCCGACTGGTGGGACGTGGCGGCCTACGTGATCGGCTTTGCGGCGGTGCTGGCGCTCGAAGGCCTGCGCGATTTGCTCAGGGCAGTTCGGCCGAGGACATCCGCGCCATGACGGTCGACGCCCGAGCGCTCAGGTAGGGCGAACCGGGCCGGCGCTCGAAGAACTTGGGGCTCGGCAGCATCACCGCGAGGCGTGCGGCCTCATTGGCGCTCAGGCGCGACGCGGGCTTCCTGAAGTAGTACTGCGACGCCGCTTCGGCGCCGAACACGCCTTCGCCCCACTCGACGTTGTTGAGGTACAGCTCCAGGATGCGCTGCTTGCCGAGAAACACCTCGAGCAGCGTGGCGAGCACCAGTTCCTGGCCCTTGCGCAGCATGGTGCGCTCGCCCGACAGCAGCAGGTTCTTGGCGAGCTGCTGCGTGATGGTGGAGCCGCCACGCAGGCGCACCGGCTGCACCGGCCTGCCGCGCGCCACCCCGCGCGCGGTTCGCTTGGCAGCCAGCTCCTCGGCCTTGGCGTTGCGCTGGCGCGCGCGCTCGATGGCCTCCCATTCCACGCCGTTGTGGTCGACGAAACCGGCATCCTCGCTCGCGATGACGGCGCGCTTGAGCGTGTCGTTGATCTGCGCATAAGGCACCCACTCCTGCCGCCAGCCCGCGCCGCGGCCCTGGTGAATGGCGATCTGCCAGGCTTCCGAGCGCTGGAAGGCGGTGCTCTGCGGATCGACCACGGCCATCGTGGCGATGCGCACCACGAAGAACAGCTCGAGTGCCACGCCCGCCACCACGAGGCAGGCGATCAGGCGCAGCACGGCCTTCATGGTTTCGCCTGGACGGGCGTGAGCGATGCGCGCACTTCCGCCAGCACCTGCGCCGACGGCGGGCGCACGCCGCGCCAGATCTCGAAGGCCTCGGCCGCCTGCTCGACCAGCATGCCGAGCCCGTCGCGCGCGACCGCACCGTGCGTCTCGGCCCACGCCATGAAGCCCGCGGCCGCCGGGCCGTACATCATGTCGACCGCGAGCCCGCCGGCACGCAGCACGCGTGCGTTCACCGGCACCGCATCGCCCGCGAGGCTGGAGGCCGTGGCGTTGACCACCACGTCGAAGCTGCCCGGTACCTCGTCGAGCGCCCAGGCTTCCAGCGCGGCGCCGTGGCGCAGCGCAATGGCCGCATGACGGCGCACCAGTGCCACGGCCTTGCCGACCGTGCGGTTGGCCACCACGACGCGCGACGCGCCGGCGTCGAGCAGCGGGCCCAGCACGCCGGCGGCCGCGCCGCCTGCGCCGATCAGCAGCAGCGACTTGCCCTTCAGCGGCACCGCGGCGTTGTGCACGATGTCGTTGACCAGGCCGATGCCGTCGGTGTTGTCCGCGTGGATGCTGCCGTCGTCCGCGAAGCGCAGCGTGTTCACCGCCTGCGCGAGCGTGGCGCGCTCGCTGACGTGCTGCGCGAGCGCGGCGGCGTCGAACTTGAAGGGCACGGTGACGTTGCAGCCGCGCGCGGTGTCGCCGCGCTCGGCGGCCTCCCGGCGAAAGGCCGCGATGCCTTCGGCGAAGGCGCCGAGGGGCACCAGCCGCCGGCCGTAGTCCATCTGCTGGCCGCAGAGTTCGGCAAAGCGCGCGTGGATGCGCGGCGAGCGGCTGTGCTCGACCGGGTTGCCCACTACACAGTACAGGTCCATGGCCTTGTCTCCGCTGCCGCCGGTGGCGTTGTCTTGTTGTGTTGACGGGGTTACTGGGACGAGAGCTCGATGGTCTCGTCGCGCGTGAACTTGAAGCGCGACTGCAGCACGATCTGGTCGCTCTGCTTGCGCATGGCGTCGGTGAACTTGCCGAAGTTGCCCACGCTGCGCACGATGGCCTGCGCGCGCCGGTCGAGCGTGACGTCGCCGGAGCTTTCATCGACGGCGGTGTCGAGCACCTTGCCGTCGAAGTTGACGGTGATGGTCATCTTCAGCTCGCCGTAGAGCTTCTTGCCGGCGGCCGAAGGAAAGTTCTCTGTGCCCTTCAACTCGATGCGGCGGCGCAGCGTGTCCACGTAGATCGCGTAAGCCGCTTCTCGCGTGGCGGGGCTCAGGTAGCGTTTCTTGGGGCGCGCGTTTTCCTCGTTCACGCGGCGCTCGATTTCGGCGACCAGCTCGACCATCTGGCGGCGCTTTTCCTCGCGCGCTGCGGCCTCGGTCGGCTCGCCCGCGCTGCGCGGATCGGGCACCGGCATGGCGGCCAGTTCGCGCTTGATCTGCGCGAGCATCTGCATCTGCTGGGCCTGCAGCGCCTCGACCTGGCGACGCGAATCCTCGAACGAATCGCCCATGGCGGTGAAGCTCGACGGCGGCAGCGGGCTGGTCGCGCGGCCCCTGTCGAGGTCGCCGCCGCCCGCGAGCGAGGTCTGCGCCATCACGCGCGCGTTCGCATCGGGCCTGTCGTTGGTCTTGCTGTTGACCAGGATCACTTCGAGCGGCGTTTCGCTGAAGACCTTGTTGAACGACTCAGGGTCGACGAAGCGCACCGCGAGCAGCGCGGCGTGCGCAATGACCGACACGCCCAGAGCGATCTGCAGCGTGCTGAGGTCCTTGAAGTTCATTGCTAGAAACTCCTCCAGGGGCGCATTTCTCCGGACGATCCGCCGGCGTTCATGCGGGCGTGTTTTCGGGCGCGGCCTCGTTGTCTGTCAGATCGACGGCAATGGCGATCGGGCCTGCGACCACTTCTTCGTCGTCACCCTCTTCGTCGGCGGCCGCATCGGCTGCGTCGGTTTGAGGCGTGTCGAGGCGTTCGAGCACCGTGCCGGACACGTCGAGCGCGATCTCGTCGACCTCGCCGAGCTTCACGCGCAGGCGCGCGCCGCGCTCCTGCTGGCCGGCCACGGGGAACACCAGCGGCAGCGTCTCGGCACGCACCAGCGCGCCGTTGGGCAGGTCCTTGATGACGGTGGCTTCCAGCTCGGTGATGCCCTGCTGCTGCAGGTACTTCAACGTCCAGAAGCGCTCCATGCCACCCTGGTAGGCGTTGTAGGTCGCGTAGGCCGCATCGAAGCCCGAGAGGATCGAGAACAGGTCGGCGTCCTTCGGCTTGAACGGCGCGGCCAGCGCGGCGGTCTTGCCGTGGCGCGCGGCCGCGATGATCTGCCACTGGTTCACCAGGTCGGTGTACCGGCGCAGGGGCGAGGTGCTCCAGGCGTAGCTCTTCACGCCCAGGCCCGCATGCGGCAGCGCGCGCGTGCCCATGCGCACCTTGATGCCGGGCGCCAGGCTGGCCTGGCTGCGGTAGAGGCCCGGCACGCCGAGTTCGCCCAGCCAGCTGCCCCAGGTGCTGTTGGCCAGGATCATGGCCTCGGACACGATCAGGTCGAGCGGCGCGCCGCGCTGGCGCGTGCTGATCTGCACCTGCTCGTTGCCGACCGGCTCCTTGCCGTCGTTGCCCACGAGGCGGAAGTTGTAGTCGGGCCGGTTGAAGTTCTCGGGCTTGCCGCGCACCACTTCGCGCTGCGCCTTCAGCTGCTTCGCCAGGCGGAACAGGAAGGAGAGCGGGGCGCGCAGCTTGGCCGCGGCGTCGGGCGTGTTGTCGCTCTGGAAGGAGGCGTCTTCGAGCCAGGGCTGCGTGACGACGGCATCGAGCTGGTCGTGGCGCAGGTTGGCCACGATCGGCACGCGCTCCAGCTTGGTTTCAGTGCCCTGCAGCTCGAGCGTGGCTTCGTCGAAACGCGCATAAAGCGACACGGCCGGGCGGTCGCCGCCTTCGAGCAGCGTGTAGGTGTCGACCACCTCGTCGGGCAGCATCGTGATCTTGTAGCCGGGCATGTAGACCGTCGACATGCGCGCACGCGCCACGTTGTCGATGGCGCTGCCGGGCGTGAGCGCCAGGGCCGGCGCCGCGATGTGGATGCCGACCGTGACGGTGCCGCTGCCCAGGCCCTGCACGGACAGCGCATCGTCGATTTCGGTGGTCTGCGAATCGTCGATCGAGAAGGCTTGTACGCCGGCGGCCACGGGCAGGTCGTCCACGATGGCCGGTGCCGCGAGCGCAGGGAAGCCGGTGCCCTTGGGGAAGTTCTCGAACAGGAAGCGGCGCCAGTGGAACTGGTAGGGCGAGTCGATGGCGCCGGCGCGTTCCAGCAGGTCGAGCGGGGCGCGCTGCGTGGCGCGCGAGGCGTCGACCACGGCCTTGTATTCGGGGGCGTTCTTGTCGGGCTTGAACAGGATCTTGAAGAGCTGCTCGCGGATCGGCGGCGGGCACACGCCCTCGGCCAGCTGCCCGGCCCATTCGACGATCTGCGCCTGGATGACCTTCTTTTTCTCGATGGCGGCCAGCGCCTGCTGCACGATCTCGGCCGGCGCTTTCTTGAAACGCCCCTTGCCCGCGCGGCGGAAATAGTGCGGCGCCTCGAACAGCGCGAACAATGCCGCTGCCTGCTGTGCGAGCGACGGCTTGTCGCTGAAATAGTCGGCCGCGAGATCGGCAAAGCCGAATTCCCCCTCGGCCGCGAATTCCCAGGCGAGGTCCAGGTCCATGGTGGCGGCGAGCGTGCGCGCCTCGGCGATCAGCTCGGCGGGCGACGGTTTCTCGAACCGCAACACGATATTGGCGCTCTTGACCTTGACGCGCTTGCCCGTGTCGAGCTCGACCTGCGCCGACGCTTCGGCCTCCGACAGCACGCGGCCGCCGAGGTACTTGCCGGCTTCTTCAAACAATACAAACATGGGCGGGATTCTCCCACGCAGGAGGGGGCCGCCCGGCCCCGCCGTGTTCAGACGGGGTTGATGAACGCCATCACGTCGTCGAGATGGCCTTTCTCGAAATCCGACAAGGCGTGGTCGCTGCCTTCGAGCAGCTTGATGTTGCTGTCGGGATAGCGCGCGGACATTTCGTGCCAGTCGAGCGCCTCGTCGCCCTTGGCGATGATCGCGAAGACGCGCTCGGGCCGCGTGAGCTGGCCGACTTCCATCGCGCGCAGCTCGTGGATGTACTCGGGACGGAAGTAGAAGTGCTCGGACGGGTCGTGCCACACGGTCTGGTCACCGATGTAGCGTGTGAGGTCGMGCGCTGGATGCACTGCGGGGTTGAGCAGCACGGCGCGGCAGCGTGTCATGCCGGCCACGTAGGTGGCGTAGAAGCCGCCGAGCGACGAGCCGACCACCGCCATCGACTTGCGCGGCCAGTGCGCGATGCCCTTCATCACCATGTCGATCGCGTCATGCGGCGACGGCGGCAGTTGGGGGCACCACCACTGCAGATCCGGGTGACGCTGCGCCACCCGCTCGGCCATGATTCGAGCCTTGGTCGAACGGGGCGAAGAGCGAAAGCCGTGCAGGTACAACAGGTGAGTGGTTTGCGGATCCATGCGAGGAAAAAAAGGTGGGTGCCGACGTAGCCCCCCACTTGCGGGAAGCGGGTAATTTTGCATGAGGTCTGTTCTCGCGAGGCCGCTTCCAACGTACAAAAAACCCCGCTGTGCGGGGTTCTTCTGTAAAGACGCAGCTTACCGTTGCCAGGGGTGTTCGGGCATCCTGCATGCACCCTCGTGGGGTGTTGCTGCATGCGAGGAATTCGAAAGTATTCAGAGCGCAGCCATGGAAGCTCGAATGGTCTACGTTCGGGCTACCTCGTCTGCGTAAAGCCTGCCATGTGAGGGTGTGCGATTGCGCTGCGCAGGCCGCTGAAAGCGGCGCAAGTGTCGTGGCGAGGCTTGCCGCGCGCATCCCATGAACGGGTGAGGCTCGCCGGGATGTGCGGTGTACCGCGCGGCTTATGCTTGCACGCATGAACACCGAGACTCAGCACGACGCCACGCCACGCCGCTGGGGCGTGCTTGTTGTCGAAGACGACAGCCGCGCGCGCGCATTCTTCGAAGCCAGTGTGCAGCGCAGCCCGCGGCTTTACTGGCTCGGCAGCGCCGGCACGGTGCAGGAGGCGCTGGCCTGGCTGGCCCATACGGTCACGATTCCCGATGTGCTGCTGGTCGACCTGGGCATGCCCGACGGCACCGGGCTGGACGTGATCCGCGACGCCGTGACGCGTTTTCCGGGCTGCGAGCCGCTGGTGGTGTCGGTCTTTGGCGACGAGGAGAACGTGCTCGCGAGCATCGAGGCCGGTGCTGTCGGCTACATCCACAAGGACGCCGCGCCGGAGGACATCGCGCAGACCATCGTGGAGATGAAGGCTGGCGCCTCGCCGATCTCGCCCATGATCGCGCGTCGCGTGCTGGCCAAGTACCGCAGCCTGCAATCGGCCGCCTTGCCTGGCGCATCCGCCGCCGTGGCGGGCGTCGCCCTCGAGGCGCCTTCCGAGGAGTCCGACCGCGGGTTGCTGTCGGCGCGCGAGCACGAGGTGCTCACGCTCATCGCACGCGGTTTCTCTTATGCGGAAATCGCGCGGCTCAAGGGCCTGAGCGTGCATACGGTGCAGACCCACATCAAGAACCTCTACGGCAAGCTCGCGGTGCACTCCAAGAGCGAGGCGGTGTTCGAAGCGACGCGGCTCGGCCTGCTGTCACACCCGGGCTGAGGCCAGATGCGGCCGAGGCTGGTGTCGCTGCTGGTGCTGTGGCTGGCGCTGCTCGTGGCCGGCTGTTCGGGTGTCGCGAGTGCAGCGGAAACGCCCATCGAGTTGCGCCGCGGCACCGTGACCACCGTGGTCGACGGCGTCATCCGCACCGAGCCGGTCGATCTGTCCTACCACTGGGACCGCCGGCACCACGGGCGCCCCGGGTTTGCGCGGTTCGACCTGCCGTTCAGGCTCGATGCCGCGCCCGAGGCGCCGTGGGGCATCTTCATTCCGCGCGTCGGCAATGTCTTCGAGGTGCAGCTCAACGGGGCGCTGCTGCAGGTCTACGGCGACCCGGAACGCGGCAACGACGCCGACTATGCCAAGGCGCCGATCTATGTGCCCGTGCCCGGGCGGCTGCTCAAGCAGGGCGACAACCTCCTGCAGATCCGCCTGCGCGCCGACACCGCGCGGCGCGCGGGCCTGTCGCGCGTGGTGATCGGCCCGGCGGCGCCGGTGCGAACCGAACTTTTCGAGAGCGCGTATGCATGGCGCTTCACCGGCTCGGTGCTGCTGACCGCCTTCAGCCTGGTCGTGGGCGGCATCGCGCTGGGGCTGTGGCTCACGCAGGTCGACGCCCAGGGCCATGGCGCAAGCCGGCGCGACGGCATCTACCTGTGGGCCGCGCTGGCCGAGTTCTGCTGGGCGGTGCGCGTGGCCGACGGCGTGATCGCCGAGCCGCCGCTGCCCTGGGGCGTCTGGGGCGTGCTCATGGCGGCCTGTTATGCAGGCTGGACCGCCTCGGCCATGATGTTCTGCTTTCACCTCTCGGGATGGGCCCGCGAGCCGCGCCTGCAATGGCTGCGCTGGCCCTTGTGCGCCCTGGTGGCCGGCACCGTGGCGGCGAGTTCGCTGGCGTTGCAGCGCGAGGAGCCGCTGTGGCTCACCGGCTGGCTGGCCGTGGAGATCGTGTTCGTCGCAGGCTTCGTGGGCGCGTTCCTGGTGGCCACGGTGCGCCGGCCGGGCACCGAGCAGTGGCTGGTGGCCGGCGCGGCGCTGGTGTCGGTGGCGTTCGGCGTGCGCGACTGGCTGGTGATCCGGCTGAGCGACGCCTATGGCGAAACCACGTGGGTGCGCTATTCGTCGGTGTTTTTCGGTGTGGCGCTGCTGCTCATCGTGCTGAGGCGCTTCCATGCCGCAACGGTCCAGACGCGCGGCTGGGTCGCCGCGCTGGGCGACCGCGTGGCACAGCGCGAGCGTGAACTGGCGGCCACCTATGCGGAGCTCGAGGCGGTGGCGCGTGACCAGGAGCGCACCCACGAGCGCGAACGCATCCTGCGCGACATGCACGACGGCGTGGGTTCGCACATCAGTTCGGCCATCCGGCAATTGCAGTCGGGCCAGACCAGTTCGGGCGACCTGCTGCGCACGCTGCGCGATTCGCTCGACCAGCTCAAGCTGTCGATCGACTCCATCCACCTGCCCCCGGGCGACGTGGGCGCCCTGCTGGCGGCGGCGCGCTACCGGCTGGAACCCCGGCTGGCAGCGGCGGGCATCGAGCTCGAATGGGCGGTGGACGAACTGGCGCCGGTGACGCGGCTCGACGCGCAGGGCATGCGGCAGCTGCAGTTCCTGCTGTTCGAGGCGATCTCGAACGTGCTGCAGCACGCCCAGGCCGGCGTGCTGCGCATCGAGGCCGGCATGCAGGGCGCAACGCTGCTGTTGCGCGTGATCGACAACGGCAAGGGATTCGACGCAGCGCTCGCGCCGCGGGCGCTGTCGGAGCGCGCGGGGGCCATCGGCGCCCGGCTGGCGGTCGAAAGCCGACCAGGGCGCACGGTCGTTCAACTCACTTTCGATTGAGTCGGCCGGCAGGGCGCGGATAATCCGCCCCCATGTCTGCCGTGTTCAATCAGCCCTCCCTGGCGCGTCGCATCGCGCCCATCTTCCAGGGCTTCGACGGCTTTCTGGCCTTCGCCGTCCTGCTGCTCGCGTTCGCCGGCTTGCTGACCATGTATTCCTCGGGGTACGACCACGGCTCCCGTTTCATCGACCACGGCCGCAACATGCTGCTGGCCGGCTTCATCATGTTCGTGGTGGCGCAGGTGCCCCCGCAGCGCCTGATGGTGGCCGCCGTGCCGCTCTATTCGATGGGAGTGGCGCTGCTGGTGGCGGTGGCGCTGTTCGGCATCACCAAGAAGGGCGCGCAGCGCTGGATCAACCTGGGCGTGGTGATCCAGCCCAGCGAAATCCTGAAGATCGCCATGCCGCTGATGCTGGCGTGGTGGTTCCAGCGTCGCGAAGGCCAGCTGCGTCCGCTCGACTTCGTGGTCGCCACGGTGCTGCTGGCGGTGCCGGTCGGTCTCATCATGAAACAGCCCGACCTGGGCACCTCGCTGCTGGTGCTGGCGGCCGGGATGGCGGTGATCTTCTTTGCCGGGCTGCCCTGGAAGCTGATCGTGCCGCCGGTGGTGCTCGGCGCGGTGGCCGTCGCGCTGATCGTGGGTTTCGAGCCTCAGCTGTGTGCCGATGGCGTCGATTGGCGGGTGCTGCACGACTACCAGAAGCAGCGCGTGTGCACGCTGCTCGACCCGAGCAAGGACCCGCTGGGCAAGGGTTTCCACATCATCCAGGGAATGATCGCCATCGGTTCGGGCGGCGTGGGCGGCAAGGGCTTCATGCAGGGCACGCAGACGCACCTCGAGTTCATTCCCGAGCGCACCACCGACTTCATCTTCGCCGCCTATTCCGAGGAGTTCGGGCTGGTGGGCAACCTGGCGCTGATCGCATCCTTCATCCTGCTGATCTTCCGCGGGCTGACCATCGCGGCCAACGCGACGACGCTGTTCTCGCGCCTGCTGGCGGGCGCCGTGACCATGATCTTCTTCACCTACGCCTTCGTGAACATGGGCATGGTGAGCGGCATCCTGCCGGTGGTGGGCGTGCCGCTGCCATTCATCAGCTACGGCGGCACGGCCATGGTGACGCTGGGGCTCGGGCTGGGCATCCTGATGTCGATAGCCCGGGCGAGGAAGCTGGCGCAAAACTAGCGCTGGCGCGCCGAGTGCCCTTTGGGGCAGCGCGGAGGAGGGTGGCTGCCTAGAATGTCGGAATGATCTCTCGCGAACCCACCATCGAGCGCCTCGCCACGGCGCAACAACTGCTCCTCACGCCGTTCGGACTCGACGAATCGCACCTGAGCAAGGCCCTGGCCGAGATCACCGCCCACAAGGTGGACGATGCCGACCTGTACTTCCAGTACACGCGCAGCGAGGGCTGGAGCCTCGAGGAGGGCATCGTCAAGACCGGCAGCTTCAGCATCGACCAGGGCGTCGGTGTGCGCGCGGTCAGCGGCGAGAAAACCGCGTTCGCCTACTCGGACGACATTTCCGAAGCTTCGCTGCTCGATGCGGCCCGCACGGTGCGCTCCATTTCCTCCGCAGGCCGCACCGGCCGCGTGAAGACGCCGCCCCGCAAGATCGCTTCCAGCCGGTCGCTCTACGACGGCGTCGACCCCATCTCCACGCTCGACAGCACGGCCAAGGTCAAGCTGCTCGAGAAGGTCGAAAAACTTGCCCGCTCGCGCGACCCGCGCGTCGCGCAGGTCATGGCCGGCCTGGCGAGCGAGTACGACGTGGTGCTCGTGGCGCGCGCCGACGGCACGCTGGCTGCAGACGTGCGCCCGCTGGTGCGCCTGTCGGTCACCGTCATTGCCGAGCAGAACGGCCGCCGCGAAGTCGGCTCGGGCGGTGGCGGCGGGCGTTTCGGCCTGGCCTATTTCACCGACGAGCAGATCGCCGAGTACGTCGACCATGCCGTCAAGGCGGCCCTGACCAACCTCGACGCCCGCCCGGCGCCGGCCGGCGAAATGACCGTGGTGCTCGGCTCCGGCTGGCCCGGCATCCTGCTGCACGAGGCCATCGGCCACGGGCTGGAGGGCGACTTCAACCGCAAGGGTTCGAGCGCTTTCTCGGGCCGCATCGGCCAGCGCGTGGCCGCCAAGGGCGTCACCGTGCTCGACGACGGCACCATCGCCGACCGCCGCGGCTCGCTCAACGTCGACGACGAGGGCAATGCCAGCCAGCGCAACGTGCTCATCGAAGACGGCATCCTGAAGGGCTACATCCAGGACTCGATGAACGCGCGCCTCATGAAGGTCAAGCCCACCGGCAACGGCCGCCGCGAGAGCTATGCGCACGTGCCGATGCCGCGCATGACCAACACCTACATGCTCGGCGGCGACAAGGACCCCAAGGAAATCGTTGCCAGCATCAAGAAGGGCCTGTACGCCACCAACTTCGGTGGCGGGCAGGTCGACATCACCAGCGGCAAGTTCGTGTTCTCGGCCAGCGAAGCGTATTGGGTGGAGAACGGCAAGATCCAGTACCCGGTGAAGGGCGCGACCATCGTGGGCAACGGCCCCGACGCGCTGACCCGCGTGACCATGATCGGCGACGACATGGCGCTCGACTCGGGCGTGGGCACCTGCGGCAAGGAAGGCCAGAGCGTGCCCGTGGGCGTGGGCCAGCCCACCCTGCGCATCGATGGGTTGACCGTGGGCGGCACGGCCTGAGCGATTGTTAAGGCTTGTTAAGCTGCGCTCCGTCGTTTTTCAAACAAGGAGCGTATCGATGAGGATCAGGATCAATTCGTCCGCGGCTCTGCTGGCCGCGACTGCCGTCGTGGCACTGGCGGGTGCGGGTTGCGCATCGCGCGGCGGTTCCGCCGGCAGCCAGACCGCCGCGGCGCCCGCAGCAGCGCCCACGGCGCCGGCACGTGGTGGCGCCAAGGCCGGCATGGACGCCCAGGGCAACGTGGTCGACTCGTCGAAGGTCGAGGCCGGCAGCGGCCGCACCGTCAAGGGCCTGAACGGCTACGAAGGCGAGATCACCGGCAACCCGGCGCGCAACAGCAAGTTCACGCGGCTGCAGATCGGCATGAGCGCCAAGCAGGTCACCGACCTTGCGGGCCAGCCGACCGACCAGGGCGCCTACGTGACCGGCAAGGCCTTCATTCCGTTCTATTTCGGCAGCGACCGTCATCGTTTCGAGATGACTTACAAGGGCCAGGGCCGTCTCATCTTCGCGGGCGGCGGGATGGGTGACTATTCGGGCGGCAACCTGATCTGGATCATCCACAACGCCAACGAATCGGGTTACCGGTAAAAACAACGATCGCCCGGCCCCTGCGCCGGGCTTTCTTTTTCCGTGCTACATTCCGCCCACATGTCCGCCCTGCGCTCTTATTTCTTTGCCTACTTTTGGTTCCCGGTTTCCGGCGGACGAGAGGCGAGCGCGTAAAGCACACGAACACCCTCCCAGAACCGCCGGTGGCCTCAAGCCCCCGGCGGTTTTTTTATGCCCTGACGATTTTCACTCCAACAAGGAAGCACCCATGAGCACGAACACTGCCCCCGCCAGCGACAGCTGGTATGCGAGCGTCGAGAAAACCAGCAAGACCGACGACGAACGCATCAAGGACATCAACGTGCTCCCCCCTCCTGAACATCTGATCCGCTTCTTCCCGATTCGCGGCACGCCCGTCGAGACGCTGATCGAAGGCACGCGCCGCAGCATCCACAACATCATGGCGGGCAAGGACGATCGGCTGCTGGTGATCATGGGGCCGTGCTCCATCCACGACCCGGCCGCGGCGCTCGAATACGCCCGCCGCCTGAAGGTCGAGCGCGAGAAGTACGCCGGTACGCTGGAAATCGTGATGCGCGTGTACTTCGAGAAGCCGCGCACCACGGTCGGATGGAAGGGGCTCATCAACGACCCGTACCTCGACGAGAGCTTCCGCATCGACGAAGGCCTGCGCATTGCGCGCCAGTTGCTGATCGACATCAACCGCCTGGGCCTGCCAGCGGGCAGCGAGTTCCTCGACGTGATCTCGCCGCAGTACATCGGTGACCTGATCGCCTGGGGCGCCATCGGCGCGCGCACCACCGAAAGCCAGGTGCACCGCGAGCTGGCGTCGGGCCTGTCGGCCCCCATCGGCTTCAAGAACGGCACGGACGGCAATATCCGCATTGCCACCGACGCCATCCAGGCGGCGGCGCGCGGGCATCACTTCCTGTCGGTGCACAAGAACGGCCAGGTCGCGATCGTGCAGACCAACGGCAACCCCGACTGCCACGTGATCCTGCGCGGCGGCAAGGCGCCCAACTACGACGCCGCCAGCGTCGAGACCGCCTGCAAGGACCTCGAAGCCGCCAAGCTGCCGCCTACGCTGATGGTCGACTGCAGCCACGCCAACAGCTCCAAGCAGCACCAGAAGCAGATCGAGGTGGCCACGGACATCGCCGCGCAGATCGCCAGCGGCTCGAAGCGCGTGTTCGGTGTCATGGTCGAAAGCCATCTGCAGGCTGGCGCCCAGAAGTTCACGCCGGGCAAGGACCAGCTGTCGGGCCTCGAGCACGGCAAGAGCATCACCGATGCATGCATCGGCTGGGACGATTCTGTGAAGGTGCTCGACACGCTGTCGCAAGCCGTCAAGCGGCGCCGGGGCTGACCGGCGCCGAGGCAGGCTGCTAAAGCATCCCGGCCAGGTCGGGCCAGTGGTGCCGCATCGAAGCAGCCTCGTCGCTGTCGGGCGGCACCAGGGAGAAATCGGCGAAGTCGAAGCCCGGCCCGACCATGCAGGCGACCAGCGTGTAGTCGCCTGCGGTGTGGCCCTGGATCGGCCGGGCGGCCTGCCATTGGCCGGCGGGCACCACGTGCTGGGGCCGGTTGCCATGGACGTCGACCGGGCCCAGCCGCACATGGGCCGGCGCGGTGCGCATTGCGGCGTCGCAGGTCCACAGCGCCAGCGGCACGCCCTCCAGATGGACCCAGACTTCGTCGGACAGCACCCGGTGCCACCGCGAATGCTGGCCCGCTTCGAGCAGGAAGTAGATGCTCGTCAGGGCGCTGCGCGTTGCGCGGCCATCGGTGGGCGTGACGCTCGTGGCCGAACGAAACACTTCGCTGTACCAGCCGCCCTCGGGATGGGGCTGCAGCTTCAGGGTGTCGATCAGCTCGCGTGCGCGTGGGACGGGCATGGCGCTCATGATGCCGCCGTCGCGCGCAGCGCCGCAAGCAGTTTGTCGTGCACACCGCCGAAGCCGCCGTTGCTCATGCAGACGATATGGTCGCCCGGCCGCGCCGCAGCCACGATCTGCCGCACCAGCGGCTCGATGGCACCGGCCGCCTGCGCCCGATCGCCCATCGGCGCGAGCGCCGCGGCGGCATCCCAGTCGAGCCCGGCCGTGTGGCAGAACGACAGGTCGGCCGATTCCAGGCTCCAGGGCAGCTGCGCGGCCATGACGCCCAGCTTCATCGTGTTGCTGCGCGGCTCGAAGGCTGCGAGGATGCGCTCACTTTTCTTGCCGGCTGCGTCCAGCTTGCTGCGCAGCCCGTCGAGCGTAGTGCGGATGGCGGTCGGGTGGTGGGCGAAGTCGTCGTACACCGTGATCGCACCGCCTGTGCGCTCGACCGTGCCGCGCAGCTCCATGCGGCGTCGCACGTTGCGGAAGCTGCCCAGCGCCCGAGCCGCCTCGGCTGGCGCCACGCCGACATGCTCGGCCGCGGCGATGGCCGCCAAGGCATTCATCTGGTTGTGCAGGCCAGAGAGTTCCCATTCGACCCGGCCGACCGCCTCGCCGCGCCGAAGCACGTCGAAGGCATCGTGCGTGCCGCGCGCCTGCCACTGCGTATTCGCTCCGCCGGCACCGAAGCGCGCCAGTTCGCTCCAGCAGCCCTGCGCCAGCACGCGCTGCAGGCTGTCTTCGGTCGCGTTCACCACCAGCCGCCCGGTGCTCGGCACCGTGCGCACGAGGTGATGAAACTGGCGTTCGATGGCGGCAAGGTCGTCGAAGATGTCGGCGTGATCGAACTCGAGGTTGTTCAGCACGGCGGTGCGAGGCCGGTAATGCACGAACTTGCTGCGCTTGTCGAAGAAGGCAGTGTCGTACTCGTCCGCCTCGATGACGAAGGCCGGGCCGTCGCCTAGCCGGGCCGACACCCCGAAGTCGAGCGGCACGCCGCCCACCAGGAACCCCGGCGCCTTGCCGCCTTGTTCCAGCACCCAGGCCAGCATCGAGGTGGTCGTCGTCTTGCCGTGCGTGCCGGCCACCGCCAGCACGTGGCGACCGAACAGCACATGCTCTGCGAGCCACTGCGGTCCGCTGGTGTAGGGCTTGCCCGCATCCAGGATGGCCTCCATCAGCGGGAACTTGGGGCTGCCGTCGGGCAGGCGCGCGCGGGACACCACGTTGCCGACCACGAACATGTCGGGTGAAAGGGAGAGCTGGTCTGCGCCGAAGCCCTCGATCAGGTCGATGCCCAGGGCGCGCAGTTGGTCGCTCATGGGCGGGTACACGCCCGCGTCGCAGCCCGTGACCCGGTGGCCCGCCTCGCGCGCCAAGGCGGCCACACCGCCCATGAACGTGCCGCAGATACCCAGAATATGAATGTGCATCGGTCGATTCTAGGGAGGCGGCCTGCGCGCCCCGCGTGGCCCCCTCGCGTTTGTCCCGTGCTTCGTACTGATGTTGATGTGGAGGATGTCTTCAGCAGGCAAAATGCCCCGATGGACACGTCCAAGCGTGAAATTGCCGCCACTGCAGCCCGCCTCGTCGTCGAGGAGGGACTGGAATACGGTCCGGCCAAGCGCCGGGCACTGCGTGATCTGGGGCTGTCGGCGCGCACGGCGCTGCCGAACAACGACGAAGTCGAGGCCGAGGTGCGCGAGTACATCGAGCTGTTCTGTGCCGACACCCAGCCGCAGGAGCTGCATGCATTGCGTTTGCTGGCGCTCGAATGGATGGAGCGAATGGCGGTGTTTCGCCCTCATGTGGGCGGCGCGGTATGGCACGGCACCGCCACCCGTCTGTCAGACATTTATATTCAATTGTTCTGCGATGATTCCAAGTCGGCTGAAATCGCCCTGATCGATCACCATGTGGACTACGAGCCGCGCATGGTCACCGGCTTCCATGGCGAGCAGGTCGAGGCCTTGAGCGTGCACGCCCCGAGCCGTGCGCTCGGCGAGGAAATCGGCGTACACCTGCTGGTCTACGACTTCGATGACCTGCGCGGGGCCCTGAAGCCCGATGCCCAGGGACGCGCACCGCGCGGCGACCTGCCCGCATTGCGTCGACTGATTGAACAAGAAAAGGACCAGTGAATGACTTCTTCGCCTACCCGTCGCGGCATGCTCTATGCCGGCGTGGCGGCAGCGGCTGCGGCCGCCGGTCTCGGTGGCGCCTGGTGGAAGGAGCGTGGCAGCGGCGCGGGCGGTGAGATGCTCGATGCGGCTTTCTGGGCGCAGAGCTTCGAGCGTCCCGAAGGTGGCGACCTCGTGTTGTCGAGCCTGCGCGGCAAACCCTTGTTGCTCAACTTCTGGGCCACTTGGTGCCCGCCATGCATCGAAGAAATGCCGATGATCGATGCCTTTTTCCGTGAACATGGTGGCAACGGTTGGCAAGTGGTCGGATTGGCCATCGATCAGCCCAGCGCCGTGCGCAAGTTCCTGCAGCGCACGCCCGTCACCTACCCGACCGGATTGGCGGGCTTGCAGGGAACGGAATTGGTCAAGAATCTGGGCAACACGGGCGGTGGGTTGCCCTTCACGCTGGTCCTGAATGGAAGCGGCTCGGTGGCGGCTCGTAAAATGGGCAAGCTCGAACCCTCCGACCTGGACACTTGGCGGCGTGAACTTGTTCATGGTTAGAATCAGCCCCCTTCCGCTGGCGTTAGACGCCGAACGCCGAAAATCAACGATTTTCGAACAAGTTATATCCTGAAGACCGGCCAAGCCGGCACTGGAGTCCCATGGACCTGCGCAAACTCAAGACACTGATCGACCTGGTGTCCGAATCGAATATTTCCGAACTGGAAATCACTGAGACCGAAGGCAAAGTCCGCATCGTCAAGGGCGGCGGCGCCGCACCGGTGCAATATGTGCAAACCCTGGCGGCGCCTCAGGCCGCTGCCGCACCGGCTGCAACCGGCGTGGCCGCTGCACCCGCTGCCGAAGCTGCACCTGCCGCACCGGCCGGTCATGCCGTGAAGTCGCCGATGGTCGGCACCTTCTACCGCTCGTCGAGCCCGGGCGCCGCGGCGTTCGTGGAGGTCGGCAGCAAGGTCAACGAGGGCGACACGATCTGCATCATCGAAGCGATGAAGATCCTCAACGAAATCGAGGCCGACAAGTCGGGCACGATCACCCAGATCCTCGGCGAAAACGGGCAGGCGGTCGAATACGGCCAGCCGCTGTTCATCATCGAGTGACCATGTTCAAGAAGATCCTGGTTGCAAACCGGGGGGAAATCGCCCTCCGGATCCAGCGCGCCTGCAGCGAGCTCGGCATCAAGGCCGTGATGGTGTATTCCGAGGCCGACCGCGACGCCAAGTACATCAAGCTCGCCGAAGAGGCTGTGTGCATCGGCCCGGCACCGTCGGCGCTGAGCTACCTCAACATGCCGGCGATCATTTCGGCGGCCGAAGTGACGGACGCCGAGGCCATCCACCCGGGCTACGGCTTCCTGAGCGAGAACGCGAACTTCGCCGAACGCGTGGAGCAGAGCGGTTTCCAGTTCATCGGCCCCACGCCCGACAACATTCGCACGATGGGCGACAAGGTGTCGGCCAAGCAGGCCATGATCAAGGCCGGCGTACCTTGCGTGCCGGGCTCGGAAGGTGAGCTCTCGGACGATGCAGCCACCAACAAGCGCATTGCGCGTGCCATCGGCTACCCGGTCATCATCAAGGCGGCAGGCGGCGGCGGTGGCCGCGGCATGCGCGTGGTGCACACCGAGGCGGCACTGGTCAACGCGATCCAGATGACCAAGGCGGAAGCCGGTGCGGCCTTCAGCAATCCGGCTGTGTACATGGAGAAGTATCTCCAGAACCCGCGCCACATCGAGATCCAGATCCTCGCGGACAAGCACAAGAACGCGGTCTACCTGGGCGAGCGCGACTGCTCCATGCAGCGCCGCCACCAGAAGGTGATCGAGGAATCGCCCGCACCGGGCATTCCGCGCAAGCTGATCGAGAAGATCGGCGAGCGCTGCGCGGCCGCCTGCAAGAAGATCGGCTACCGCGGTGCCGGCACCTTCGAGTTCCTCTACGAAAACGGCGAGTTCTACTTCATCGAGATGAACACGCGCGTGCAGGTGGAGCATCCGGTGACGGAGTTCACCACGGGCATCGACATCGTCAAGACGCAGATCATGGTCGCGGCCGGCGAAAAGCTGCCGTTCACGCAGCGCCAGATCCAGATGCGCGGCCATGCCATCGAGGTGCGCATCAACGCCGAGGACGCATGGAAGTTCACGCCGTCGCCGGGCCGCATCACCATGTGGCATCCCCCGGGTGGTCCGGGTGTGCGCGTCGATTCGCATGCGTACACCAACTACTTCGTGCCGCCGAACTACGACTCGATGATCGGCAAGATCATCGTCTACGGCGACACGCGCGAGCAGGCCATGGCCCGCATGCGCACGGCGCTGAACGAGACCGTGATCGAAGGCATCCAGACCAACATCCCGCTGCACCGCGAGCTGATGGTCGATTCCAAGTTCATGACCGGCGGCACCAACATCCACTACCTCGAAGAGTGGCTGGCGGCGCACAAGCGCTGACCCGGGACGACGCGATGTTTGAACTCCGCCTGATGGCGCCGGAAGACCGGGTCGAAACGCTCAGCGATGCGCTCGATGCTCTCGACGCGCTGAGCGTGTCGGTGGAAGACGCCGACGCGCAGACCGACGCCGAGCAGGCGCTGTTCGGCGAGCCCGGCATGCCGCCTCCCAAGGAGGGCTGGCAGCGTTCACGCGTGATCGCGCTGTTCTCCGACGAAGCGCTTGCGAAGGAGGCCGCATCGGTGCTCGCGCTGCAGGACTTCTTCGAAGGCTGCGAGGTGCTGGGCATTGCGTCCGTGCCCGAGCAGGACTGGGTGCGGCTCACGCAATCGCAGTTCGCACCGGTCGAGATCACGCCCGAGTTCTGGATCGTGCCCACGTGGCACGAACCGCCCGCGCAGGCGAAGCAGGTGATCCGGCTCGACCCGGGCCTGGCCTTTGGCACCGGCACGCATCCCACCACGCGCATGTGCCTGCGCTGGATCGCGACACAGGGCGCGCTCGGCGGCCAGCGCGTGCTCGACTACGGCTGCGGCTCCGGCATCCTCGCGATCGGCGCGGCCAAGTTCGGCGCCACCGACATCGACGCTGTGGACATCGACGAAGCCGCGGTTTCCTCGACCGTGCTCAACGCCGAGGCCAACGCGGTGCAATTGAAGGCCGGGCTGCCTGAAGCCGCCAAGGGCGCATACGACACCGTGCTCGCCAATATCCTGGCCACGCCGCTCAAGGTGCTTGCACCGCTGCTGCGCAGCCATGTGAAGGCCGGCGGATCGCTGGTGCTGGCCGGCATCCTCGCGCGCCAGGCCGACGAGCTGAAAGAAGCCTACGCGCCTTACGCCGCGCTCGAAGTCAGCGACACCGAGGACGGCTGGATCCTCATGACTGCGCGCTGCTGAGTTGTCGATGGCGCGCGCGGCCGGCGGTTCGCGCCGCGTCGCATCCCTCACGCGGCGAGGGCCCAACCCTACAATCGCCCGGTCATGAGCCTCGTCACGCGCTGCCCCGCCTGCACCACCACCTTCAAGGTGGTGCGCGACCAGCTTCGCATCTCCGACGGGTGGGTGCGTTGCGGCCGATGCAGCCACGTGTTCGACGCCACGCTTGACCTGCACGAGGCACCCGATGGTGTGCTGCCTCCGGCGCAAGGTGGCTACATGCCCGGGTTGGTCGACCCTTCGGGTGAACCCAAGGCCCAGGTGCCGGTGACACCTGAGATCACGCCGCCATCGCTGCCCGGGCCCACGGTGCCCGTGCCGCAGTCGGAGGACGCGGACTTCTTCGACGAAGAGCTCGAACTGCCGCCGCGCGCAGAGCCAGCGCCCCCAGCGCCTGTGCCGGTTCCCGAACCCGTCGAACCCGCGAAGCCGCCTGCTTTCTCCCTGGCACTGCCCGACCACGGCATCGCTGCGGACGAGCCCTGGTCCGACCTCGATGTCACCGAGCCCGCGTGGAAGCCGCCGCCGAGCACGTTGCCGCCGTTCCCGAACATCGACCTGAACCTCGCGTCGCCGCCACCTGCGGCACGCCCGCCTGCGCCACCGCTGCCGGTTGCGTCCCGCATCAAGGTGCGCGCCCTCATCGAGCGCGCAAGCGACGACGGGGAAGGGGAGCGCGAGCAACAGGAAAAAGACCACGACCAGGTGCAGATGCAGAAGGCGCTGCGCCGCGCCCGCGCCAAGTCGGCCAAGATCGCGGACGCCAAGGCACGCGACGAGCGCGCAGCCGCCAAGGCCGCCGGGACCACCGAGGGGGCGGTGGTGCAGGTGGCGAGTGAGCCCGACTATTCGCTGTCCTCGGCTTTCGAACTGCCGGTGGGGCATCCCCTTGCCGACGACGAAGAGCTCGCCGACACCTCGCCGGGCTTCTGGCACCGCAAGGGCGTGCGTATGGTGCTGGTCGTGCTGGCATTGCTTGCAGTGCTGCTGCTCGCCGCACAGGTGCTGCGCCACAACCGCGACGGTATCGCCGCGCGCCAACCCAACCTGCGCCCCGCGCTCGCCATGCTGTGCCAATACACCGGCTGCGAACTTGCGGCCCTGCGCCAGATCGGTGACATCGTGATCGAAGGCGCGGCCTTCGCCCGCGAGAAGACCGGCGCCAGCGACTACCGGCTGAGCTTCACCTTGCGCAACGGCGCCACCGTGCCGCTCGCCATGCCGGCGGTCGAGCTCTCGCTGCTCGACACGCAGGAGCGTGCCGTGGTGCGCCGCGTGCTCATGCCCGTTGACTACGGCGCACCGGCGGTGCTGCAGGCGCGCACCGACCGCGCGGCCTCGCTGCCCCTGAGCCTTTCGGCCTCGGAGGCTGCGGCGTTGCCGCCCATCGCGGGGTACCGCGTCGAAGCCTTCTATCCCTGAGCGGGGTGCTTTCACGCATCCCGTTCTCGTTCTTCATTCTTCTACCTTCAACCAACGGTTCAACCATGGCAGCAGTGATTTGCGGTTCTCTCGCGTTCGACACCATCATGACTTTCGAGGGCCGGTTCGCCGACCAGATCCTGCCGGACCAGCTGCACATCCTCAATGTGTCGTTCCTGGTGCCGACGCTGCGGCGTGACTTCGGTGGCTGCGCCGGCAACATCGCGTACAGCCTCAACGCGCTGGGCGGCACGGCGCTGCCCATGGCCACGCTCGGCAACGATGGTGCCGCGTACCTGGAGCGCATGCGCACGCTGGGCATCGACACCGAGTTCGTGCGCCAGCTCGACGACACCTACACCGCGCAGGCGATGATCATGAGCGACGTCGACAACAACCAGATCACCGCCTTCCACCCCGGCGCGATGCAGCAGGCGCACATCACCAAGGTGGCCGCGCGCGACGACATCAAGCTGGGCATCATCGCGCCCGACGGCCGTGACGCGATGCTGCAGCATGCCGAGCAGTTCGCCGCGGCGGACGTCCCCTTCGTGTTCGATCCGGGCCAGGGCCTGCCGATGTTCGACGGCGAGGCGCTGCGCCACTTCGTCGAGCTTGCGAGCTGGGTGGTGGTGAACGACTACGAAGGCAAGATGCTCTCGCAGCGCACCGGCTGGAGCCTGGCCGAGATCTCGCAGCGCGTGCGTGGCCTGGTGGTCACGCTGGCGGGCGAGGGCTGCGAGGTGTGGGTCGACGGCGAGCGCGAGCATGTGCCCGGCGTAGTGGCGACCGAGGTGGTCGAGCCCACGGGCTGCGGCGACGCATGGCGCGGCGCGCTGCTGTTCGGTCTGGAAAAGGGCTGGTCGCTGGCGCAGTGCGCGGCGCTGGGCAACAAGGTCGGCGCGATCAAGATCGCGCAACGTGGCCCGCAGAACTACGAGATCGACCGCAAGGCCCTGGGCCTCTGAACGTCTTCTTCCCGCGCCGGTTCGCCGGCCTGCGCTCGTTCATCGAGCGCCCATGAAAAAAGCCCGACACCGTGAGGTGCCGGGCTTTGTGCCTTCAAGGCTGCTGAGAAAACTCAGGGCTTGCTGGCCGTGGGGAACGGCCAGGCTGCCTGAGGGTTCAGCGTCGTTTGCGCCGCAGGAGCGGGCGCTACGGCAGCTGCCTTGGCAGGCGCTGCAGCCTTGGGAGCCTTCTTTGCAGCAGGCTTCTTGGCAGCAGCGGCAGGCTTGGCGGCAGCGGGCTTTTTCGCGGCTTTCTTGGCCGCAGCCTTTTTCGCAGGCGCCTTCTTGGCAGCAGCCTTCTTCGCAGGCGCCTTCTTGGCGGCGGCCTTCTTTGCAGGCGCCTTCTTGGCAGCGGCCTTCTTGGCCGGTGCTGCCTTCTTGGCGGCTACCTTCTTCGCGGGCGCCTTCTTGGCGGCGGCCTTCTTGGCCGGTGCTGCCTTCTTGGCCGCAACCTTCTTCGCCGGCGCTGCCTTCTTGGCGGCTACCTTCTTGGCAGCGACCTTCTTTGCCGGTGCTGCCTTCTTGGCGGCTACCTTCTTGGCCGGAGCCTTCTTAGCAGCCACGACCTTCTTTGCCGGAGCCTTCTTTGCAGCGACCTTCTTGGCCGGCGCTTTCTTTGCAGTTGCCATTTCTATTTCTCCTTGATCAAGTTGAAAAAAATCAACCTATTGAAGCACTCCACGCACGTTGGGTAGCGTGAAGTGATTCATGGCGTTGGAATCTGAGCTCCAGCACCATGAACACCTGAGCCCTCATCCATGCCGCGCTCTTTGGCGCAGTCGGTGGCAAGGGCAATTCTTGAATTCACTAATTCTTGTCGAAAGATTCAATCCCACGAGAGCGCGCCGCCCGATTGGTACTCGATCACGCGCGTCTCGAAAAAGTTGCGTTCCTTCTTCAGGTCAATCATTTCGCTCATCCAGGGGAACGGGTTTTCCTCGTTCGGGAAGAGCGTTTCGAGGCCGATCTGCTGTGCACGCCGATTGGCGATGTAGCGCAGGTAGCCCTTGAACATGGAGGCGTTCATGCCGAGAACGCCACGCGGCATCGTGTCTTCGGCGTATTTGTACTCGAGCTCGACGGCCTTCATGAAGAGGTCCTTGATCTCGGCCTTGAACTCCGGGGTCCAGAGGCCGGGATTCTCGAGCTTGAGCTGGTTGATCAGGTCGATGCCGAAGTTGCAGTGCATCGACTCGTCGCGCAGGATGTACTGGTACTGCTCGGCGGCGCCGGTCATCTTGTTCTGGCGGCCCAGCGCCAGGATCTGCGTGAAGCCGACGTAGAAGAACAGGCCTTCCATCAGGCAGGCGAACACGATGAGCGACTTGAGCAGCGTCTGGTCGGTTTCGTGCGTGCCGGTCTTGAAGTGCGGGTCGCTGATGGCGTCGATGAACGGGAGCAGGAACTGGTCCTTCTCGCGGATCGACTGCACTTCGTTGTAGGCGTTGAAGATCTCGCTCTCGTCCAGGCCGAGCGACTCGACGATGTACTGGTACGCGTGCGTGTGGATCGCTTCCTCGAACGCCTGGCGCAGCAGGAACTGGCGGCATTCGGGGGCCGTGATGTGGCGGTAGGTGCCAAGCACGATGTTGTTCGCGGCCAGCGAGTCGGCGGTCACGAAGAAGCCGAGATTGCGCTTGACGATGCGGCGTTCGTCTTCGGTCAGGCCGTTCGGGTCTTTCCACAACGCGATGTCGCGCGTCATGTTCACTTCCTGCGGCATCCAGTGGTTGGCACAGGTGGCGAGGTATTTTTCCCAGGCCCACTTGTACTTGAACGGCACCAGCTGGTTGACGTCGGTCTGGCCGTTGATGATGCGCTTGTCGGAAGCCTTGACGCGTTGGGCAACAGCGGGTGTTGCTGCGGCTGCGGGGGCAACCGAACGCAACGGCGCGGCGCCGTCATCGAACGTGCGCGCTGCAGGTTGTGCAATCGACGAAGTCGGAGCATCCAACGAACGACCTGCGGGCGAGCCGGCGGTCGATGCGTTGTGGTGCTGCAATCCTTGTTGCATATCCTTTGATAAGGAGGGCTTGACTTCTTCGTCCCAGGTCAACATAGAAAAATCCAATGCTCAAATTATCGGAGTAACGATGTGAGTTGCAAAGTGCTCGTTCACGTCGCACGCCATTTATGTGGTTGTTATGTTGCTCGCATGCATCGCGCGATGTCAGTCAATGCCGTCATTGAGTGAACGTCGCGCGTCTTTCGCATGCACCTCACTGAATCGCTGAAGCGCCGCGCGCGCATTTCGAATGCATCGCGCGGCGCTTCACTTGCACATCACTGGCAGGCTTCGCAGGTCGGATCGTCCACACCGCAGAACGCGATGTCGGTGGCGGGCATCGCGCTCATCTGTGCCTTCGCGGCAGCCGCGGCGGCTTCGAGTGCGCTCATGCCCGAGGGTGCGTCGTTGCCCGACGACACCGCGTTGAGACGGCCCGATTGCACCGTCGATTTTTCCGCGTGCGTCGCGCTCTGCGTGCGCAGGTAGTACGTGGTCTTCAGGCCGCGCAGCCATGCGAGCTTGTACGTGTCGTCGAGCTTCTTGCCCGATGCGCCGGCCATGTAGATGTTCAGCGACTGCGCCTGGTCGATCCACTTCTGGCGACGCGAGGCGGCTTCGACCAGCCAGGTGGTTTCCACTTCGAACGCGGTGGCGTAGAGCGCCTTCACGTCTTGCGGCACGCGGTCGATCGGACGCAGCGAGCCGTCGAAGTGCTTCAGGTCCATGACCATCACGTCGTCCCACAGGCCCAGGCGCTTCAGGTCGCGCACCAGGTAGTGGTTGATCACCGTGAACTCGCCCGACAGGTTCGACTTGACCGACAGGTTGCCAAAGCAGGGTTCGATCGAGGCGTCCACGCCGATGATGTTCGAGATGGTCGCCGTCGGTGCGATGGCCACGCAGTTGGAGTTGCGCATGCCCTGCGCCTTGATCTTCTGGCGCAGCGCGTCCCAGTCCAGCGTGGACGAGCGGTCGACCTCGACGTAGCCGCCGCGCGCCTTCTCGAGCAGGTCGAGCGTGTCGATCGGCAGGATGCCCTTGTCCCACAGTGAGCCCTTGTAGCTCGAGTACTTGCCGCGCTCGCGCGCCAGGTCGGCCGATGCCGAGTACGCGTGGTAGCAGATGGCTTCCATCGACTCGTCGGCGAACTGCACGGCTTCCTGCGAAGCGTACGGAATGCGCAGCTCGTACAGCGCGTCCTGGAAGCCCATCAGGCCCAGGCCGACCGGACGGTGGCGCAGGTTCGAGTCGCGTGCCTTCTTCACGGCGTAGTAGTTGATGTCGATCACGTTGTCGAGCATGCGCATCGCCGTGGAGATCGTCTTCTTCAGCTTTTCCTGGTCGACCTTGCCGTCCTTCAGATGCTGCAGCAGGTTCACCGAACCCAGGTTGCAGACGGCCGTTTCGGTGTCGCTGGTGTTCAGCGTGATCTCGGTGCACAGGTTCGACGAATGAACCACGCCGGCGTGCTGCTGCGGCGAGCGCACGTTGCAGGCGTCCTTGAACGTGATCCAGGGGTGGCCGGTCTCGAACAGCATCGTGAGCATCTTGCGCCACAGGTCCGAAGCCTGGATGGTGCGCGCGGGCTTGATCTCGCCGCGGGCAGCCTTCTCTTCGTAGGCGACGTAGGCCTTTTCGAAGTCGGCGCCGAACAGGTCATGCAGGTCGGGCACGTTGGAGGGCGAGAACAGCGTCCAGGTGCCCTTTTCCATCACGCGGCGCATGAACAGGTCGGGGATCCAGTTGGCGGTGTTCATGTCGTGCGTGCGGCGGCGGTCGTCGCCGGTGTTCTTGCGCAGCTCCAGGAACTCCTCGATGTCGAGGTGCCAGGTTTCCAGGTACGTGCAGACGGCGCCCTTGCGCTTGCCGCCCTGGTTCACGGCCACGGCCGTGTCGTTCACCACCTTCAGGAACGGCACCACGCCCTGCGATTCGCCGTTGGTGCCCTTGATGTGGCTGCCCAGCGCGCGCACGCGGGTCCAGTCGTTGCCCAGGCCGCCCGCGAACTTCGAGAGCAGCGCGTTTTCCTTGATCGACTCGTAGATGCCGTCCAGGTCGTCGGGCACGGTGGTCAGGTAGCAGCTGGAGAGCTGCGAGCGCAGCGTGCCGGCGTTGAACAGGGTGGGCGTGCTCGACATGAAGTCGAACGACGACAGCACTTCGTAGAACTCGATGGCGCGCGCTTCGCGGTCGATTTCGTTCAGCGACAGGCCCATGGCCACGCGCATGAAGAAGGCTTGCGGCAGCTCGATGCGCGACTTGCGCACGTGCAGGAAGTAGCGGTCGTACAGCGTCTGCAGGCCGAGGTAGTCGAACTGGTTGTCGCGCTCGGCCTTCAGGGCGGCGCCCAGGCGGGGCAGGTCGTACTGCAGCAGCTTTTCGTCGAGCAGCTCGTTGTCGACGCCCTTCTTGATGAACTGCGGAAAGTAGTCGGCGTAGGCGGTGGCGCGGTCGACCGGCATCACTTCGCGGCCGATGATCTCCTTGAAGATCGTGTGCAGCAGCAGGCGCGCGGTGGCGAAGGTGTAGTCGGGGTCCTTCTCGATCAGCGTGCGGGCCGCCAGGATGGAAGCCTTGTAGACCTCGTCGAGCGGCACGCCGTCGTACAGGTTGCGCATCGTCTCGGCGACGATCGGCGCGGCGGTGATGCTGTCGCCCAGGTTTTCGCAGGCGGATTCGATCAGGCCCTTGAGCTGGTTCAGGTCGAGCTCGACGCGCTCGCCGTTGTCCAGCACGTGCAGCGCCTGCTGGGCCGGCATTTCATGCTCGCCCTGCTTGGAACGCTCCTGCGTGCGGCGTTCGCGGTACAGCACGTAGGCACGCGCGATTTCGTGGTGGCCGCCGCGCATCAGGCCGAGCTCGACCTGGTCCTGCACGTCCTCGATGTGGAAGGTGCCGCCGCCCGGACGCGAACGCACCATGGCGCGAATGACGGCCTGGGTGAGCGTGTCGACCGTTTCGCGCACGCTGGCCGAAGCCGCGCCCTGGGTGCCGTGCACGGCCAGGAAGGCTTTCATCATCGCGATGGCGATCTTGTTCGGCTCGAAGGGCACGACCGCGCCGTTGCGGCGAATGATCTGGTAGTGGGCGAGGTTCTGGCCGGTGTGCGAGCCCGCGGTGTCGCGTTGCTGCTGCGGCGGCGTCGAGGGAACGGCGCGCGGGGTCGATTGGGGGTTCAGGGCTGTTTGCATTCGCTTCCTCTCGGTTGGCAATTCTTGTTGGTCGGCGATGCCTGGGTCGGCGTCGCGCCGGTGTGGATGACCGGACGGAGGACACTATATCTGGGGTGTCGGCACCCTACAAGCCACTACAGGTAGTGTTTTCCTCCGGATACACGCGCGGCCCGATTTTCATTCGGCAAGCGACAACGCCAGCGATGCCGCGTGGATACTGGCCTATGGTGTCCCAACCCGCATGGCGCTTGGCTTGCAGGCCGATTTGGGCTTGCAGCCCGCATGGTTGCTGGGTGCGGCAGTTGCAATCCGCGTGTCGATGCGCGTCAGGTTCAGCGCATCGCGTCGCGCCGCGCGATTGGAAAAATTAGCGCTGCACCACCTGCGCCGGAAACATCTGTGGATTCCAGCCGAGTTGTTTGCGCAACAGCCGCCAGTCGAAGCCGGCGCCCGGGTCGTGTTTGCGCCCCGGCGCGATGTGCTCGTGACCGGCGATGTACGCGATGGCGTAGTGCTGCGCGATGGCGGCGCACAGGCTCGCGAGCGTTTCGTATTGCGGCTCGTCGAACGGCTGGCCTTCCAGGCCTTCGAGCTCGATGCCGATGGAGTCGTCGTTGCAGTTGCCGCGCCCGCGCCACGACGATACGCCGGCATGCCAGGCGCGGTCGTCGCAGCTCACGAACTGCCAGAGCTCGCCGTTGCGCCGCACGAAGAAATGCGAGGACACCGCGAGCCCGCGGATCGACTGGAAGTAGGGGTGCGCGTCCCAGTCGAGCCGGTTGGTGAAGAGTTGCTGCACCGCGTCGCCGCCGTACTCGCCGGGCGGCAGGCTGATCGAGTGCAGCACGACGAGGTCGGTCTGCGCACCGGTGGGGCGGGGTCCGAAGTTGGGCGAGCGCAGCGCCTTCGCGAAGCGGTACCAGCCGGCTTGCCAGAGGCCGTCGTCGGCGGGCGGCTGCGCAGGGGTGTCAGTCGTCGGCATGGCTGCTCGCGCCATCGTCGCCGTTGGGTGTGGTGATGCCCAGCCGCGCGATGCGGTAGCGGATCTGCCGCAGGCTCATGCCCAGCCGCGCGGCGGCCGCGGTGCGGTTGAAGCCGCTCTCGTGCAGCGCGCGCACCAGGATCTCGCGTTCCTGCTGGTCGAGGTAGGCCTGCAGGTCGGAGGGCAGCGGCGGTGGCGCGGCCTTGGGGGATGCGGCCGGTGCGGCGGAAGCCACGGGCGCGACCGGCGAAGGCGCGTCGAAAGCCGGCAGCAGCGGCGCCGGCGCGGACGCCGCGGCCTCGGCGGCGGCCGTGAAGCCGCCCATCAGGTCCAGGTGCAGTTCGTCGCCGTCGTTCAATGCCACCGCGCGGTGCAGCAGGTTCTCGAGCTCGCGCACGTTGCCGTCCAGCGGATGCAGCGACAGCCGGCGCAGCAGGTCGTGCGACAGGTGCGGCACCGGCAAGCCGCCGTCCTGCGCGATGCGCGAGAGCAGCGCGGCGCACAGCGCGGGCAGGTCTTCGCGGCGCTCGCGCAGCGCGGGCACCGCGATCTCGATCACGTTGAGGCGGTAGAACAGGTCTTGCCGGAAACGCCCGGCCTGCACCTCGGCGTGCAGGTCCTTGTGGGTGGCGCTCACGATGCGCACGTCGACTGCGTCTTCCTGCGTCGAGCCGATCGAGCGCACGCTGCGCTCCTGGATCGCTCGCAGCAGCTTCGATTGCATGGCCAGCGGCAGGTCGCCGATTTCGTCGAGGAACAGCGTGCCGCCGCGTGCGGCCTGGAAGTAGCCGTCGCGGTCCTGCGACGAGCCGGTGTACGAGCCCTTGCGCGCGCCGAAGAATTCGGCCTCCAGCAGGTTCTCCGGAATGGCGCCGCAGTTCACCGCCACGAACGGGCCTTCGCTGCGCTGGCTGCAGGCATGCACTGCGCGCGCCACCAGTTCCTTGCCGGTGCCCGACTCGCCGCGCACCAGCACCGGCGCCATGCCGCGCGCCACTTTCGCGATGCGCGACTTGACGAGGCGCATGGGTTCCGAATCGCCCACCAGGCGGTCGAGCGCGGCGATGCCGGTGCCCGAGGCCATCACCGGCGCATCGAGGGTGCCGGCGGGCGCCGCCTGCACGGCGCGGGCCGGCGCCGGCATCGCCTGGCGCGCCTGCACTGCGGACGCGACGACGGCGCGGAACTGCTTCAGGTCGACCGGCTTGGTGAGGTAGTCGAAGGCGCCTGCCTTCAGCGCTTCGACTGCGTTCTCGGCCGAGCCGTAGGCCGTCATGACCACGCAGCGCTCGCTGCGCTGGTCTTTCTGGATGCGGTGGATGATCTCCATGCCCTGGCCGTCGGGCAGCCGCATGTCGGTGATCACCGCGTCGAAGCGCCCGGCCTCCAGGTACTGCCACGCCTCCGACACGCTGCCCGCCGCCTCGACACGGTAGCCCTCGCGCAGCAGGGTCAGCTCGTACAGCGTGCGCAGGTCGGGTTCGTCGTCGATGACCAGGATCTGCGCCGGCCGCGGAGTGGAAGGGGGGGAAATGCTCACGGCGCTATTGTGTCAGCCGGTTTTCGCTCGCGGCGAAGCTGACGAAGAATTCGTTGCCCTCGGGCCCGCCCGGCACCAGTGCGCGCCGCTCGTAGCCGATGGTGGCGCCGTGCCGGCGGCACAGCTCGCGGCACAGGAACAGGCCGAGCCCGCTCGAACGGCTCTCGGAAGAAAAGAAGGGCTCGAACAGGTGCCGCTGCACCGCGGGCTCCAGCGGCGCGCCGTCGCTCCACACCATCAGGCTGGGGCGTGCGGTGGTGCCGCGCTGCAGGCTGGTCAGCACCTGGATCGAGCCTTCGCGCTTGCCGGCATAGCGTGCCGCGTTGTCCAGCAGGTTGACGATCAGGCGGCGCAAGTGCTCGGCGTCGAAGCGCACGTCGCTGCCCGGTGCATCGAGCGAAACCCGCACGCCCTGGCGCTGCGTCTGGCGCACCCATTCCTCGGCCAGCACCTGCACCGCGGGGTCGAGCACCACCTGCTCGCCGAGCGACAGCACGCGCTGCTGGCGGGCGCGCGACACGTCGAGCACGTCGTCCACGATGCGTGCCAGGCGCTGCGCGTTGTGCTGCACCATGCTCGTGAGCTTGCGGTGCGCGGGGTCGGTCAGGTCTTCGTTGAGCAGTGCGCTGGCCTGCGTGATGGCGGCCAGCGGATTGCGGATTTCATGCGCCACCGCGGCCGACATGCGGCCCATGGCGGCGAGTTTCTCGGTGCGGATGCGCGCCTCGAGTTCGCGCAGGTCCTGCAGGAACATCACGCACAGGCTGTCGGCGCGCTGCTCGCTGGTGGGCGTGAGCCGCGTGCGCACGCGCACCTCGCGCGCCGCGCCGCGTGCCTGCGCCACCGGAATTTCCTCGGTCTGCGGCGCCCGGCGCGCAAAGGTCTGGCGCGCCAGCGCGGCCAGCGCGTGCCAGGCCGGTTGCGCATGCAGCGGGAACGGCAGCGTCAGCTTCGCCAGGCCCTGGCCCAGGATGGCATCGGCGGCCGGGTTGGCCGCGTGCACCAGGCCTTCGGCGTCGATCACCAGCACGCCTTCGCTCAGCGTCTCGATCACCAGAACGTTGACCTGCGCCTGCATCTGCGCGCTGCTGCGGTTGCGCTGGGCCACCGTTTCTTCGCGCGCCAGCCGGCGGGCCAGTTCGTGCGCGAGCAGCGCCACCACGAACAGACCGGTGCCGGTGAGCGCGGCCTGCACGAAGCGGCCCGAGGAGTCGACCGGCTGCTGCAGCCAGTGCCAGCCCGCGTCTGCCAGCAGCAGCAAGGTGACGCCGGCCGTGGTGCCCAGGCTCACGATCATGGTGCCGAGCACCGCGCTCATGAGCACCGGCAGCGCGAACAGCGGCGTGTAGTTGACGCTGCCGCCCTGCAGCACCTGCAAGGCGGTGAAGGCGCCCAGGTCGATGCCGATGGTCAGCAGCCAGAGCGCGGTGAAGCCGCGGATCGGCGGCTGGAAGCGCGTGTAGCGCATGCCCAGCCAGCTGGCGACCACGTACAGCGCGGAGATGGCCATGGCCGCCGGCTGCATCGGCTGTCCGAGCGCGAAGGCCACGGCCTGCAGCACCACCAGCACCAGCGCGACGAAACAGCGCGCGCCCATGAAGCCGCGCCACAGGCGGGTCAGCGCGCTGCTTTCGCCGGGGCCCAGGTCGAGCAGGTCCCAGTCGGTGACGGGGTCGCCGCGCGACGGCAGGGGCGCGCTCATTGCACCGCGGCGGCTTCGCGGTGCGCGGTGCTGCAATAGACCGTGCCGCCCGGGCCGCCGATGGCGTCGGTCGCCGGCAGGTGCAGCCCGCAGTGGGCGCAGCGCACCATGGCCTGCGGCGCCGCGACCTGCGCGGGCGCGCGTTGCTGTGCCTTGGCCGCGCGTTCGCGCATCGCGTCGCGCATTTCTTCGCGCCGGTTCTTGCGCCAGAGCCAGATCGCAATCCACAGGACGGCGAGAACGAGGAGGTATTTCATACGGGAGGACGCGCCAGCACCACTTCGAGCACGAAGCGCGAGCCCACATAGGCCAGCAGCAGCAGGGCCGAGCCGGCGTACAGCACGCGGCGCGCGGTGCGGCCGCGCCAGCCGAAGCGGGCCCGGCCGATCAGCAGGATCGCGAAGGTGATCCAGGCGAGCACCGAGAAGGTGGTCTTGTGGTCCCACTTCCACGCGCGGCCGGCCGCGCCGTAGAGCTGCTCGCTGAACAGCAGGCCGGCGAGCAGCGTGGCCGACAGCAGCACGAAGCCGGCGGTGACGAAGCGGAAGGTGAGGCGTTCGAGCGTGAGCAACGGCACGCCGCCCTGCGGCTCGGCGGTGGCCAGGCGGATCTGCTTTTCGGCGCGGGTGATCAGCCAGGCGTGCACGACGGCCGCGCCGAACAGGCCGTACGAGGCGATGCCCAGCGCCAGGTGCAGCGGCAGCCACGGCGAGGCCGTGACGTGCAGCGGCGTGCCGGGAAACAGGATGGCCAGCAGCACGGCCGCCGCGCCCAGCCAGGCGAGCGCGCGGCGCACCTTCAGCTGGGGATACATGCGGCTTTCGATGGCATACACGGTGAGCACCAGCCACGCGGTGACCGACAGGGCGGGCGCGAAACCGAAGCGCGGCTCGCTGCCGATGAGGCCGTGAGCCAGCACGGCCGCGTGCAACAACCAGGCAATGCCCAAGGCCCACTGGGTCGATTGGCGACTCAGTTTTGCGCCTGCGGCGGCGGCAAAACCATAGGCAACCGCGGTGGCGATGCCCAGCGCCACGCCGAGTGGAGAGGGGATCGCTAAAATCATCGGTCGGAGTGTAATGGCTCGCCCCCAGGCTTCGCGCACTTCGTGTCGCTATGCCAACCCCCTGCCGGGGG
>NNBU01000147.1_pt1 | contig 32705 bp, 19 predicted proteins | sample 1173781 | NCBI WGS metagenome assembly NNBU01 (sample SAMN07173937, study PRJNA388173) | plant metagenome | biome: Plant school; feature: Soil; material: Symbiotic tissue of Blasia pusilla L.; isolation source: symbiotic tissue sample KVJ2 | host: Blasia pusilla | place: Norway: Troms, Kvaloya...
AGCCTACTCTGAACATCTTAATTATTTACGGATGCACTTTGTTAAAGGTAAAGTTTACTTCATCTTAGATTTGGCTGGTGGCTCCGATCCAAATAATTATCCTCTAGTCGTGCTAAACAACAGTTTCAAGAATGGCAATCCTGCCTGGACTTGGGGCGGAAGTGACTAAAGGTCATACTGGCACCATCCCAGATGTCTATTAGAAGTATTCCAAGAGCAAAAGTCTGTTGCGCCGTCTGCTGTTGTGAAAGTTCCACCCGACCCAACTTCTCCTGAAAAGAGCCAAGTAAAAATACTCAGTCCTCAATCGCCTCAATACCAAGTTGCTTCAGCCGCTCAAGGTTATCCTTCATCGTCTTGATCGCTTCTGGGGAGTGCCCCTGCCAATCCATGACCTCGCCCATGACCCGCAGGGGCTCCCGCGAGCGGTATGACTTCGTTGGATTACCTGGGAATTTCTTGTCTGTTACATTGGGGTCATCCTCGATCGGCCCGATCGGTTCCACGATGTAGATTCTGCCGCGTCCCTCGCCGAGAGCTAGTTCAGCCCCCCAGGTTGCCGCTTCCATTGTGGCAGCCAGATAAACGTAGGTCGCCTTCTTCCTCTGACCGTAGTTAGAGTGATAACCGGGTTCGATTAGGTCTCCTGGCTTCAGGTCTGCCCGTGTCCCATGATAAAGAGTCAACTCCGTGACCGTTCCCGTTACCCGCAACGGCTCGCGGGAGCGGTATGACATCGACAGATGCTTTGGAGACTTCTGCTTTGTGAGTTCGGGGACATTTTCAATCTGACCGAGCGGCTCTACGATGTAGACTCTGCCGTGACCTGAGCCGAGCGCTAGCTCTGCCTCCCAGATCGCCGCATCTAAGTTGGGGGTTAGGTAGACATAGGTTGCCATCCTATCCCGCTCACCCACATCCGGGGGATTGCAGGACTCGATCAGGTCTCCTAGCTTCAGGTCTGCCTTTGTACCGTGGTAGAACTGCTGCGAATTCAGATCGTTGATCGCTGCCATCGGCTTGCTCCTTTTACTGTTCGACTGCATTGAAATCACGGGATAGTTATAACCTTTGCTGCAAAACCTACCAACTTGGTGTTCGTCAAAGACGTGCCGAACGCGAGTGCGTTCCGCAGGAAAGGCGTTGCCTCTCGTTCACGAAGTGTCTCCGATAGGAGAAGAGAAGGTATCGCCCTTACCTCAAAACGAAAAATTACCCAGCTATATCCTTCTCACTCTTGTAAGTCATCGCTCTGGGTTTCCTCTTGCCTATAGGGACTACTGATTTCTTGGGTGCTTGTGGCGGACGGCATTTCTCACAGTAGAGCGGTCGGACACCAAAGGTTTCTCATTGTGTAGGTTGTTCGCACTGCTTACATACGAAGTTAAAAACGCGAGTATGAATTTCCCGCTTGTGCGCTCTAACGGTGTACTCTCGGACATCAATTGTTTTGCTGGGCATTGACTGATTACTATTGTGGACTTACTTCTTTAATATAGTTTTTCGTCTTAGTTCTACAAGATCCGTGCATCATCTGACGAAAGTAATTCTACTTAATCAAATAAATACTCTTGCATGTCGTTTTGTCGATGGCGGAGAATACTTATAGCTTTGACCTGGATTTGACGAATCCGCTCTCGGCTGAGGTTTAGCTGTTGCCCAATCTGAGCGAGATTGAAATGCTGATCGTTCTCTAGCCCAAAGCTTAAAGTCAACACTTGACGCTGTATAGGTGTCAATGGTTCTAAGAATTTAGCTACATCTTGCGATAGAAGTTCTTGGCTAAGGAGTTTTTCTGGTGAAGCGGCATCGCTGGCTAAAATTTCGCCCAATTCTGTCTCTTTTTCATCTCCCACTTGTTTATTTAAAGAAATGGCTGTGCGAGAAGCAGTGAGATATTCTCGAAGCTTATCTGTGCTTATGTTTAATGCTGATGCAATTTCAGATGCAGTGGCATGACGACCGAGTTTTTGAAAGCTTTCTCGCTGCACCTTCTTAATTTTATTAAGTATTTCAGTGAGATGAATAGGTAATCGAATCGTGCGGGATTGTTCTGCTATGGCGCGTGTGATCTCTTGACGAATCCACCAATAAGCGTAAGTCGATAGCTTATACCCCCGGTTGGGATCAAACTTTTCTATACCCCTTTGTAAACCGATTGCTCCTTCCTGAATCAAATCTAAAAATTCCAAATTGCGGTTCTGGTATTTCTTGGCAACAGATACTACGAGTCGCAAGTTAGCTGTCACCATTTTCTGTTTAGCTTTTTGACCAAGATGTAGTGCTGCTCGGACTTGTGTTTCAGTTTGAGCAACAGCATTGGCTAATTCTGTCATTGTTGGTTCACGGTCTAGCTGTTGGGTGAGTTCATTTTTAGATTGCTCAATGGCAATCATTTCTTGTACCTGTCTACCATAAGCAATTTCTTCCTCTGGCTTCAATAAAGGATACTGACCAATTTCCTGCAAATAGATGCGAACCATGTCTGAACTGAGGCTGGACATACAAACTCAACGCTTTTTTGAAAACCAGGGAATTCAAAAGTATAAATCAAATAGCTCAATAAAGTTTTCTATTTTCAAGAACCAAAATATATCACCAATGCAGTCCTGCCTGAAGTAACCTCTGCTGTAACCTTGTGTATCGCCGTTGGTCATCAGTAGAGCGCACCGCTAGAGATATCGCTTTTTTTGCGCCAACTATGATCGCTAACTTCTTGGCACGGGTCAGCCCGGTGTAAAACAGGTTTCGGGTCAGCATCATATAGTGCTGCATATAGATTGGCAGAACTATCACCGGATATTCTGAGCCTTGGCTTTTATGAATAGAAATGCTCCAGGCAAGGGCAATTTCATTAAGGTCAGCATAGTCGTAAATCACAGTACGCTCTCCATACTGCACAATTACTTCTTGTTCAACAGTATCAATCTCGGTGATAATTCCCAAATCCCCATTGAAAACTTCACGCTGGTAATCATTCATTTGTTGAATGACGCGATCACCCTCGCGTAACAAATTCCCACCTCTGTTAATCTCCACCTTGCTGGGGCTGGGTGGGTTAATCAACTGCTGCAACACGGTATTAAGATTGCGAGTACCCACAACTCCCCGTGTCATCGGGCAAAGCACTTGGACATCAGTGGCAGGATTAAAACCTAGTCGAGGGAGCAAGTCTGTAATCAATTCGCAGATTGCTTGCACTCCATGTTCAGGCTGATGACCTCCGCCGTGCCAAATACAATCAGACACGGGATTATCAGAAATTGGCTCGATTGTTGGGTACTGGCCCCGGTTGATTTGGTGAGCAGCAGTGATAATTGCACTTGTTTGAGCTTGGCGGAATACCTGAGTTAACCGCACTACTGGCACACGGCCAGAATTAATCAAATCAGCAAGTATTTGACCTGGGCCCACAGATGGTAACTGGTCAATGTCACCCACCAACAACAGTAGAGCGCCAGCTAGTACTGCTTTAATTAAGAAGTAAGCCAGAAACAAATCAAGCATCGAAGCTTCATCAGCGATAATTGCCGTGTGAGGCAAAGGATTTTCGCTATCGCGCTTGAAACCCCTTGAGCGGGGGTCAAATTCTAACAAGCGATGTATGGTTTTAGCTTCCAGCCCTGTCATTTCACCTAAGCGTTGAGCAGCCCGTCCAGTTGGTGCTGCCAAAGCAATAGATTTGCCCATCGCTTTCCACAGGCTGACAATGGTGTGAGTTGTGAAGGTCTTTCCAACGCCAGGGCCACCAGTTAAAATCATGATTTTGGAGTAGGCTGCTGTTTCTACAGCTTGGCGTTGCTGTTCTGAAAGCTGAATTTTACGGCTGGCTGTAAAGCGGTCAATCCAATCACGCACACGCTCAATGTCAGTGCCAACAGGATTTTCCAAGCGTTGGCGTATCAATTGAGCTAAATTCTGTTCCGTATGAAAGTAAGTCGGCTTATAGCAAAGTAGCCTTTTTTCTTCATCCCGCTCTCTAATTAGCTCGTCTGCCAGAGCCATATCTTTAATAATGATCGCAACCGCTTCTTCTGTGGGCTGATGAGATTCGGTAGTCAGCAGTTTGATTACCGACTCAATCAGTTCGCTTTGTGGCAGATAACAGTGACCATCTTCGGCAGCTTCACTTAGGCAATGGATAATCCCCGCGCGGTAACGAAATTCTGAGTCAGGCGCAATTCCGATATTTCTCGCAATCTTGTCAGCAGTCAGAAAGCCAATACCGTAGATGTCGGCTGCCAACTGGTAAGGATTATGGGTAACAGTGGCAATCGCTTCATCCTTATATTGCTTGTAAATCTTCACAGCATAAGTGGTAGAAACGCCATGTCCCTGGAGAAACACCATTACTTCTTTGATCGCTTTTTGAGTTGACCAAGCGTTTTTGATGAGAGTGATCCGCTTTTTGGCAATACCCTGGACTTCAATCAGTCGTTCAATCTGGTTTTCGATAATGTCGAGCGTTTCTAAACCGAAGTGAGCGACGATACGCTTGGCTGTTACTGGGCCTACACCTTTAATCAGCCCACTGCCAAGGTATTTCTCAATTCCAGTGAGAGTGGCTGGTTTGGTTTCTTGGTAATTGATGACTTGGAATTGTGGCCCAAACTGCGGATGGTCACGCCAGAAACCAGTTAGTTGTAGAGTTTGCCCTGGCTGGATGTTAGCAAAGCTGCCAACAATTGTTGTCAGTTCGGTGCTACGCGGGCGAGTCAGCCTTGCCACTGTGTAACCCGATTCAGCAGAGTAAAAAGTTAAACGTTCTACAACTCCGGTGATTGTTTCCTGTTGAGGGAAGGTGCTTACTTGTTGAGGGGAAAGATTAGGGGGAGTGGACATTGCTTATCATCAGATGCCGCACATCATTATAATACTGGGAGTGGAGTTATTATAGTACATAAGTACTGTGCAATACACCCTGCATTAGTGTCATTGAAAACTCACCCTAATTTCCCTTTATCACTCCTATATGTCATAGCTCTAAAACACCGATTCAGTAATAAAAGGCGAGGCTGGAAAATCAGATTTTTTGGTCATTTCAACGACAATTTCCTTCTTGCACTTAAAAGAAACTTGAGTTTGAATACCGAATCGGTGTTCTAGATTTCCTCTTAAGTGAGACTAGTGATTTTTTGGGTGCTTGAGGAGGGCGGTAGCTTTCGCAGCAGTAAAGCGATCCTGGTTATATCTATTATCAACGAGGTGAACAAAAACGTTTAGAACAAATTAGATAACACCTTGAGTTGTTAACTCACTTTGTCCAGGATAACTATATTACAATAACTGCTTGCTACATCAGGGTTTTAATTTCATCGAGCTTTTCTTGAAGGACTTGGCGTAGTTTAATAAGTCGTGTCTGTTCCAATATTTTTAAATTTATTGATTGGATATCCTTAATAGTTTTGTCCATCTGTTTGTTCTGCTTGGCTTTAGAATTAGAAGTACTATACTGCTCTAAGGTTTGTTTAACTAGTGTTTTAGTTTGGCTCAATGATAGTTTTTCTTCAATGACTCGATTAGTTACCTGAGTACGAATCATCAAAGCTTCAGATTCATCAATTTTCATCTGTTCAGAGGATAATTTATTAAGTTCTCTAACTTTGCTGGTTTCTAGCCCTTCAGAGCGAATGACATTTTTGAGGTCTTCCGTCACTTTAAGAAGAGGAAAGATATTGTTATTAATCGATACTGGATTCAGTTGTAGTCCTAACAATACTGAAACAATCTCATATTCCTCATGTTCCTTGAAATCAGATGTTTCTAGCCATTCTTGTTGTGTTATTAGATCAGAATCTTTAATCAGTGCGAGATATTGAAGCTTCTTGCTGCGGACTAGTCGGTTAATGAAAGCATTCAAATACTTTGGAATCTCGTCTTCTCGTCCGCTCAGATCGGGATATTTATAAATAATTAATCGAATAAGAGCAGTTGCTAAGTCAAGGTCATGAAGTTTTTGGGAGTGAATACTACTTACTAATTGACCCTCAAAAACCACGACTTCATCTGAAGTATCTTCTTTAGGTAGAAAGACAGCTTTCAGTTTTGTCATTCCAGCAGATGGAGCTGACCTCCATCTGAGTTCTCCATCAAATATTTTGTAGCGTCCATCAAGTTGTGGAATAAGCACTATTGGATTTTGCTGACCTTGCCGACGCAGACTTTCTGCTCGTTCTTGGATTATTAATTGAGGAAATGTTTGTCTTGGTTGAGCCGGATCAGGATCTATAAGACTTACAGCAATTTCATGTATCCCTCCTTGAGTAGCCAGTTGATTAGTGAGTTGCTCAATTTGTTGCTCTAATGTAGTTTTTTCTTCTGAACTAAATACATTTGCTCGCAGCTGTATAATTTCTACTTCGAGTTTCTCTATCTGACTTTTAAGTTGGTGAATTTGCTGAGACTGACCTGCTTGGCCAAACAGTTGACTAATTTCTACAGGTTTTTTACTTGACATCACAGTTCCTCTGTCATCAATTTGATTAAGCTAGTCACAATAGGTTTAAAGTCTTCACTAGCATCATAACCAGGTCGATATAAATTTAAGGGTAATCCAGAACCACTAGCTTTAAGGTAGTAATTAGATTCTCGAATGTAGGGAAAGCATCGGATTCCCATCTGTTTAATTAGAAAGGGAAGAGTTCTCTCAGGCTCAATATCAGTTCTGAGGTTGCCTTTTTTGTCTAAACCTAAAATATCTCGATGTGCCCCAACGCCATATAAATCTACTCGTGTAGGTACAAACCCTAATATTTCAGGTTGAGGCTTCAATCTCAAATCGTCTACTTTACTATAAAACCAATCTAAAAAACCTGCGAAAGCTCCTGTATCTTTATATTCTGGTTTGATAGGAACAAGCACATGTGTAGAAGCTGCTAGTGCAATCAAACCCATAGGCTCTAAGGAAGCAGGAGTATCAAAGATAATCAAATCGCTATTTAAGGGAAAATCTTCTAATCTATCTTTCAGTGTGTAGTGACGGCGATTATAGTTATATATTTCTGCAATGCTTTCTTCGAGAAATTTCCCTCCCTGAATAGCCGTCACCGTGGAAAGATGTTCTGTCCAAAGTGGAACAAGTGGGTAGTCACCTGTAAATGTTTTTTTGAAGACAGCAGCTAGAGACTGTTCCATTGATGCTGGTGCAAGCCTTGCAAAAATACATAGTGAACCGTTTTGGTCCAGTTCTATTAGGGTAACTTTATAACCTTTGGCACCTACAGCATATGCTAAATGGGTTGCTACCGTGGTTTTACCTGACCCACCTGCATTACTAGCAATTGTTAGTCGGATCTGCTTTTTAACTTTTTTCTTTTTCATTACAATGTCTTTTTAAACTCACATCTTTCTTGTTTTAGTTATTATCAACAACTGAGTTAATTGAAAAAGCCGGGATTTCAGAAAAAAGTTGTTTTACATAACAAGGCTCCTCAAATCTTTGATAGTGGCAACTTAAGACATAATATACGGTTCGGTTATGAAACTAACATTAGTTTCATAACCGAACCCTATATGGCTAAGGTTAATTTATTCTGCTCTAAGATTCGCTAATTATTACTGTTCTACTACCTACCAGTAGCCCACCAATAACATCTTTGGGGTGTAACTGTAGGAAGACATCAGAACTAAAAGAAACATAGCTTTGGACTAGCCAATTACAAAGATTAAACTTTTCCACTCCCATCTGTAGATCAGTTACCCCTTATTGAGTCAAATCCGGCAGTTATAAGTTATTTCAGCAATATTTTTTAGCTACTCCAGCCTTCCCTTCTTTACGCACTGCACCCCTGCGAATGTCTCAGATGATCAGGTTTAATTGAGATATTAACTCTCAACATCGCTTATTTCCAGCCGAAACCCGTCGCTATCCTCAAAATCACGATCCTGCTAGACCACGCTTATCACCCTGAACATCTTACAGAGGCATTAAAGTATAAATCAAACAGCCAACCATCTAAATTAATTTCTGCTGCATTGATAAAAAGATTTCAAAAAATCCTACTGGGGGCTATGTGGGGGCTATGTATACCCCAACAATAGCTCAAGACTTTGGTGATATTTTGACCCCTATATAGGGGATATATAGGTGCTATATGGGGTACATTTGACTGACTGAGATTTTGTACCCCACTTAGCCCCCAAGGGGTTATGATAAACTCTTGAGTCTGGATCAAAAAGGGGTAGTTATTTTATTGTTCTCTCCCCCACTCCCCAAAATTATCTGAACAGATAGCTTTCACAAATCAAAGTGTATTACCTTTGTCTTTATGTCAAACATTCACACGTTGCAAAAAATTTTTCCTGCGGGTTTCGATAACGGTTACGGAAGTCTCAAACTTTTAGTCGATGGCTTTGAAGTAGTTCGTGTCCCCAGCTATATAACCAATGCAGAAATGGAAGATGTGCCAGGGCGCGTAGTTTTTAACGGTACTGCTTATACTGTTGGAGAGTCAGCTTACCGGACAGGGAATTATTTTGACCGCAACACAGACAATAATGAAAATAAAGTCAATAATGCGTTGTTGACTTTATTGGGCGCATTGGCACATCTGCCACACCGTAAGGCTTGGCACTTAAAATTAGTCGTCAGTTTACATGATGTTGGTCTGGCATCAGAACTACAAAAAGTACTCAATGGAGAATATCAGCCAATACTTGCTGGCAAACAATCAGATGTAAAAGTAGAAGTGCTTAAAGTTGTACTAGAGGGGATGGGTGCATTGTTTGGGCATCCACTACCCAAAAAATTAACCATTTTAGACTTTGGCAATGGTACGACCCTGTATTCTCGTTACAACCGGGGTCAGCGAGAAGTTCATACCGCTTACCCCATTGGTGTAGAAGTTCTCATCGATGATATCTCCCAAAAGATGAAACATTTAAATGGCGGAAAAATCGGGGATGCCTCCAAAATCCGATTTTGTCTGGAAATGGGACATACCAGGTACAGCCGTGACATTGATATTAAAGATATATACAGCGCAAGTTTAAAAGATTGGTATGAAAAATACTTGAAAAAAGTAGTGAATCTCACACTTGATGCCAAACACCAAGGGGATGAAATCTGGGCGATTGGTGGAGGCTGTCTGTTACCAGGATTTAAAAAGTTGTTAGAAAAGAATGGGTTCAAAATCCTGGACAACCCGGTGGAAGCGAATGTCTTTGGGCTTTTAGAAATGGCAAAAACTATTTTTGCCAAGAATCCAGCATCTACATCTATTAAGTGATCCCAATGGCAGACAAACTTGACTTAACCCCAGAAAAAGTTCGGATCAAAGATAGCTACCGAGAGCGGATATTTGCCGAATCACAGCAACTAGGCAAGAGTTACCTGGAGACGCTCTACTTTATCATTGATTGCTATTTTGCTTTCAGGAAGGGTGCATTTCCCACACAACAAGTAGCTTTCACGCCAATTAATACTGAAGATAACAAACTCACCTCTTGGAGTTCAACTCAAATTACAGAGGAGGAACAAGAGGATTCTGATGGAGAAACATTCAGCCTTGACTTTGATTTGTAGCCAAAATGTAGGATTTATGCCTGATTTCTGAACAGGATTCCAGAGGTAGTAGTTTCTGAGCTTTTCACACAGACATTTTGGTTGTGTTAAAAATCACCATACTGTTATAGTGTAAACCCACCCAGCAATAATCCCAACCACACTTCTACCATCGGCATTTCCAACACACGTTGCAGCTTGACTAAAGAAATCTCATCTTTGACATTTATCAGGTCATCCAGCACATCCCAAATTGTTAATTGGCGGTATTGTGGTCATCTCTAGAATTCAGGATTTAACGGGCAGGGTCGCACTGGGCAGTAACTTGAGGTAATCTCAAACATATCCTTTTCCAATATGCTCAAGCTGACTGAGCATATTGGCAACGAGAATAGAAACTATTGCACTACCGAAAAATTTTTATTATCCCTAATAAATGTTAATTTTTGGGCGTAGGCGTAGCCGTCGTAGACATCGCTCCTTCTAGCTTGTCTACGGAAGGCTTCGCTTGGCGCTTGCAATGCGAGTTTCAAGCGAACGCGAAGAGCGTCTCGTAGAGAGGAAAGGTGAGATGTGCCTGGGGCGATCGCCAACGGTGGGCAGGTACGCCATCGCACTTTCTGTGACTTGCACTAAAATTAGCTTACTTTGCCCCTGGTCATAGCTTCCGTAACACTACTTATACTACTGTGTACTACAGTTTTCGTCAAGCAAATATTCAGCATGACCCTTGTTATTTGATGTACGACTATCACTGTTCAAGATGTAAAATTCTTTCTGATTTCTTCTTACTAAAGCAATACTTTGTTCCTCTATCGAATATTTAGAACCGATGTAGTCCTTTACAAGTGCAAAAGGATTAACTTGCGAACCAAAATTACTCAGTATTTTTACACGATATTTATCATTTGTATCGTTCGGGTTTTCAAAGTTGGGCGTGTTTATGTCTGGCCACTTCGTAGTAATTTTCTGAGCTTTAGCTAATTTTTCTAGCTGATCACTCACTTTTTTATTAATACAAGACATATGAATATGTAATTGATCTTCACCACGACTATATTTAGAATTAACAGCTAATCCTAATTGTTTTGGGGTCTTATTAGGTACGTATTTGAGAGTTTCATTCCATGCAAAATACCAAAAAGATGGATAATAAGGGTTATTTTTAGAGTCCCATATTTTCGGATCTTCAATGCCAGTAATTTTAACAGTTGGAATTAATAAATACTCAGAGGCATGATCATACACTATGGCATAATTGTTTTTCAAATCGACATATTTACATGGAGATGGATCTTTTTTTTGTTTCTGATTTATAGTACATTCTTGAACTTTTTTCCAAAGATAATCTCTATCTTTACTTAATGCAGGTGAAATTGAAATAGTAGTTATACTTATTACCACCAAAAAAGTTAACAAGATTGTTAACAAATATTTCCGGCTATATTTTCTAAAATTCGACTCCCCTCTATTGTTAAATAACAAGTTACTCAACCATTTAATCAAAATTGATTTTGATAAAAAATAATTCATTTTACTTCCTCTTGTGATGCTTATAGTTAAGATTTTTCATATTTCAATTCAACAATCATAAATTAATTAATTATTTATTAATCATGATGTCGCTAATTTTCTCGTTTTTAGTATTTTATTAATTTGTTTATCTCACTATTAAGTTATAATATTCATAGCCAGTTTTATTTTGTACTAGTACAATAAAAAAATCAAGTTATTAAAATTAAATATTTAGACATAAATAATGTATTAATAATTTTGTTTTTTAACTAGTACTTGTTAAAAAAAATACAATTATTACTTAATAGTATTAAATAGGTTACGACTGTTTCTAGACCACCTGTTTTGGTATTTTTAACCTGAAGTTTAATGAAGCCCAGCCATAGCCTGAGATTTCCTCTCTACGAGACGCTCTTCGCGTTCGCTCGAAAAAGAGCAAGAAGCCTCACACCCCAACTACCGACAGACACAAGCTGCTGCATATACTAGAAAACTGCGGCTTTGAGGGTGATTTTTCAAACTGCGTAGAGAATTAGTGATTGGGAGGAGTGATCGCAATGAATCAAATCAGAGATGACATTGAGAAGCTGTACGAAATTCAGTCACGAATTGTAACGGCTCATCGGGAGAATAATGAGGCTGGAGCTTGTTTGAATCGTGCCTGGAGGCAAAGAATACTGTGAATATTGTGAAGAGTGTAACGAAAAGTTAACTCTAGAAACTGAATAACTGAGCGATGCCTACGGCGGTAAACGAGGTAAAGGCTGCTTACCGGGCATTGGCACGAAAATATCATCCAGACGGTGGTAGTCTCCTGATTGTGATCTACTGATTGTGGAAGCTCTCTATCGCGTGACTTACTGAAACTAAAGTTTTTGACTTGCCATACTGTGAAGAGATATCTGACGATGAAGCTGAGTCAATTAACGGTGGCAGTAAATTGAGCCACTGGTTACACAAGCATTTAGGTATTCCAGAAACTCCAGTTACTGTTGTACCCACTAACCAGACACCTGAACCATCAGGCATAACACCATAGTCAACCATACTATAAGTGTATTTCAACGTTTCAAACGGCGATAGTCTTAAGCGCGGACACAGCTAAAAGTACAACTGTCGTTTGAAACGGCGAATCCCTCTTCTTATAATTAAAATGTCGGGAAATACTTCTATCTATCCCGACATCGGGCTTAACCCGCTATATGGCGGCTTTGGCAATGACACCCTAGCAGGTGGCTTCGGTCTAACCGATAACAATAACATCCTATATGGTGATGCTGGTAGCGATACATTTATCCATAATACATACGATTTAAATTATGGTAGTGTTTTTGACACCATTGGAGATTTCGAGGTTGGATATGACAAAATTGATGTTTCTAATACTAGTTCCCTTACCCCTATCTCTTCCAGTGATTTCAACTACGATTCTGGAAGTGGTATTTTATCATTTCAAAACAATCCATTCATTTACATCCAAAATAATCCTACGGGATTCAATGTGGCAAACGACTTAACACTGAGCAATATTTGAACGTTTGAGATTAAAAGCCAAAATATTTTCACTTAAACCCTTGTGCTGCAAGGGTTTTATCATAGGTGGGGGCGGCTTTAGAGCCTCCTAAGATCAAATCGCCGCCCTCAATCGCTGAAAGGTTTGTGGAGTGGTGATTGGGGCGGTTTTACCGGGGTTTGCTACTTATCAGAACATTAGTTGGTATTGAGCCGAGAACCGCGCGAGTGCGATTCTCGGCTCAATACCTTGGTGAAATAGCAAAACAGACACAAAGCCTGCAATAAATGCTAGGGAAAATCGAGATAAGGCAATTTTATGAGTCATTGCTTATACAAAAAGGTACTTATTTACAGTTGCCAATATTACTTTAATAATTGACATTCCCCATTCCCTCTAGACCTTGCTTCTTAGAGTTGTCTATGATAATTTACTAACTAGTATAAAGTACGGTAATTTTACCAAGTTATCGTATCTTCTTGAACACAATCGCTAATATAGCCGAAGGAGTGAAGAGTTAACAGTATCCACGTACTCTACCAAATATATGACAAGTGGAAAAGCTAGTCTTGCCAATTGAGAAGTCGATACCTGACATAAACCTGAATTTTTTAATTCATCCAGAGCATTTCTGATCAACGAAGCGCCTGCTTCGATGGCAACGAGAACACCGCAGGCATCGCACTCAACAAAATCACTAACGTTAAGGATGGAAGCAGCAAATTTAGTTTCCTGAACTTGGTAGCGAAGGTAGCATCCTAAAATGAATATACGTATGCAAACTATTCACAACCGTAAAGTCAAAGGTGGAGGCTAAACGTTGGCACAATTCCAAGCAGAACCTCTGGCTTTATCAGGTTCTCAAAAAAATTGGGTCTTACTCGGTGTCGGACTTGGGGTGTTCATGTCTACCCTCGATGTGGGTATCATTAATGTTGCTTTGCCCACATTGGTGCAAGCCTTTAATACCAGTTTTCCTACCACCCAATGGGCTGTATTGAGTTACCAGTTGGTCAGTTCTGGTTTAGTTTTGGGGGCAACCCGCTTGGGGGATATGTGGGGTAAGAAGTCCTTATACCAAGGGGGACTTGTTCTGTTCACTTTCAGTTCGCTACTATGTGGTTTTGCACCTAGTATCGAGTGGTTGATTGGCTTTCGGGCACTTCAAGGACTAGGTGCTGTATTCATCTCTGGGCTTGGTTTGGCAATCATCACAGAAGTTTTTCCCTCTTCCGAACGAGGTCGGGCTGTTGGCGTCATCGGTAGTGTAGTGTCACTGGGAATTGCTTTTGGCCCCTCTGCTGGCGGATTGCTCTTAAGCTGGTCAGGCTGGCATAGTATATTCTTCATCAATGTACCCTTGGGGATCATCGCTAGTTTCTTAATAGCTCGTGTAGTGCCACCTTCTGCACGCATTGAGGGCAAACAGAAATTTGACTTTTTTGGAGCCATATTGGCTTTATTGACTCTGGGTAGTTTTGGTTTAGGTATGACGCTAGGGCAAAGCCAGGGCTTTAACAGTACTAATGCATTGGTATTATTAGCGATCGCCGCCGTGAGTTTCACTACTTTTTTGGTAGTTGAAGCGATTCTAAAGCAGCCACTACTAGAGCTAAAGCTGTTTCGCAATCTTCAGTTGAGTATGGGTTTGCTAAGTGGCTGGTTAGCATTCATTGTTATTGGCGGTTCATTACTCATTGTCCCTTTCTTTCTAGAGAGGGTCAAGCAATATCCAACCGTAAAAGTAGGGCTGTTACTAGCTGTATCGCCTGTACTGAGTGGGTTAATTGCCCCACTAGCTGGAATACTTTCAGACCGCTTTGGCGCTCGACTGATCAGTTCAATTGGACTGGGGTTGATGATTGGTGCCTGTCTGGGGATTAGCACTTTTGACGCTCAAATTACTGAGTTAGGTTATGTATCGCGCTATTTTATTTACGGTATTGGTTTGGGTTTATTCCAATCGCCCAATAACAGCACTGTTATGGGATCAGTACCAAGAGAGCGGCTAGGGATTGCTTCTGGGCTTTTGTCTTTGTCACGTACATCAGGTAACACCGTAGGAGTTTCTCTAATTGGAGCAGTATTTGGAGCGTTAATCGCTAGCATATCTGCGGGTGCAGATGTCTCTGTTGCCCCTCCTGATGCGATCGTTGCAGGGTTCCAAGGAACTTTTCGTTTTGCAGTGTGGGGCAGCAGTTGCATCCGTTTTGAGGTTCGGTAAGAGGCAGGGGGAGCAGGAGGAGCAGGGGAGGAATAATTAATGCCCAATTATCAATTACTAAGGAGTTAGATAAATGACAGGTAAATTAGAAGGAAAAGTAGCAATTATCACTGGGGCTTCAGCGGGAATTGGAGAAGCAACTGCGATCGCTTTGGCTTCAGTTGGAGCAACAGTAGTACTCGCTGCTAGGCGTGGCGATCGCATTCAGGCATTAACAGAACGCATCGAAGCTAGTGGTGGCAAGGCATTGCCTATTGTCACTGATGTGACTGATGAAACCCAGGTAAATAACTTGGTGGCAAAAGCAAATGCAGAATTGGGAAGGGTCGATATCCTCGTTAACAATGCAGGGATTGCCTTACTCGGCACCATTGAAGCTGGAAATAGCTCAGACTGGCGGCGATCGTTTGACCTCAACGTACTAGGACTGCTATATGCGACTCGTGCTGTTTTACCTTTGTTGAAGGCGCAAAAATCGGGGCATATAGTCAATATCTCCTCAGTGGCTGGCCGGACAGCGCGGGCGGGCGTTGGTGTTTATAATGCTACCAAATGGGGTGTTAATGCTCTGTCTGAAGCGTTGCGTCAAGAAGTCCACAAGGACAACATCCGCATCACCATCATCGAACCTGGTTTGGTGGATACGGAAATTGACAGTCAAATTACCGATCCCGTTGCCAAACAACGGATTGAAGAACGACGCAAGTCAATTCAACCTCTGCAAAGCGAAGACGTTGCTGCTGCGATCGTTTATGCTCTTACTCAACCACCGCGCGTTAATGTCAACGAAATCCTCATCCGACCAACGGGACAAGAACATTAAAGCTAAAGGGCAGGCTTAACCCGGATTTCTCACAAAGCCTGAAGAAATAGGGGTCAAAAACTGCCAGGCTTAAACCAGCATCAGATGTTACCTGTCTCCCGTTGAAATTAACTACGACTGGCGATGACTTTGGCTGTTCAAATTTGAAGTCTTTTGGGAGCGATCGCGTTGCTGGTTGAATCATCCTTTAAAACTACTGAAATGCTTACCATATATACATCTTAGCAGTTTTCATCCCCTTTTTTTTACGAGTTGGTGAGAAATCCGGGTTTATTATCCCTTCCTGATGTCTCCTTACTTCCTGACTTCCGTTTTCTGTAACAATTCTTCCCTGTTATTTATTTGTTTTGAAATAATAAAAACTGGGATGCACCCAATGTTATCTTTGTAAGTCTATTTGTTGTGTTTGAGATTTAGCCAATATTTTATCAATTTGAGTATTAGCATCCTCAAAAGTTTGCAATATCTCTGGAGTTAGTTGATTAGTTTGCACTTTCCCAGATCGCAAGTTTAAAATTACCTCCCCATTTTTCTGCGAAATAGTTAAATCCCTCTGCTGGGTATTGAAAGCCAAGTCATAAATCTTTCCTTGGACTTGAGTACCATTTTCATTAGACTTACCCCAGACCATGCCAATCCTTTGAGCAATTTGAGTCAGCCGACTGATGACTTCAAGCTCAAATGTATCTTTATTCATTACTGTCAACGCTTCGGCTGATAATTGCTCACCAGACTTTAACTGATTGGCCACTTCCACAATGCGCTTTTTGTAATTTTCCGACTTCCCTAACTTATCTGCGGCATTGTACCAATTTCTCAAGTCATCAATAGTGACTGATTGAGGTTGGACTGTTTGATTAGGTGAGGCTCTGTTTTGTGGTTCAGGAAACGGGACTATTTTCCCGTCCACATAATCCCCCAAGGGTTCAAGATGTAGTCCCCAGACCTGCCCTTTGCCCGTGAACAATTCTGGTAATGCTTTGGATGAGTGCTTTTCCATGTCAGCCCACTGCTGTTGATAAACAGGGTCAGCAATCATATCAGGTGTGATTTGATACTGTTTACCGACTTGAAAGGCGACTTGTTTACCAATGCCTGTAGCCAGAGCAATATCGCCTTCCTTAAACCCATACTGTTTGTAAGGCTCTTTAGCTCTGGTGGTATGAGTTCGACTATATCCTCTCATCGCATCAATGCAAGTATCCACGGGTAAAAGATTGGTGTCACCATGCATCATTAAAGGGTAGTTCATCGGAATCGGTTTGCCTTTGATGACAGGAGGGGCGACATTTTGAATATCTTGGTTTGGGTGGAATTGAGCGCTTTGTTGAGGCGGGGACAATGCTGATTGAGATGGAGGTTTCAAAAACTGTGGTCGTGTGGCGAGGGAATTAACTCTTTGTTGATATTCAGTACTTGATTCAATCACAGCCCCAAATTTCTTGGTCATATTATCCAAAGTTTTGACAGGAATTGAACTACTAACTAAGTTAAATACTGCTAGACCTTTCTTAGTTTCTGGCATGACATCTTCGGGCGGGACTTGGGAATATACAACATTTTGCTTCTTTAGCCATAAGGTTACAGATTCAACTTTGTGGTTGTCAACAGCCAAGCCCATGACTCCAAGTTTTTTGTTTGATTCTGTAGAAAATAGGAATGTGGAACGTTCTTTAATTTTTTGCAGTATCGGCGCAGTACTATCAATCATATACAGCTGTTGAGGGTTCACTGATTGAGTCCCAAAAGCCTGAAATTCCTTCGTCCATTTCTGAGGATATTCAACGGTATTAGGGTCAATTTGAGCGCAAATAACAGAAAAATTACTTTGAATAATAGCGTCGGCGTGTGTAAGTTGTCCGGTTTTGAGTAGTCCAAGCTGTCTGAGCGCGTCTTTGTCTTTTTTAAAATGCAATACTCCCAAGGGTTCACCATTCAAAAATACAGCATCTCTAGTTTTTAAAGGTGGCGTTTCGATAGTCAGTTTTCGGTAATCTCGATCCGAGAATGACTGACCAGAAAAATCATAAAAGTTGATTTTATTGATTTTAAGGAGATTACCATTTGGGGACTCACCCAGCACAAAAGCTTGATCTCCAGCTTCGGAGATAGAAGTAAGTTTCAACTTCAGGGGATTACCATTTTTTAGGTAATCAACTTGTTTTAACTGCTGGATAGAATCACTGTCTAACTCACCCAAAGTCAAAGCATCAAGTTTTATTTTTACTGTTTTGTCAGTCACCGGCACAGTGCCAAATTCTAAGTTGACCGGTTCGGCGTTAAAAACAAGTCCTGCATAAGAGAAATTCTTGAGTTCACGGATAGTAATTTCAACCGACTCGTTTCCAGGCAGTCCAATAGTTGCTTTGGCGGTAGCAGGTTCTACTCCAACCATACAAGAGAGCGCTTTCGTACCAATGGGAAGCTGTGCAGTTCTGGTTTCGAGCATGGCGAATTCTTTATATTCGCCGTCAGTATCCTGTACAAACAACAGTCTGGAAACGTAGCGTTCATGTCCTGGTGGGTGGTGACTAGCTCTGATTTCTATCGGGTGTTTTTCGGTTGAATTCCAGTCTCGACCCAAAAATTGATTTGCTTCATTCAAAAGTGTGACTAACTTCGGTTCGGTAAACTGCAACTTATCTAAGCGAGAAATAATCTCATTTGGGAAAGCAGCGAAAGCAAAATTAGAGACTTTTTTAGCGTAAGCTTGGGGGTTTGCGTTTTCTTTTCTTGCAACTTCAAGTTCATCCTGGCGGGATGCACAGATGTTCCAAGCGGCGGCGGCGGATGCAAGTTTTTCTGACTCTGGGATCTTCGTGTAAAATGCGAGAGCCGCCTCTTGTGCCTTGTCGAAAAGTAATTTAGTTTGGCTTCTAGTAAGTTCTGGTTTTAGTTCTAGGAGTTTAGCCCCCTGCATGGTCAGTCACAGATTGTTGGCTAACTGTCCCCAGGTTGCGGTAAGCGGGTTTTCCATCTTCCCTTACCTCGCCATTAATTTGTGCGACTGCCAATAATTTATGGGGGCGTTCACTGTTTGTAAATTTAATTTCATCTAGGCGAATATTCAACGTCTGGGCTTTCCAGATTAGGGGATGCCCGTAACGTGTAAGATTGGTAATTTCCAGTTTCGCCCCTTGTGGAGTTTGCACTATTGCGGATGGACCTTTCTCAGTTTCACGCCGTTGGGACATCCGAACCGCAGCGTTGAATTTCAGATCGAACTCGTACTTCGCGGCGATCGCTGCAAATCTTTGTTGTGGTGTAAATTCTACTCCTTTGAATAAGTCTTTAAACTGGACAATGGGACGCGATTCTAACTGTGATTCTTGGAAATATTTATTAGTTTGACTAATTAATAATTCTACTTGTGAGTAGCCCTTTGGTGTTATCCCCGTACTTAAATAAACTGACGAAGATTTCTTATCTTTAATATAATTAACATCACGATACAAATAGCGGTTGTTTTCCTTGATTAAATTCATCTCAGGTTTTTTAGCGCTTTTGAATAAATCAACCGCTATTTGGTTTTGATAACATCCCTCACCAATCATTTCTCGGTACATTAGGCGATTAACATCCATCGCCTGCTGAATAATCTCTCTTCTTCTGTTAGGATTCTCTGCTAGAGCTACAACAGATTGCATGAAAGGTTTGTACTCTGCTCTAATTGGTTTGGGCTTCTCGCCATGTTCCTGTTCAAATAAACTTTGATAATGGCTAGATACTTGCTCTAAATAAGTTGATTGTTGCTCTAAGTTACCGTAAGTTTTAAGTACCTCAATTTCCGATTCTAATGCTTCCAGTGCCGTCACTTGATTGTTGATTATGCCCACGCTGATGCTATCGCTCATGTGGATAGCTATTTCTTCAAATGGAGGCTGGCTTCCATTTTCCGAATAAAATGATTGTTTCTTTTCTTTAACAGTAGGACAATAAGCATTTTCAGGCTGGTTTCTGTACTCGGCTTCGGCTGTGAAGTTTGGATATTTACTAGCCAGTGCTACGCCAATACAGTCACCGTCAAAATCTCGCGCTTGCCGTTCTGATTCGGTTTCGGCTGGGTCGATAAAAGCAACATCAATCCCTTGCACTTCTAGCTGTGCAATTCTTTGCTGTATGCGCTTGTGGTCTTCGTCATTAACTACAATTACACCTTTGATGTCTTTACCGTCTGGCCCCAGTCGATCCTCAACATATTTGTTATTAGAAATACATAACCCATTGGAATTAAGGAAAGGAGAACGATAATTAAGAATTTTTTCTTGCTCGTCAAACCAGGGAACGCAGATTTCACCGTTTTTTAAGTCTTTGGATGGAAGAATCATCCCCCGATCAAAAGTCAAAGTTTTCCCAATAGCAATATCTCGCCACTCACTTTGTACAAAACGGTTTAATTCCTGTTTTACCTTCTCAGTTTCTAAAAGCTGCTGATGCCCTAGTAAATCGGCTTTAATGAGTTTGTACATGAACAAGTCATCTTTAGCACTCTCGTCATCCAACTCCTGATCTGCATCTAAGTCATCATTTGTCCCTAAGTTTTTAACATCTGTTTCTTGATTGATAATATCTGATGTTTTTAATTTATTTTGACTCAATGATTCTTTACGTTTTTCATATCTTTCACAATAGTAAGCAGCAACATTTCTAGGGTCATCTTGAATAGAGGCTAATCTTTGAGCTTGCACCTCTAGTTCCTCGGCAAAATCTTTAATTCCTTGGGGGAAAGATGCCAGCAGTTGGGAGATAGACATCTGACCTTGCTGAGATTGCCCTTTTTCAGCTAACCAAATATTTTGCTGATATAATCCTGGTTGAATTTGAGGTTTTATGGGCCCTTTGGGTCTATCCTTGTCTGTTCCCTTAAAACTGCTTACGGGGAGAATTATGTCTATTTTTGGTTTGTTATTTGGATCTGCATATTTGATTTCGTCTAATCTGTATGGTCGGAGTGTTCCTTTGCCAAAACGATATTTAGTAGTATCTTCTCCAACTCCATCCACCCAACCAAATCGATGCTGAATTACACGATAGCTTTTATCTGGTTGAGATTCTCTTAAGGTTACTTTGTCATAGAGTTGTGTTGAAATCTGCCCATAACAGTCACCAACTAATTTATATGCTAAATCATTTGATAATATCCCTCCATTTTCACCAGCCTTTTCAGTAGAATCATCTACTACCAGAATGTTTAGCTTTTCGTGAATCGCATTTTTACAAGCCCCAAGAAAGATGGAACCATAAGCCCCACGGTCTTTACTATCGGGACAAATTTTTTGAATCGTTTCTAAGCATTCTTTATCTCCATAAAGTAAGCGATTCTTAGAAGATAGCAATAAAATCTGTCCATTTGGATGATTCTTTAATTCTTCAGCAGTGCTGTATTCATCTGAGTGTCCAAATGAAAATTCTTTATCAGAAAAGTAAAATTCCAGTAAAGTATTATTGAGCTTTTCAGTTAGAATTGATTGAGAGTTCGTTTTGTTATCGTCTGTATAGATCCACTGATTTAAACGAGGGTCAAAATGCTTAAATTCCAAAGTCATAATATTTAAAGTTTGATGAACATTAATTATTTTTTTGAGAGGTTTTTATGTCAAGGATTAAGCGTTGGATAAATATGCACAAGAAAGAGTTCCATCCAGATGGCAGCTTGAAAAATGAAGCTCGACAAGAAATGTTATCTGTAGGAATGAGTAACGAGGCAATTGATGATTATGCCTCTAGACTAAAAGCGAGATACGACGAGTGGAAACACTTGGATGAGACTGATCCAGAACCGTGGCCAATCTACACAGCCTACGATTTCTTCAGTGAACAAGAAAAAAGGGAGTTTAACCCTGACGGTTCCCTTAGACCTGAATATGTAGAATACGCTCGTAAAATTGGCATCAGTGAAAGTGCCCTCGAACAGCTTGAGTGGCGCAAGAAAATAGAAGTTGATAATTACAACAAAGTGTCTGCTAAACACGCAGAACAGGGTATTAACTTTGGTGAAGAACGGATGAAAGAAAGGATTGAAGACAGCAGAACCTACGCTCAACGTCGGCAGCAGATGGAGCAAGACCTGCGGAACTTTGAGCCGGAAGAGAGCTTGCCTTTTGATAAAAACACTTCTTATTAAAGTAGGACAGGTTACGCTGTAAAGAAAGTTTTTATCTATCAAATACAGTGATTTTACCTGAATATGTGAAAGAAAGCGATCGCCTCACCTTGGCATGAAAGTAAATATTCATAAACTGCCTTTTTACTCCGTTGACTTGAAAGATTTTAGAAATTACTGATGGAGTATCATAGTCAGTAATCACAGTGCAGTAAATAAATATACCGCACTGTTACTGTGTTTATCTATGATGTTTTTTACTGTGTGGTAGGGTGTTTTTTGATAATTGTTTGCCAAGAAATAATTCCGACGAAGAATTATTAGATATTGATGAAGTAGCTATTTTATACATGGCAAAACAACAAGGAATAGCGACTAAAAAGATTAAGGTAGCCTGACCAATTATTTGCCACAAGTTGAAAGTCAGTTTAGACTGAACTTGCCTAAAGAAAACAGATTCTAACTTTTGCTGAGTCGTGCGATTTTTCAAGTACTCTAAAACTTGCAGACATTCAGATATGTCCTCGCCTTTGTGGACTTTTTGACACAGCAGAATTTCTAAGCGTTCAATGCGACGTTCTGGAGTTGATAAATTGATATCATCCCAATCGTCCCAAAGTCTAATTTGTTGTAGGTCGTTCATAACTTCATCCCTATATCAAACTATTGATGCTGTTCCAAAGATAGGGAAAACCAAAACAGACAGTTTCTCTTTCCCAAAAACTTAATTACTTGCGTCGTTTAGATTTGGTCTTATTACGTTCATACTCAGCAACAATATCCTTTGCTTGTCCCGGAAGAATTACACTTTTGTTGTTGAATCGCATTTGGTATACCAGATAACAGGGACTTTTGCTATTAGGACAAGACAAGAAAGTTGGTAGATTAATGATTGCCACGGCTGTAGCAGTTGTAGAAATCAAAACGCCACAGATGAAAAAGAAAATCCCAGAGCGACCCGAACCAATCCACTGACCAAACCAAAATAGGTTAGATTTGCATTGTTCAGAGCGTTGTTTGCGGAGTTTTTTTCGTGACTCCTGAGCTTCGTTCCAAGCTTGCAGGTTTTCGAGTTTGTGGGCAGCTAATCGGGTGGCTTTGGCATCAGAGGCTTTTAGTGCCTGAATCTCAATAGTTTGTCGTTCCTGTTCTAGTCGGAAGTCGAACCATTCTCTGAGTTCGGCGACAAACTGTTCAAGGGCTGCTGTAGCTGTAGGGTTTGCACCTTCAAAGTAAATTGGGGTTGAGGCTTTCCCACCGCACGAGCTTTAATCATTTCAAGTAAGGAACGCCAATTCTGTTGAGAACTTTCTGAAGCTAGTTCTTGTGCTAAATATTTCAAGTACAAACCTGGAGCAATGGCAGCGTGTTGTCCAGCTTTCTCTCGCAGCATTTCCCCAAAAAGCTGATCGCCAGAATCTTGTATGAGTCGTTCAGTCTCTTCAAGGGTTAGTTGGATATCTGCTGCATCCAAAACACTTGCTTCACAGTTTGCTGGAATCTCAATTTCTGTTTTTCCCTGATGTCGTAAGTTACAGGCAGCGAGAAAACGCTCGGATTCCTCTGAAGTATATTCGTCTTGTTCTTTTAGTCCGCAATCAGCGAAAATGTTTAAAGCTTTAGTCAGTGTAAGTTTAAAACCTTGTTCACGAGCAAGACTTAGCAATTCAGTTATATCTAATGGTTTAGCCCCTTTTTTCCCGGACTTTTTCCGACCATTCTTGATTTCAGGTAAAGAACTCTCCAGAGTTTCTTCTAGCACAACGTCAACGACTGGTGATAATAGGGCCATCACGTCCTCGTCAGTTCCACCCTGCTCAATTAAGGTGCGACATTCACGAAAACGGTCTGCATCATCCTCTGTATATAACTCTTTTTCAGGTATGCCACTCAAGCGTAAAGTCCGGCTAATTTCTGATGTTGAAAGGTCGTTAAAAAGTTCTTGTGGTTGATACATAATCATACACTCCTATTTAAAACAATTCGCACTCTTGCTACGCCCAGCTCCGCTGTTTTCATGCCCAAAGGGCTGTACGCAATCACGCTCCGCGAACGAGCGTCATTGTGAATTGTTCGGTCAGTCCTAAAAAGGATTTAACCAGTCAGTTTCCGACTCCAATTCTTCTGGTACGGGAGTTCTGGCTATTTGTAATGCTTCTTTGACTAAAGTCCTGGATATTGGTAATGGTTCTGATTGTATTAGTTGTAGTGGCTGTGATTGATTAGAGGCTACTGCAATGATCGGCGTTCCTTGAGAGGGGATTTCTCCCAGCAGTCCCATCAGATATGAAGAGTGGAGTTGAAGGCGGTAAAGACAAGCACGAATGTGTTGCTCTAAATCCACAGATTGATCCACAGCTTGATAAGCTAAAGGCAACCAATAACTGCTAATGGCAATCATCGCCATATCCCTAGCAGGATAAAGAGTATTCTTGGAATTTAGATACTTAATTACCACCGCTTCGGAGCTATCAGCCTTAACTCTACTTCGTAAGCGAAACTCAACATCTGAAAACATTTCATTATTCCTTTAATTAAGAAGCACGATGAGTTGAAATGGATGACGTAGCGTGTTGGTAACGAAACAATCCATATACATCAGTGAAACGCAAGCACAAGGCATCTTTTTTAATCGGCAGGTTAAAAGCTAAACGCACATCCTCAGATAATTCTGCTGCCCATGAAATGTCGGTATGAGTAAACAAATTTTTCAACTCCGAGCCTAAATATTCCGACGTTCCACCACCAATAATGACTTGCTCAATATGGGCAGGAATATTAATTTTGAGCCAAGTGGATACCTTTTCCCAGTATTCTTTACGAGATAAGTCAGCCACTTCAATAATTTGTGCTATTTCCTCAACCTTAAAATCAGACTTCTTGCTCCGAGCCAAAGGTTTGCAGTATCTCGGTTTCAATGTCGGGCCTGATAGATGAACAGCCTTTAACAGATCATGTAAGTTTTGCCCTGATGTTCGGCTTTTGATTCTCTCCAGCATCCACGCCAAGCCCAATCCTTCCGTTTTTCCAGTTGAGATACCCCGCTCAAAGATTACGGCTGATATATCCCGAAAACCCAGCATTACCACAGCAATGTTCATTTTATTGAAATCTGTGCCAAGTTTTTTACTTCGCGTCAATATCAGTCCCCCACCTTCGGGCAAGCACTGAAAGTTAATCAGATTTATACAAAATTGTTTCCCTCGAAAGCTAAAGCTATACAGTGCCTTAGTTAAACCCCTCTCCAATCTCTCTCTATCTTCCCACTCCCCATAAGGCAATAGCAGTCCCAAGGATAAATCAAAGTTTGCCTTCAAAGAATCTCTAATCGCTATTGCCCCCACTGCTGCCAAAGTTTTTGGAATCGCGTTCTCATACTTGAGTTCTAAAAAATTGATTCGCGCTTCAAAATACTTTTGGGCCAAAAACCCAACCGCATAATACTCTCCGTTGTACTCTATCCACGCTTCATTCTCTGGATTGGGCCGATTCATTTGCCCAGACTCATATAAATCCAACGAATCTTTGGAAATCTTAATTAACTCTGGTTCCATACACAGCAATTCTGACTTGTACGGAATCTCCGAGAGAACACGATAAACCATCTTCGTCATTGAAGTTCCCGGATCAAGACTCAACATTAAATCCACAAGAAAATTTCTCCCTGTTTTTGACCCTTTTTTTGTCTATCTAATTGATAATTAATCTTAACTTGAACCGCCCAAACCGTGATTTTTTCCACATTTACGAAGAAAGATTACAGTTTTGGCAATACTCTTTGACTTTCCATGAATTCGTGCATCTGATAGAAAATCTCCACAAAATCCCTCAATTTCCAATAATCACCAATTACATTCAACATCTCCCAATATCTAAACAATATCTCCCAAATCTCTAATTCATTTCTTACCTTTTCAACTATTCAACATCATCTAGTCACCAAATTCTCATTAGCTTAATATTTTCCAACAATTCCTAAGACTTCCCAAGACTTCCTAGTACTTCCTGATACTTCCCAATTTTCTCAAGGATTGTCCCAATTATCTAGTAATTAGCTTCAAGAACCACAAGCTTTGGAATCCATCTTTTCCTGACGCACAGTACGCCATATTTGGCGGTAAGAATGCTCTTCTTTTTTGCTATATTAAATATCAATTATCTATTGAGAAAAAAAGTTGAAGTCCAAGAATCACGAAAATCTTTTCAGTCGCCATCAAGCACCACTAAGTTTGATGACGGGGATTGATTTTGACTTCAATACTTATTGCAAGGGTGATTATCTTGCCAACAGAGAAAATAATCAGAATTTCTTGACGAGAGTTTGTTGCATCAACAGATGGAATAGAACAAGGATTAACTTTTGTAAGCCCCTTTTTCGAGGTGAGCCATGCTAACAGCGGCTAACGTGTCCTCAGAGATGGCGGTGAACTACTTCATCAAGAATTACTATCACCAAGGTAAGTCGCTTTGGAGTGGTCAAGGTGCTGAAAAATTGGGGTTATCAGGGGCAGTCGATGATGAAGAAGCTTTTAAAAATATCATTGAGGGGCTTACGCCTGATGGTCGTGAGGTATTGAATGCCAGAGTAGTCAAAGAAAAGGGGAAAGGAGAACGCAGAGCCGCATTAGACTGTACATTTTCAGCGCCCAAAAGTGTGAGCTTGATGGCATTGGTGGGTGGGGATACACGGTTAATCGATGCCCATCATCAGGCGCTAAAAGAAACCCTGGAGCTAATAGAGCAGCGTTATGCCTATACCAGAGTGACAGATAATAGCGGCAGACATAGAGTTAAAACTGGTAACTTGGTCGTCGCGCAGTTCGATCACATCGAAAGTCGGGATTTAGACCCACATCTGCACACCCATTGTTTGCTGATGAACATGACCCAAACTCCAGATGGTAGGTGGTTGAGTTTGGGCAATAATGAAATATTCGCCAATAAGAAATTCTTGGGGATGGCATACCAAAGCTCTCTGGCGCGTGAGGTGCAGAAGCTTGGCTACGAGATAGAGCTTCGTTTACATGGGCAGTTTGATATAAAAGGGTTTAAATTCGAGGATTTAGAGGCATTTTCTAAGCGGCGACAGCAAATCATCGCCTCATCTGGTGCTTTTTCCACTTGGGCCGAACGTGAAAAAATTTGGGATAATACCCGCCAGCGCAAGCAGAAACTACCAGAATCAGAATTAGTTGCATTGTGGAAGTCAGAAGCTGCGGCGTTAGGTATCACGTTTGTCAAGCCAGGAGAACCAAGAAAAGAACAGGTTCCTCTTGTGGTTGAGCAAAAAAGTCTGATTGATGCCCTAGATGATGCGATCGCACATTGCAGTGAGAGAAATGTCGCTTTTAGACAAGAGGATTTAGAAAAATTCATCCTAGAAGAACGTTTAGCTACGGATGTAACAGCGATTGCACCCCTGATTAGAGAACATCAGGAGTTAATCGGTTTGCCAGGGTTGACTCACCAATTTACGACGATGACAGCAGTGAGGCGGGAGTTGGCGACGATTGAGTTGATGCAGCAAGGTGTTGGAAAAGTAGTCCCAATAACTAATAGAGAAGTAGTTGAGAGCCAGTTACAGAAAACCTTACTAAATACCGGACAGCGCCAAGCAGTAGAATTAGCTGCAACAACATCTGACCAGTTCATTGCATGGCAGGGAGTAGCTGGTGCTGGTAAGACTTTCGCCCTCAAGGAGTTGAAAGCGATAGCCACAGATGCCGGATACACTATTATTGGCTTTGCCCCTAGTTCCTCTGCTGCTAAGGTTTTGAGTGAAGAGTTAGAAATTCAGTCTGAGACAGTGGCTAGATTACTTGTCACTGAACCACAAGAAATTGAACCAAATCAAATCTGGATTGTGGACGAAGCGGGTTTACTCAGTGCTAAGGATGCCCATGCACTCCTACAACGAGCTACCTTACTTCAAGCTAGGGTGATTTTAGTAGGTGACACTCGGCAGTTGTCAGCAGTATCAGCAGGTAATCCCTTCAAATCCTTGCAGCAAGCAGGAATCAAAACTGCACACCTCAATGAATCGTTGCGCCAAAAAGACCCTAAATTAAAATTAGCAGTAGATTTAATCGCTGATGGCAGGATTGAAGCTGGTTTTGAACGACTAGAAGCCAACGGTTCCATACTTCAAGTAGAGAGTGAATCCAAAATAGAGCAGATCGCCAATGACTATATAGTAGGGACACCAGAACAACGACTCAAAACCCTTGTCTTAGCTGGGACGAATACAGAAAGACTTGCCCTTACTCAAGCCATTCGAGACAAGCTAAAAGATGAGGGAACTTTAGGAGAAACTGCAAGCATCACCCAATTACAAACCAAAAATCTCTCAATTGTACAGATGCGGTTTGCCCATAACTTTGAAATTGGTGATGTGATCATGCCCACACGGGATTACAAACGCCGGGGGCTGGAGAAAGGCAAATTATATGAAGTGGTGGGTCAAAATACTGACAAGTTAACCCTAATTCGTGATAATGGTCAGGTAATGGATGTAGACACGGCTTTTGACAAGGCAGTTTATCAACGTGCTGAGATTGAAATTGCTGTGGGCGATCGCTTGCAATGGAAGAAAAACGATCGGCAATTGGGACGACGTAACGGACAGGAATTTACTGTAACAGGGATTGACCTGAACATAGTCCAAATTAAATATGCTGATGAGCGTACTGAATGCATTAGTTTGGCACAGGCGCAAAACTTAGACTATGCCCTTGTGAGTACAACATATGGTAGCCAGGGGAAAACTGCGGATCGGGTGTTAATTTCGGCAGATTTCACTATTGGACAGGAAAGTTTTTATGTTGCTGCCAGCCGTGCAAGGCATGAATTAAAAATTTACACCGAAGATCCAACGCGATTGGTAGAGTTGGCGCAACAGTCGAAAGCCAAAGAGAATGCTTTGGAATTGCTACGAAAACAAATTCAGAAATCGACGATTGAGCAGCACCAAGCAATAACTATAAATATAAGTGCCCCTTTTGAGAAGCCAGTACTAAAACAAGAGACGACAGTATCTACTCCAAATGTCGGGCCAATTGTGAAATCAGTCGCATCTAGCCGGACAACAAGCCATGATTCATCAATAAAAGTACCGAAAGTCTTGCCCGTCTTGAAAGAGACACCAAATTATAATACTCTTGAATCGGTTTTCTCTAAGCCAGTACTGAAATCTCCTGTCCCCACAGAACCATTCTGGACACCCAATCAGACTGAAAAAATATCTAATTTTATTGAACCAAAACACTGGCAAGAGTTTGAATCAAGTGCTATTCATCCTAATATTACAGCGTTGAACTTTGAGAGTCTTCAGTTTAACTATGCAGGTGGTGAGCATGAAGCCTGGGAACGGCTCATGGTCAGCGAAAAGCTGAATCGAACAAATACAGGACGGCTAACAGATGGTTTTATAAGGGCATATTCGCATCTTGATGCTGGTGGCTGGTGGTGTGATGCTGGAGTTGATGCGCGAACATTTGCTGACTTAAAGCCAGGTGAGAAACCGCCGATTAAAAGATGGGGATGTTACAAGCCAAATCAACCAAGACCCAAAAAAGATGAGTCTGGGCAAATAATTGAAGGGAAATTCATTAAATATGAGCATCCCCCAAAAGTTGAATTAAGTATCTTCTTGCTAGATGTCCCTGAAGATATTGCCGAACGCATCTACTCCAAACACAAAGTTAACCCCACGCAACAGGAGCGGAAATCAGGATTTTGGTACTGTGTCTGGAAACATAATATCCCCTGTGCGATCGCAGAAGGTGCGAAAAAAGCAGCCAGTCTGTTGAGTCAGGGTCATGCTGCCATTGGGCTACCTGGGATTTCGGCGGGATACCGAACTCCCAAAGATGAGTTTGGCAAAAAAATCGGTAAGTCTTACCTACATGAAGAATTAGCGGTTTTCGCCACACAAGGGAGAGTTTTCAAGTTCTGCTTTGACTACGAAACCAAGCCCGAAACTAAGCTCCATATCGAGCGAGATATTTCCGTGACTGGAAGATTGTTACAAGAAGCTGGAGCAAGAGTAAAAGTTGTCAGCTTGCCAGGGCCTTCTAAAGGTGTTGATGATTTCATAGTCGCAAGTGGGCCATTAGCTTACGAGAAATTGAGCCATGAAGCAAAGCGTTTAAGAGACTGGCAACAGCAGAATCAGCATTCAAAGACTGCGGCTTTTCCATCACCGCCTCATCTGACACCAGAACAACGTTCTATACAACTTGAGGGAACAGGCAATAGGGAACGGGCAACAGGGAATGACAAATTGGATCTCTTACCAACACACAGGGAAGAGGAAATAAAAAAAACTGTTGCCTGTTCCCCATTGCCTGTTCCCTATCTTTTACAAAATAAACCACAGGTACAAACCCATGACTTTAACCAACGACAACAACCTAACTCAGATACAGTTCCTAACCGAGAAGATAGAGCAATTGACCCAGAAAATCGAGCAGTTACAAACCAACAGCCAGCAGATGAGCGAGCTAATCAAGTTATTAGAAACGAGTCAAACCGAGAAACTAACCGAAATGAGTGCGAGTCACGCGAATTTCTTGCAGCAATTAACCGAGATGCTGAACTCGAAAAAGTCTTCGAGCATGGAGACGATATTGCAGGAATTAACCAAAGCTCTACAGATGATGGGCTTCGAGGTCAACGAACAGAGAAACTCTCAAGACAAATTAACGGACAAGATTCAACAATTTTTAATAGAGAAGCAAATTATGTCCATTCTTCACAACCAGCCACCAGACAACTCTTAAATACAATCTCTGATTATATTGAGCAATCAGCTGTCGAGTCTGCTTTAACCCAAACAATATTAGGGCTTACAGAACAACTTTCTCAATCTCATCAACAACTTCTTGCTGCTAAAAGTACATTCAATGACTTTGAAACAGTATTGACGGCTGAGTTACAATCCCATGCAGAGAAGAAAGCCATTCTGTCAATCTCTGATTATATTGAGCAATCAGCTATCGAGTCTGCTTTAGCCCAAGCAGTATTAGGATTGACAGAACAACTTTCTCAGTCTCATCAACAACTTGTTGCATCTAAGACTACATTCAATGACTTTGATGAAGCGGTTACAGTTGAGTTGCAATCTCATGCACAAAACAAAGCCATTCTATCAATCTCTGATTATATTGAACAATCAGTTATCGAGTCTGCTTTAACCCAAGCAGTATTAGGATTGACAGAAAAAATTTCTCAATACAAAGAGCAACTCGTTGCTGCTAAAAGTACATTCAATAACTTTGAAACAGCATTGACAGCTGAGTTACAATCTCATGCAGAGAAGAAACCTATTTTGTCAATTTTTGATTATATTGAGCAATCAAGTATTGAATCTGCTTTAGCCCAAACAGTATTAGGATTAACAGAGCAACTTTCTCGATCTCATCAGCAGTTAGTTGAAAATAAAACTGCATTTAATAACTTCGAGGAAGTATTTACGGCTGAGTTGCAATCCCATGCAGAAAAGAGAGCTATTTTATCAATCTCTGATTATATTGAGCAATCAGTTATCGAGTCTGCTTTAAACCAAGCAGTATTAGGATTGACAGAGCAACTTTCCCAATCTCATCAACAAGTTGTTAATGCTAAAAGTACATTCAATGACTTTGAAACAGCCTTGACTCAAGAGTTAAAACTTCATGCAGAAAAAGGAGCTATTTTATCAATCTCTGATTATGTTGAGCAATCAGCTATCGAGTCTGCTTTAACCCAAACAGTATTAGGGCTAACAGAACAAATTTCTCAATCTCATCAACGACTTGTTATTGCTAAAAGTACATTCAATGACTTTGAAACAGCATTGACGGCTGAGTTGCAATCTCATGTAGAAAAGAGAGCTATTTTATCAATCTCTGATTATGTTGAACAATCAGCTATCGAGTCTGCTTTAGCCCAAACAGTATTAGGATTAACAGAACAACTTTCTCAATCTCATCAACAACTTGTTATTGCTAAAAGTACATTCAATGACTTTGAAACAGCATTGACGGCTGAGTTGCAATCTCATGCAGAAAATAAAGCTATTCTGTCAATCTCTGATTATATTGAGCAATCAGTTATCGAGTCTGCTTTAAACCAAGCAGTATTAGGATTGACAGAGCAACTTTCTCAATCTCATCAACAACTTGTTGCTGCTAAAAGTACATTCAATGACTTTGAAACAGCATTGACGGCTGAGTTGCAATCTCATGTAGAAAAGAGAGCTATTTTATCAATCTCTGATTATGTTGAGCAATCAGCTACTGAGTCAACCTTAGCTAAAACATTACTAGCAGAATTAAAGTTGCATCTCAAACAGATGATTCAGGGTTTAGATATTGAAAGATTGGCAGAAGTAGTTATGGAAGTAGGAAAATATGTCAAAGGTGAAAAGGTAACAGGAGCAAAGGTCAGCGAGTTATTTACGAGTGTTACAACTGATGCTTTAGCTTTGACTTTTGAGGAAAAAATGAACATCGTTAGGCAACTGATTAGAGATGACAAACCATTGATTCTGAAGAGATTGAAAATAAATCCTCAACAGTCAGATGACAACGGGGAGCAGATCCGGTTTCGGCGCTAACTAATCAAGCCGCCAAAGGCGGCAAGGCAGAAGGCAGGAGGCTCAGTTGGCAGAAGGAACACCTCTCCCATGAAGGGAAGAGGTAAGTGCTACGGACACATATAAGTTCTTTCCCCTCCACTCCTCTGCCCCTCTGTGTGATTTGAACGATATTTTTGCCAAACGGTCACGAAATGCTTCAAAACTCATTAGGACAAGATATACTTCATACTTTAGTTATGAGTTGTAAGAATGATAATCGTATAATTTGGGGGAGACAGGGGTGAGCTTTGCTCACCCCTGTCTCATTAATGGGAAGAAGCTGCCGTCGGCAGCTTCTTCCCCCACCTGATGATTATCATTCTTATATTGTTGACTGTGATTCATGCCCAACAGTGTCTCGCTTGGGTTTGCGTTGTCCAACCCGTGTGCCTGACTTTTTCTCGCGG
>NNBU01000306.1_pt1 | contig 32636 bp, 29 predicted proteins | sample 1173781 | NCBI WGS metagenome assembly NNBU01 (sample SAMN07173937, study PRJNA388173) | plant metagenome | biome: Plant school; feature: Soil; material: Symbiotic tissue of Blasia pusilla L.; isolation source: symbiotic tissue sample KVJ2 | host: Blasia pusilla | place: Norway: Troms, Kvaloya...
GACGAGAATGACGGTGCCAATGACGAGGGGGTAATCGCGGTTGAGCGCGCCGAGCACGAAATAGCGGCCGACACCGGGAATGGTGAAGATGCTCTCGACAACGGCAGAGCCGGTGAGGAGTGCTGCAGCACAGGGCGCGAGATAGGAGACGACCGGCAGCATGGCGCCCCGCAGGGCGTGGGTGATGACGACGACGCGCGGCGGCAGGCCATAGGCGCGCGCGGTGCGAATGTGGTCACCGTTCAGCGCCTCGATCATCGAGCCGCGGGTAAGACGGGCAAAGACTGCCAACTGCGGCAGCGCCAGCGCCGTCATCGGCAGGATCAGGTTCTGCCATCCGCCATTGCCCCATCCGCCGCCCGGAAGCCAGGAGAGCATGACGGCGAAGATCAGGGTCAGCACCGGGCCGACGACGAAATTCGGCACCGTGACACCGATCGTCGCAAAGGCCATCAGGCCGAAGTCCAGCACGCTGTTTTGCCGCAGGGCTGCAATCGTGCCGAGGATCACGCCACCGATCAGCGCGATCAGGATGGCATAGAGGCCAAGTTCGACGGAATAGGGCAGGGCCTTGCCGATCAGTTCGGCGACCGTATTGTCCTTGTAGATGAAGCTCGGACCGAAATCGCCCTTAAAGGCATTGCCGAGATAGTTCAGATACTGGCTCCAGAGCGGATCGTCGAGCTTATAGGTGGCCATGATATTGGCCATGGTCTGGGGCGGAAGCGGACGTTCCAGGCTGAACGGACCACCAGGCGCAAAGCGCATCATGAAGAACGAGATCGTCACGACGACGAACACGGTGGGCACGGCGCTCATGAGCCGGCGCAGGACGAATGAGATCATGGTGATAAAAGCCGGCGCGCGACAGCCATCATGCTGCCGCGCGCCGATCCCTGTTGTTTGTTATTCGGAAACGCTGAGGAACTTCGACAGGTGCTCGTTCACCGCATTGTCGGCCCAGCCGGACACGCGTGAGGAGACCAGCCACAGGTTGGCCGAATTCATGAACGGGGCGATGGGCTGGTCGGTGTTGAGAACGGCCTCGGCCTTCTTCAGGATTTCCATGCGCTTGGCCGGATCCTGCTCGTCGTAGGACTGCTTCATCAGCGAATCGTATTCTTCGCTCTTGTACTTGCCGTAGTTGAACGTGGTGTTGGTGCTGACGTTCAGCGCCAGGAAGTTTTCCGGATCGCCGTAGTCGGCCGACCATGCGGCGCGGGCGACGTTGAACTTGCCGCCTTCCTGCAGGTAGGCGTAGTGCGAGGCGACGTCGAGGTTGACCAGCGATACCTTGGCGCCGAACGTGTTCTTCCACATATCGGCAACCGCGGTTGCGACGCGCTCGTGGTTGGCGTTGGTGTTGTAGCGGATCTCGATGTTGAGCGGCTTGCCACCTTCACCGTAACCGGCAGCCTTCATCAGCTCGACGGCCTTGTCTTCGCGGTCGATCTGCGACATCGAGGCGAAATCCGGAACCGGTCCGTCGCCATAACCCGGCATGCCCGGGGGCACGAGGTTGTAGGCCGGAAGCTGTGCGCCGGCATAGATTTCCTGGGCGAGGAAGTCGCGGTCGACGGCCATGGAGAGCGCGCGGCGAACGTTCACGTCGTTATAGGGCGGCTCGCGGTTGTCGAAGACGTAATAATAGGTGGCGAGCGACGGCGTCACGTGGACCTGGTCGTTATAGGTCTCGCGCAGGCGTTTGATCTGGTCAGCCGAAAAGTTGTAGACGAGGTCCATTTCCTTGGCCTCGAAACGGCGAACCGAGGCGGCATCGTCGTCGATCGGGTAGAAGATGACCTTGTCGAGCTTGACGTTGGCGGCATCCCAGTACTTGTCGTTCTTGACGACGGTCAGGGTGTCGTTCGGCACGTGCGTTTCAAGCTTGAAGGCGCCGTTCGAGACCATGTTGCCCGGCTTGACGAACTGGTCACCGAACTTTTCGAAATTGGCCTTGCTGATCGGCAGCGCGGTGTAGTGGGCGAGAAGCTGCAGGAAGAAGGGGGTCGGGCGCTCCAGCGTGATCTCGACGGTTTTGGCGTCGACGGCCTTGATGCCGAGCTGGTCGACCGGGACTTCACCCTTGTTGACCTTCTCCGCATTCTTCACCGGATAGAGGATGCCGGCATATTCGGCGGCGGTCTTCGGATCTTCCAGGCGACGCATCGAGAAGACGAAGTCTTCGGCGGTCACCGGCGTTCCGTCGGACCAGTTGGCGTTGTCGCGGATCTTGAAGGTGTAGGTCAGGTTGTCGTCGGAAATCGTCCAGCTTTCGGCAGACCCCGGAACCACTTCACCCTTGGCGTTGAATATGGTCAGGCCTTCGAACATGTCACGGACAACGAAGCCTTCGATGTCGATCGAGATATGGGCGTAGTCGAGCGTCTGCGGCTCGCCGGCATTGCCCCGGTGGAGCACCGCTTCGGCAAGCGCCTGGCTCGCGCCTGTGAGCAGCGATCCGAGCAGGAGGGCTGTGCCAAGCAGTCGTCGTGTCTGGATTGTCATCATTATTCTCCCAGTTACGTTTACGGAAACGGGAGAGAAGAGCATTCACTTGACCGTGGCAAGTCGATTTGTGCGCGGCTACCCCACTTTTCGGGGGCTTTTGTGAGATGGGCCTGTGATTTGGTTCGAAGATTTCGTGTGACAGCTTCATGACGAAATAATATTAGCGCGCCATTTCGTCGTCAGAATGCGACAGGCGGCGCTGGGGCGCCGCCCGTGAAGGGCTTTACCTGCCGTCCGCCTCAGATGCGCGGCAGATAGGTCTGGTAGTCAAAGCTGGAGACGGTGCGCAGATAGGCCATCGCTTCCTTGCGCTTGGTGTCGCCATAGATCCGCTGATATTCAGCGCCGAAGATATCCTTGATGAAAGCCGAGGCGCGGAAGCGCTCGACGGCGGTCAGGAAATCATAGGTCAGCATTTCAGGGTTTTCAGGCGCGCTGTCAGGTGTCGTGACCGGGCCCGGATCGAGGTCTTCGTCGAGGCCGAGCAGGATGCCGCCAAGGATCGCGGCGAGCAGCAGATGTGGGTTGGCATCGGCGCCTGCGACGCGGTGTTCGATCCGTGCCGCAGGGCCTTCGCTGTCCGGGATGCGGATCGCGGTGCCGCGATTGCCAAAACCCCAGTCGATCTTGTCGGGCGCAAAGGAGCCCGGCTGAAAGCGGCGATAGGAATTGGCAAAGGGTGCAAAGATCAACTGGGCGTCTTGCATGCTCTTCAGCATGCCGGCCGTGATCGACTTCAGCTTCACCGGATCGCCGCCCTTGGCGTCGAGGATGTTCTTGCCGTCCTTGTCTATGATCGAGGCATGCACATGCAGGCCGGAGCCGGCATGGTCGCCGTAAGGCTTGGCCATGCAGGTCGCCTTGAAACCGTGCCGGCGGGCGGCGAAATCGACGACGCGCTTGAGATAGATGCAGTCGTCGGCAGCCGAAACCGCGTTCGGCTTATGCAGCAGGTTGACCTCGAACTGGCCGGGGCCGAATTCCGCCGTCGTCGCGTCGGCCGGCAGGCCCATGTGGTCACAATATTCGCGGACCGTATCGAGGAAGTCCTCCATCGCGGCGGTCGCGCGCATGTCATAGAGCTGGTAGCCCTCGACTTCGCCGTTCATCACGAGTGCCTTCGGCGGCATCGGCACGCCGGTCTCGCGGAAATCCGGCTCCATTACGTAGAATTCGAGTTCGGTGGCAACGACCGGGGTAAGGCCCTTGTCCTCGAAGCGCTTCAGCACGTTTGCGAGGATTGCGCGCGGGCAGACGTAATGCGGCTCGCCGGACAGTGTATGCATGGTGGCGAGCACCTGCTTGGAGCCTTCAGGCCCCCAGGGCAGGGTGGTGAGAGAGTTCTTGTCCGGCGTGCAGATGCCATCGGGATCGCCGAGCGTCAGCGAGATCTTGGTGATGTCGTCGTTGTCGTCGCCCCAGATGTCGAGCGATTGCGTCGAGGCCGGCAGCCGCACCGTGTTCTTCCAGACCTTGTCCTCGGCTTTCAGCGGGATCATCTTGCCTCTGAGGTCGCCATTCATGCCGACAAGCAGCACCTCGATGCGCGCGGAAGGGTCGGCTGCGTTAAGATCGGCGGCCTCGGTCGATGCTGTCATGGAAAGAACTCTCGTTGGCATTTTGAGGGCGGTTTTGGCCGGAGGAACGCGGCGATCGGTGCCTTGCCAAACGCGTTTTGGAAGGTCATGTTCGTAGCCGATAAAGTTCCGCCTTTCAATGCGGGGGCAGCCGGCGGCGGGGACCATGTTTGGCCTCGACAGCACGCGCCACGTCTCCGACGAGGATCAGACCCATGAACAAGCCCTTCTCCGCCGTTTCCAACCTCGGTGCCATCGATGCTGCGCATCACCTGCATCCCTTCTCCAACATGAAGAAGCTGAATGCCGATGGCACCAAGATCATCAGCCGGGCTGAGGGCGTGCACATCTGGGATTCGACGGGGAAGAAGTATCTCGACGCCTTTGCCGGCCTCTGGTGCGTGAATGTGGGGTACGGCCGCAAGTCGATCGCCGACGCGGCCTATACCCAGATGCAGGAACTGCCCTATTACAACACCTTCTTCGGCACCACGACGCCACCGACCACGCTGCTCGCCCAGAAGGTGGCGGAAAAGGCCGGCCCGACGCTGAACCACGTCTTCTTCTCCAATTCCGGCTCGGAAGCCTCGGACACCTGGTTCCGCATGGCGCGCGTTTATTGGAAGGCGCTCGGCCATCCGACGAAGACCATGATCATCTCCCGCAAGAACGGCTATCACGGCTCGACCGTCGCCGGCGCCTCGCTCGGCGGCATGAAATGGATGCACGAACAGGGCAACCTGCCGATCGAGGGCATCCACCACATCAACCAGCCCTACTGGTTCGCCGAGGGCGGCGATCTCTCGCCCGAGGATTTCGGTGTGAAGATCGCCCGCGAGCTCGAAGAGAAGATCCTCGAACTGGGCGAAGAGAATGTCGCCGCCTTCGTCGCCGAGCCGATCCAGGGGGCCGGCGGCGTCATCGTGCCGCCCTCGACCTACTGGCCGGAAATCAAGCGCATCTGCGCCAAGTACCAGATCCTGCTCGTCGCCGATGAAGTCATCTGCGGCTTTGGCCGTCTCGGGACATGGTTCGGCCACCAGCACTTCGATTTCACCCCTGATCTCGCACCGATCGCCAAGGGTCTGTCGTCGGGCTACCTGCCGATCGGCGGCGTGCTCGTCTCGGATCGTGTGGCGGAAGTCATGATCGAAAAGGTCGGTGATTTCGCCCACGGCTACACTTATTCCGGCCACCCGGTGGCAGCGGCCGCCGCGCTTGAAAACATCCGCATCATCGAGGAAGAAGGCCTCGTCGAGCGCGTCCGCGACGATGTCGGCCCTTATCTCGCACAGGCGCTTGCCTCGCTGTCTGATCACGAGCTGGTGGGTGAAGCCGTAAGCGTCGGTCTGATGGGCGCGGTCCAGATCACCGCCGACAAGGCAACCCGCCGTCGTTTCCTCAAGCCTGATGACACGGGCACGGCCGTGCGCAACCAGTGCGTCAACGCCGGCGTCGTGCTGCGCGCCACCGGCGACCGCATGCTCTTCTCGCCGCCGTTGATCATTTCGCGCTCTGAGATCGACCAGGCCGTCGATACGCTGCGCAATGGGCTCGACTGGCTGAAGGATAACAGAGGCGAGGGGTGAGGGGCCTAGCGCCACCAATTTAATCCGAGCGAGGAACTGCCCGATGGAGGAAGAGGCAAGGGAAAAAAGAGCGGCAACTTCCAAGCCAAAGCAGGGGGAAGGCGGATCGACAAGCCTCGTGTCGTCGAACGCAACCCCCGGGGTCGTATTGCTTTCAGGCGGAAATCCGCAGATTGCCAAGGGTTATGGGGACGCGCCCGTGCAGGCTTACATAGCCGCCATGCCGGGATGGAAAAGTGATCTGGGTCGTCGCTTGGATGCGCTTGTCGAACAGGCTGTGCCACACGTCAGCAAGGCCGTGAAGTGGAACACTCCATTTTATGGCGTCGAAAGTGGCCGCTGGTTTCTCGCCTTTCACTGCTTTGCGAAATACGTGAAGCTGACTTTTTTCGATGGCGCATTGTTGAAGCCTGTACCGCCGGGAAAGTCCAAGCAAGAGAGAGTCCGCTACCTCGATATCCGCGAGGGGGATTTGCTCGACGAAAAGCAGTTTCTCGATTGGGTGCAACAGGCCAGCAGCTTGCCGGGCGAACGCCTATAAGGCTTACGCTTGTGCCTGGGTCACTCGACCCTTCACGGCATGAATTGCCCACCATTCACATCGATCGTCTGGCCAGTGATGTAGCCAGACAGCATCTCCGAGGCGAGGAAGAGATAGGCGCCGACACAGTCGTGCGGCGTGCCAGTGCGCTTCAGGGGCACGCTGCCGGCGACCTGGTCGAGCTGGCCGGGAAGGGCATACTTGTCCTGGAACGGTGTGGTGATCACGCCGGGCGCGACCGCGTTGACGCGGACATTGTATTTCCCGAATTCGAGCGCCATGCCCTTCGTGACCGCTCCGACGAAGGCCTTGGACGAGCCGTAGACACCGGAACCGGCCGTGCCGCCGGTGCGGGCGGCGACCGACGTCGTGTTGATGACGAACCCGCCTTGGACCTTCAAGTGTGCGATCGCGGCCTGTGTGGTGGAGAGCACCGAGCGGGCGTTCACATCCATCACCTTGTCATATTGCGCATCCGTCATGTCCTCGTAGAGCACGCGGGCGATCATGCTGCCGGCATTGTTGATCACGCCGTCGAGCCGGCCGAAGGTTTTCGCCACATGGGCGACGGCCTCGGCCATGTCTTCCGACGAGGCGGCATCGGCCTTGACCAGAACGACGCTGCCGCCGGCAGCCTCGATCTCGCGTGCGATCGCGTGGGCCGCCTCGCTGTTGGAATTGTAATGCAGCCCGACCAGCGCGCCCTGGGCGGCGAATGCACGGGCCAGCGCCTCGCCGATGCCGCTCGATGCGCCGGTGATCAGAACGGCCTTGCCGGCGAGATCGGGGATCGTGAGCGTGGTGGTCATGGTGAAACTCCTCCTGATGTCGGACAAGGTTAGACCGGCCTTGCCGTGATTTGGCAAGGCCGGTCCTGTCCAAGTCGGTTCACCATGATCTAGGAAAACTCAGGCGAAAATGGACTCGCCTTCAACGCTTTGTCTCATTGTTTTCATCAAACGCCGGAGCAATGCCGCTTGTCGCGCGTGCTCAAAATGCTCGGGACGCGCCTCGAGATCCAGCTTGGACCTCGGGGCGATCGCTCAGGCCGTGGGCACGGCTGGTTGTTTGGAGACATATTTGGCATAGGCCCAGACGAGCGCTGCAACGCCGACAAGCAGTGCAATCGACAGCAGTGGCCGTACGGCAAACCAGCCAATCGCAATGACCGTCACGCCGACGGCGAGCGCCAGGATGAAGGACACCAGACCCGTCCCGAAGGCAATGAGGGAACCGACGAACGGGACAACGTCACCGATCACGCTGAAGATCCGCAGGATCAACGAAAATCCGACGAACAATCCGACAATTCCGGCGACGCGGATTACCCAGGTCAGGACAACATTTTCGGCCTGGCTGTCGGCGAACATCTTGGCTGCGGGTTCACGACCCGGCGCCAACAGGAACAGGGTATAGCCATTCTGCGTGGTGTATTCCGTCAGGCGGTCGCCATGTTGCATGCCGACCACGCTGACTTCGGGCAGGAGGATCTTTTCGAAGCGAACCTTGGTGTCGCCGATCTCCGGTGCTTTTTCATTGGCGCCGAAATACAGCGCCTGCATCACGGCGCGGCCTTCACCGGGATAGCCCAGGGCTTCAGAGGCTGCGGCCGCCGTTTCATCGTTGATCGGCAAGGTTTCCCGCGCGCCAACCGAGGCGATCTGCGCACCGGTGACGTTGAAGGCGCCCAGTTGCGCCTTATCCACCAAGGTTTCCGATGAGGGCAGCCAGAATTCCGGGTTCTCGTGCCCGGCTGGCTCCTGGAATTCCGATGAATCCTGGGCCTTGTCGCTCCATTCCTTGGAGTAGCTATAGGTCGTCACGGTTTCTTCGCCGCCGCCGAGCTTCTTCTCGGTCTTGCTGCTCTTTTCCTCGACCCACTGATAGATTTCGACATTGCGCGCCAGGCCGATTACGCCGGATGCGGTGATCCCCGTGTCGGCGTCGACGACATCTGCGGCGGGTTTCACGTCGCTTTCGATGTGGACGAGTTTCCCGTCAAGCGCAGGGTCGATCTTCGATGCATCGGTTGTAACAACGATCGACTGACCTTCCACCAGCGATTTATAGGTCGCGACCGACCGACCTTCGTTCCAGAACAGCGCGACAATTGCCACGATGAGTAGAACCAAGCCAAATAATGCACCCGTCAGCGCCCCGCCCAGACGTGAAAACCAAGATGTCGATGTCTTCGTCACCACATTCATGGCAACCCCCATTGTTTAGTGCCACTGTTGATCAACAGCGCGTTCTAGCAACTTTCATCGACAGGGGAAGAGAACATCTTTGGGAGAGTGAGTTCGGGCCATGATATATTGGAGTTGCGCCTGTCGCATGATGCAGTCTCCGGTAGGAGACTGATCAATAAGCGACCTTTTCTACCTGGCGGGATGCGCCAGCAGGGATCAGGCTGGTTTCCAGTCGAAGGGCAAGGGCGCCTCGCGAAAGGCGAAACGGTCGAGATGGCTCGACACCACGCCTTTCATCCGCTCCAGGATCTCGTCGGATACGGCCTCGATCTCGACGGTGAGAGCCTTGGCATCCGAGGTCATGACGGCGGTTGCCTCGGCGAACTTCACCACGCCCTTTTGCTCAGTCAGTTCGACGTCCAGCTTGTGGGCCCAGTGCTTGCAGAGCTGCTGCAGATACTTCCAGCCGCTCTCGGTTGCAACGACCGCGATTGTTTTTGCCATGATCAGAGCCTTTCGATCTTGCCGACCGCCTCGTCGAGAATGCGGGCGACTTCCAGTTGGGTTTCGCGTGTCGTGCCCTCGCGCGACAGACAATCATGCAGGGCCTGTTTCAGGTTGCCCATCGCCCGACGGACGGGGCCGGCATCAGTGCGTTCGCTGACCCGAGCAAGGGCGGTCAGGCGGCCGATGGCAATCGCCAGTTCGTCGGCGCGCTCTGTGAGATGGGCGCGGCCTGCCTCGGTGATGGCCAAGAGCTTGCGCGGCCCTTCGCTGGCCTGTTCTTCCGCCAGGCCCATGTCGAGCAGCAGCGTCATCGTCGGATAGACGACGCCGGGTGAGGGCGCATAGGCGCCGCCCGACAGCGTCTCGATCTCACGGATCAGGTCGTATCCGTGGCGCGGCTGGTCGCCGATCAGCTTCAGGAGCACGAGGCGCAGCTCGCCGCCGTCGAACATCCGGCGCCGTTCGCCGCGTCCGCGCGGACCCCCGCCCATCGGACCGCCGAACGGTCCGCCGCGCATGGCCATGGCCATCATTTCCCGGAAGCCACGGCCACGGCCGCCTTCGCAATATTGGTGTCTCATGTGAATATTCCTTAAATCTGTTTCCATGGCTCTAAGATATATCTTAAACCGATTTTCGCAAGAGGGTGCCTCGATTTTTGTTGAGGACGGATCGGCTTGGACAACGGGCGTCGGGCGCCTATCATCGAAGGCGGGACTCAAAGAACATCTGCGGAGACTTAAATGTCAGAGCATCGCCACGAATACCGGCTCACCGTCACCTGGGAAGGCGATCGCGGCACGGGGACCTCGTCCTACCGCGCCTATGGCCGTGATCATCGCATCGCGGCGCGGGGCAAGCCTGACATCCTCGGTTCGGCCGATCCGCATTTTCTCGGCGACCCGGCGCGCTGGAACCCGGAGGAACTGCTGCTCGCCTCGGTCAGTGCCTGTCACAAGCTTTGGTATCTGCATTTCTGCGCTGTCTCGGGCGTGATCGTGACGGCCTATGAGGATCAGGCGGAGGGCACGATGCAGATGGACAGCGACGGCGGCGGCCGTTTTACCGAAATCGTGCTCAAGCCGCGTGTCACCATCAAGGCCGGCACCTATCCGGAACTCGCGCTTGAACTGCACGAAGACGCGCACGAAAAATGTTTCATCGCCAATTCGGTGAATTTCCCGGTCCGCTGCGAGGCGGTGATCGTCGAGGTGTAAAACCTAGTTAGCCTTGGGCCAGACATAGGCATAGGCGAAGCGATAGGCATCGCCGCTACGCCCGTAGTTGTAAGGTACTTCGATTCGTCTCGGCTCCACTAGGTCGAGTGTGCCAAACCGTGATAGCCAGTTGGCCATGGCGTCGGGCATGACCGGCTCGCCACGCCCCTTGTCTCGCCAGATCGTGAGAATGGGCTTGCCGGGCGCATGATCGACATTCCCTGTCAGTGTCCTGTAGCCCGGCACATAAACAAATAGTTTGTCAGCGTTCAGCTTCAGGTTCCCGGCTAGGTGCACGTCGGCTGCCAGGATGAAGTCTGGTTGTGCCGGCTTGTCAGCGAGAGCCATGGTCATCGCTGTCTCGAAGTCGACATTGAGCTTCGTGTAGTCGGCTGCCAAACCATGCAGGGGCACCCGCAGCAGCATCACCGCAGGCAGCACGAGCAGCAACAGTTTCCCCACGAGCCAGAAGCGGTCGAGAAGATGGTCGTCGTCGGTGGACGCGTGATCGAGCTTGGTCGCGAAGTAAAGCGGCAGGAGAATGAAGATCGGTGATAGCCAGCGGTCCTTGATGTTCGTGCTGTCGGTCACCAGCACGAGGAGAACCAGCAGGGCAAGGGCGGCCAGCATCATCCTTCCGATCAACCCGCTCCAGCGGTTTTGCTGGGGTAGAGCCTTGATCAGCTCCCGGCCATAGATGACCGCGAAGACCAGGAGGGTTAGCCCGCCGAAACCGACCAGCGCACCGGCAAGCGAACCGAGTCCGGCCAGCACCTGCATCATCTTGCTCGAGGTTTCGGCGCCGGTGAGCTTGTTGATAGTCCCCTGGGTCGCCAGATCCAGGTTTTGCAGCAGCCAGATCCCATGTGGCAGAAAGACCAGCACGGCAACGCCGATCGCAATCAGCACGCGCCAGTCGAGCAGACGGCTGCGGAAGTCACGTTCCGACAGGACGGCGAAAAAGGCTGCTGCCGGCAGGATAAGGAAATTGTATTTCGATAGCATGCCGATGCCGACCGACAGACCGAGCAGCGCATAGCGCCAGCGATTGGGGGCGGATAGGGTCAAGACGAGCGCATAGATGAAGAGGCAGGCAGAGAAGACAACGGCGACGCTATGTGTCAGGTCGCGCTGCGATTCGAAGCTGATTTGTGGAAATGTGAGTAGACCGAGCGCGGCGACGATCGCCAGATCCTTCGAGCGCAGGATTGTCACGCCGGCGGCAGTATAGAGCGAGAAGGTGCCAAACAGAAGCAAGTTCTTCAGCAGGACCAGGGATAACAGGTTTGTGCCCAGCAGCGCGATGACACCGGCCTGGACCCAGTTGTAGAAAGGCGGTTGCGTGTCATAGCCTGCCGCTAGCCATTGAGCGTAGAAGATCTGTGCAGACTCATCGAGCTCGAGCGAATGGGGCAGCAGCATCCGGACGCAGAGTTGGGCCAGGAAATATAGGCCCAGGACCGCGAAGATAAGGTCGGGACTCCGCTTCAGCCTGGACAGCATGTCATTCGTTTCCGGAAGAATGGATCTCTCGCACGATGTAATTCGGCGAGGCATCGTCGCGATAATAGGTGCGGGCGATCATTTCGGCGAGAATGCCGGTGGTGATCAGCTGGATCGACGACAGGAACAGCATGAAGCCGAGGATGAGCAGGGGGCGCCCGCCGATATCCTCGCCAAAGACGACCTTCTGGACGAAGAGCCAGAACAGGATGAGCGTACTGAGGAAGCCCGTGCCAAGGCCGAGCGAGCCGAAGAAGTGGCCCGGCCGCGCCTTGTAGCGCATGAAGAACATCACCGACAGCAGATCGAGGATCACCCGGAAGGTGCGGGAAATGCCATATTTCGAGGTGCCGTGCTGGCGGGCATGGTGGGTGACGACCATCTCGCCGATGCGCGAGCTCGGCACGACGCCCGCGACCCAGGCGGGGATGAAACGGTGCATCTCGCCCATCAGCTTGACTTGCTTGATGATCGAGGCGCGATAGATCTTCAGGCTGCAGCCATAGTCATGCAGCTTGACGCCGGTAATCCGGCCGATCAGCGCATTGGCGCACCAGGAGGGGATCTTGCGCAGGAACAGGCCGTCCTGGCGATTTTTGCGCCAGCCGACAAGCAGGTCGAGTTCGCGCTCTTCGAGGGCGGCGACCATGGCCGGAATGTCCTTGGGATCATTCTGCAGGTCGCCGTCGAGCGTGGCGATCAGCCGCCCCTGCGCCGTGTCGATCCCGGCCTGCATCGCCGCCGTCTGGCCGAAATTGCGCTGCAGGGCGACGATTTTCAGGTCGAGGCCGGAACGACCGACGAACTTGCGGGCATGCAGAAGTGTGCGATCGGCACTGCCGTCATCGACCAGCACCAGCTCCCAGGCGGCGTTGAACGGGCTCATTGCCTCACAGATCCGCTCGATCAGCGGGCCGACGCTGTCTTCCTCGTTGAAAACAGGCACGACCAGCGACAATTCGATGCCGCTGGCCTGCGCGTCGGATTGGTGATCCGGTTCTATCATCGCACTCACTTAATCAAACTCCCTGACCGCCGGTGGTACAGGCTGGCCCATTCATGCTAGAGGCCGCGTTGAACAATCTTCGGGCGCACGACTATATGAATTCAGACACGGATGCCAGCCGCCGACCCTGGATAATCCGCAACCGCATAGGCCTGATGACGGCCGCGGTCGTGATCGCCTATGGCGCCTTCCTGCAATGGGCTTTCGGCTGGCCGGCTCTCGTCGCCCAGTTCGGCGAAATCGGCGCCGGTCCCTTGAGCCTCGCCCTCATTCTGCTCGTCGGAACCTATGTCGTGCGCGGCTGGCGAATTCGTGATTATTTCCCGACCGAGACCAGGGGCGCCTTCCGCCGCCTGCTGAGATTGACGCTGGTCCACAACCTGTTGAACATCATGTTGCCGATGCGGGCGGGCGAGACCAGCTTTCCGCTGCTGATGCGGGCCGAATTCGGCATGCCGCTGGCGAGAGCCACGGCGGCGCTTCTTGTCATGCGGCTGCTCGATCTGCATGCCCTGCTCGCCGCGGCCGGGCTTGGCCTGGTGATCGGCGCCGAGCGCACCGCTTGGGGCTTGGCGCTGTGGCTTGTCTTCCTCGTCGCGCCGCTGCCGGCCTTTGCCCTGAAGCGGCCGATCTTCGCGCTGGCTGCACGATTGCCAACCAGATTGCAGGCTCTGGTGGGCGAACTCGAGCGCGGCATGCCTGTCGACCTCACGGCCTTTTTCCGGGCCTGGCTGGCGACCGTGGTCAACTGGGGCGTCAAGGTCGTGGTCCTCGCCTGGGTGCTGACGCTGATGGGCGTTCAGCCGCTGTCGGCGAGTTTTGGCGGCGCGCTGGGCGGCGAATTGTCTTCGGTACTGCCGGTCCATGCGCCGGGCGGGGTTGGCACCTATCCCGCCGGCATCGTCGCTGGCGGCCTGAGCTTCGGCGCGGAACCCTCCGCCGATTTCCTCGCCATCCTCGGCAAGGCGGCGGTCAACGCCCACCTGCTGATCCTGCTCTCCGCCTTTGTCGGCACGGGTCTCGCCGTATTGATGGCGCCCCGGCGAGCCTAGGTCCGCAAGGCCGCAATCAGCGCACGCAAGGCCTGCGGCGACTGGCGGCGGCTCGGATGGTAGAGGTGAAGGCCGGGAAACGGGACGCACCAGGCATCGAGCACCTGGATCAGGCGACCGTCGGCAATCTCGTCGGCCACCTCTTCTTCCATCATGTAGCCCAATCCCGCGCCGGCCCGCACCGCTGCCGCCATCAGCTTGCCGTCATTGGCGATGAATTGCCCGGAGGGACGGATGCGGATTTCCTTGCCGTTTTCTTCCAGGTCCCAGGCCAGGAGCGCTCCCGTCTTCAGGCGAAAATTGACGCAGACATGGTCTGCGAGATCGGCCGGGACCTGCGGTGGCGGATGCCGCGCAAAATAGTCCGGCGTGCCGACGACGACCGTGCGCAGCGGCGGTCCGATCGCGACGGCGATCATGTCCAGACTGACGGATGGCTGGAAGCGGATGCCGGCATCAAAGCCCTCCGCCACGATATCGACCAGCCGATCTTCGACATTGACCTCGACGTTGACATCCGGATAGGCGCGCAAAAATGCGGGCAGCTTCTGGAAGAGGACCGTCTGTGCGGCATAGGTGGAGGCCGTGATCCGCACGGTGCCGGAAGCTGTTTCACGCCACTGGTCGAGTGCGGCAAGACCGTTCTCGATGCTGGCCAAGGCCGGTTCTATCGAAGCCAGCAGGCTTTCGCCTGCCTCGGTCGGAGCAACGCTGCGCGTGGTTCGTGCGAGAAGGCGCACATCGAGCCGTGCTTCGAGATTGCGCATGGCATGACTGAGGGCGGACGACGAGATACCGAGCTTGGCAGCCGCCCGCGTAAAGCTGCGCTCCCTGGCAACCGTGGCAAAGGCCATGAGATCGTTGAGTTCGTTTCGCTCCATTGATGCAAATTGCTCACAAACCCATGCGGTCGGCAAGCGCTAATCCCTGTCGGTCGCAAGGCCTATCTTCCCGCCAGTCGCAACACACGTCTCGGAGTATGAAGATGAGCATGACGAATTATCGCACGCTGGGTCGTTCGGGCCTGATTGTCAGCCCGCTCGCTCTGGGCACCATGACCTTCGGTGCTGCCGGATGGGGTGCCGGCGAAGACGTCTCACGTGCCCTCTATCGCGCCTATGTCGAGGCCGGCGGAAATTTCATCGATACCGCCGATCTTTATTCGGCTGGACGCAGCGAGGAGATGCTGGGCACGTTCGTGGCCGAAAGCGGGCTACGGGATCGCCTGGTCATCGCCACCAAGGCGGGATTCCCGCGTGCCCAGGGGACGCCGCTCTGGGGCGGAAACGGCGCCAAGAATGTCCGGTTGGCGATGGAAGGGTCCCTGAAGAGACTGCGAACCGACTATATCGACATGTACTGGATCCATGTCTGGGACCACACGACCCCCGTGGAAGAGGTCCTGCAAACCCTTTCCGATGCGGTGCGGGCCGGGAAAATCCTGCATTACGGCTTCTCCAATACGCCCGCCTGGTATGTGTCCCGCATCGCGACGCTCGCCGAGGCGCATGGCCTCCCGAAACCGATCGGGCTACAATACGGCTATTCACTCATCGACCGCGCGGTGGAGCTTGAACTCGTGCCGGCCGGCCTCGAACTGGGGCTCGGCCTCGTCCCGTGGAGCCCGCTGGCAGCCGGGCTGCTGACGGGCAAGTATGGCCGGGACATGCTCGCTCATGCCGATCGACGTCCAGGCTTGCCGGTGGAGGAAGGGATGGACGGCGAGCGCCGGTCTGGAGGCCGCCTGGACGGTGACAATCCCTTTGGTGGCATGCTCTTCACCGAGCGCAATTTTGATGTGGTCGATGTGCTGCGGGAGGTGGCGGGCGAGGTCGAACGCACAATGGCGGAGGTTGCCCTCGCCTGGCTCGCCGCGCGGCCGGCCGTGTCCTCTGTGCTGATTGGCGCAAGCCGCCCCGAGCAGCTCACACAAAATCTGGCCTCGCTGACGGTCGTGCTGTCGGACGAGCACCGCGCTCGGCTGGAGCGCGCCAGCGCCTTGCCGCTTCTCAACCCTTATTTCATCTTCGACATGCCCTCGGAAGCATTGTTCGGAGGGCAGAATGTGACCGGTTGGTCCGGCCGCTAAGGAGTCAGGGCGGCCTCCATTGAGGCCGCCCTTGCAGCCCTATTGGAACGCCGTCTCGAAGAAACTCCGGAGCTTGCGTGAATGCAGCTTCTCGGTCGGCATGGCGCCGAGCTTTTCGAGCGCCCTTATGCCGATCTGCAGATGCTGGCTGACCTGCGTCTTGTAAAACGCGGTCGCCATGCCGGGAAGCTTGAGCTCCCCGTGCAGCGGCTTGTCGGAGACGCAGAGCAGGGTCCCGTAGGGCACGCGAAAACGGAAGCCGTTGGCGGCGATTGTAGCCGATTCCATGTCGAGCGCGATGGCACGCGACTGCGACAGGCGTTTCACCGGGCCGCGCTGGTCGCGCAGTTCCCAGTTGCGGTTGTCGATCGTGGCCACCGTGCCGGTGCGCATGATGCGTTTCAGCTCGAAGCCCTCGTAGCCGGTGATCTCTTCAACCGCGTCTTCGAGCGCCAGCTGCACTTCGGCCAGCGCCGGGATCGGCACCCAGACCGGCAGATCGTCGTCGAGCACGTGGTCCTCGCGCACATAGGCGTGGGCGAGAACATAGTCGCCGAGGCGCTGGCTGTTGCGCAGGCCGGCGCAATGGCCGAGCATCAGCCAGGCGTGCGGGCGCAGCACCGCAATATGGTCGGTGATCGTCTTGGCGTTGGACGGGCCGACGCCGATATTGACGACGGTGATGCCGGCATGCCCCTTTTTCTTCAGGTGATAGGCCGGCATCTGCGGCAGGCGGCCGAGCGACACGCCTTCCATCGGCACGGACTGGCCGGACGGCGTGATGATGTTGCCGGGCTCGACGAATGCGGTGTAGTCGCTGCCGCCCTCGGCCATCAACTGTCGCGCAAAGGCGCAGAACTCGTCGACATAGAACTGGTAGTTGGTGAACAGCACGAAGTTCTGGAAATGGTTGGCGCTGGTCGCCGTGTAATGCGACAGCCGCGCCAGCGAATAGTCGATGCGCTGGGCGGTAAACGGCGCCAGCGGATGCGGCTCGCCCGGCTTCGGTTCGTATTCGCCATTGGCGATCTCGTCGTCGGTGACGGTTAGGTCAGGCGTGTCGAAGATGTCGCGCAACTGCATGTCGGCAAGACCGCCGGCCGAGGCTTCGACATGAGCCCCTTCGCCGAAGGCAAAATGAAGGGGGATCGGAGTCGTCGATTCCGACACGGTGATCGGCACCTGATGATTGCGCATCAGAAGCGCCAGCTGTTCCTTAAGGTAGTGCCGGAACAGTTTGGGCCGGGTGATGGTCGTGGTATAGATGCCCGGCGACGATACGTGGCCATAGGACAGGCGGCTGTCGACATGGCCGAAGCTCGTCGTTTCCATGCTGACCTGGGGATAGAAGGCCCGGTAGCGTCCTTCGATCGGCCCGCCATGGGCGAGTGCTGAAAAGGCATCGTTGAGGAAGCCGGTATTGCGCTCGTAGAGCGCGGTCAGCGCATCCACGGCCTCCACCGCATTGGTAAAGGACTTCGCCTCAAAGGGCTCTGGGCTGATGGAATTCAGCGGCACGGGGGATGAGATTCGTGTGTTCATGCCACATTATAGGAGAGGAACATTGACAAGCAAACGACGTGAAAGGTCCGCCATCAAGATTTCTGCACGTGTGCTGTTCCGCGCTCTGCAAAATGAGAAATGATCGATCAGAAGGTCGGCCGGCAGGTGTTGAGGCCGGTCGGCGCGCAGCTGGCGATCAACCCACTCGCGGCATGGCGCGCAACAGGCTGATTGTTGACGACGAGATGGCTGAAGACCATCGCGAAGACCGCCATGGTCAGGGTCATGATCGTCAGGCGCCGTGCCACTCTTGCCATCGTCTTGCCTCCACTTGTGTTGTGAAAGCTTTATAAGCAATGCGGCCTGAATGCGGCCTGAGAGGCAAATTCATCTGGCGTTCAGCCGCGCGCCTGTGCTGAAGGGCTTTTCAAGCGCACTGCCTTCGGGCGATAATTGCGTCGGTGGGCACCGTCTCGCCAAATCCTACTTCGGGGAGATCCGCGCAGACTCAGCACCGTCTTGGCTGTGCGGGGATCTTCGGCAACATGGTGACAACCATGCACGATCCACACGACAAACCCTTTCGTTTCGGCCGCGTCGCTGCAATGCTGCCAGTCCGGGATATGGCCCGGGCGACAGACTTTTACATCGGCCTGCTCGGCTTCAAAAATGTCTTTCAGAACGGCGATCCGGTCGGCTTCATGATTTTGGAGCGGGATGGGGCGGAAATCCACCTGACCCTGCAGCCGGGTCACAAGGCGGCGGATTTCAACGTCGCACACATGATGGTGGAAAACATCGACGCCCTGCACGATCTGATTCAACGGCGGGGGCTGCGGGTGATCAAGCGCCTGCAGGACAAGGACTATGGCCTGCGCGCCTTCGTCTTCGAGGATCCGGACGGCAACCGCATTGATGTCGGCGAACCGATCTGAACGCTGCCGATCAAAAGAAAGGCGGCCGGATCGCTCCGGCCGCCTGTCATACCAATGAATGGGCGTTCCCTTAAAGCCGCGTCCAGGTCTGGCTCTTGCAGAGCACGGCGAGCACGCAGCCCTTCATCTTCAGCGAATTGCCCGAGACCGTCCCTGAGCCCGAATAGGTCTTGTCGTTTTCCGGATCGGTGATCTCGCCGGAATAGCTGTCCCCCGCGCCGGCCATCTTGCCGATCTGCTTGCCATTGTGCTTGCCGCTTCTAAGCGTCACGCAAAAGCTGCCGCCGCAAGGGGCGATCTCGGCCGTGGCGCCGCTGGCGGTCTTCCAATTGCCTTCGATCGGCTCGGCCGCCTGCGCGGTCAGGGCCGAAAGCGCAAGCGCTGCCGCGATGATGAGTGTCCGCATGTCTGATCTCTCCTCCCAGGGATGATGGTTGTGCCGGCAATCGCTCCCGTGGTCCTCCTGAGAAGCGGGTACCGGTTAAAAAATATCTTACGCACACGTAAAGGTAAAATGCAATCCGCCGGTTCTTGAGCGCAGTGGACGAGCACAAAACGCAGCATTTCCGGCCTTTCGGCAAATTGGCTTCGTGGATCATAGTGAACGATCCGTTGATTTTCAAAGATGAAGGCATCGTAAATTTCGGTCCGGATTCCTTAATTTCCAAGGCCTGTAGTGCTTAACAAAAAACCAAGTTTACGAAGCATTTGTACTTTGTTTTCAGCAAATTAAGGATGCATTTTAAGCGGTTTTTGAAGGCCGTGCGGCATAGTGGGCTCATCAAACGAGCAGGGGAAAAACCCGCCGCCCCCGATTGAAACGAGAATGACCGGACAACGAGCCGGCGCCGGATCAGACGGGACCCGAAAGGGAAAACAGGGACGTTGTAACCACTAGGCAAACAGGGACAAAACCAATGGCACGCTTTGAAATGCACACTTCCGAAAATGCCACGATGGGTGGCGAAACCCGGGCCGACGTCTTCCGCGACATGGGTCTGATGTATGCGACCGGCCGCGGTTGCCCGATCGATCTGGTATCGGCGCACAAGTGGCTCAACATCGCCGCAATCAAGGGCTGCGACCGCGCCGCCGAACTGCGCGCCGATCTCGCCCAGACCATGAGCAAGCTCCAGCTCGCCGAGGCGCTCCGTGCCGCCCGCGAATGGATGACCATGCACTGAGTTCTATCCGCCGCGACCTGCGGCGGGCGCAATCACAAGAAGAACCCGAAAGGGGAATGTGGCGGGGGACCTTTGGACGGGGCCAGTGCCAACACTTTAAAAAACCGCGACCGGCAGGAACAAGGCCGGCGCGGTTTTTTCTATTGCGGCTGGGGTCTTAGCCGAGCGCCTTCAGCACCTGCGGCAGGGCCTGTTCGAACAGATCGAGGTCGGCGGGAAGCCCGGTCGAGACGCGGATGCAGCGGTTGAGCGGTGCCACGCCCGGCATCCGGATGAAGACCCCATGCCCCATCAACCCGTCCACGATGGCGCGGGCATAAACGCCGTCGCGCCCCGTATCGATCGCGACGAAATTGGTGGCCGAGGGCAGGGTATTGAGCCCATTCACCCGTGCGATCCCGGCAATCCGCTCCCGCGCCGCCTTGATCCGCTCGACCACCTCTCCGAGGTAAGCCTGGTCGGCGAGCGCGGCGAGCGCTGCTTCGGTCGAAAGCCGCGGCATGCCGAAATGGTTGCGGATCTTGTCGAAGGCAGACACTGTGCCTGAAGTCCCGATGCCATAGCCGACACGGGCGCCGGCCAGGCCATAGGCCTTCGAGAAGGTGCGGGTGCGGATGACGTTCGGCAGGTCGATCAGGGCGTCGGCTGCCGGGATCGATCCCTCGGGCGCCGTTTCGCTATAGGCCTCGTCGAGGATCAGCAATGTCGTTGCTGGCAGCGCGCGGGCAAAGGCGATGATGCTCTCCGCATCCCACCAGCTTCCCATCGGATTGTCCGGATTGGCGAAATAGACCAGCGGCGCATCTTCGCGCTTCACCAGGGCGAGGAGAGCGTGGAGATCTTCGCGGTCATCGAGGTAAGGCGCCGTGACAAGCCGACCGCCAAAGCCGTTCACATGGAAATTGAAGGTCGGATAGGCGCCGAGCGAGGTGACGACGGGCATGTCGGGTTCGATGACGAGCCGCACGATCAGGCCAAGCAGATCGTCGATGCCTTCGCCGATGACGAAGTTTTCAGGCTTGAGCCCGAGATGCGCGGCAAGGGCGGCTTTCAGCGCGTGGTTTTCAGGATCATTGTATTTCCAGATCTCGCCGGCCTTTGCGGCAATGGTTTGCAGTACCGAAGGCGCCGGGCCGAACCCGCTCTCGTTGGCGCCGATGCGCGCTTTGACCGGCATGCCGCGCTGGCGTTCGATGGCTTCCGGCCCGACAAAGGGAACGGTGGCGGGGAGTGAAATGGCAAGCGGCGTGAAGCGGGAAAAGGTCGTCATGCGCGATCGGGCATCCTGATTGGAAGAGCGAAGGCTCACAATAGGAAGTGCCATCAGCCGCGCAAGACCGAAACAGGCCTTAAAAGGAGGTTCCCGGCCCCTCTCCTGGGGATCAGCGCCCGAGACGGGCGCCGTTACCGTTTTGGAAAGGTTTGATCGGCCGGTTGATCTCGTCGCCCAGCATGAAGTCGGCGCGCACGATCCGGTGCAGCATATGCTCCGAAATCGGGGCAATGAACTTTACCCCGACGCGTTTGTCGTGGCGGTAGACTTCGGCGCAGCCGATGCGGTCGGCAAGACCGATGATCTGCAGGTAATAATGAGAGGAAAGGCCGATGGTGGTGGTCAGTTCGAGGCCGGCGCCGCCGCGCGAGATGTCCAGCACCTGGCAGCTGCGAATGGTGATGCCGCTGAGGCCCGGGCTGACCGACATCACGCGGGCCGGTCGCTGTACGTAAAAGCGTTCCCATTTGCGCTCGTACATTTCCGACGTGACCGTCGCCAGATGTGTGGCATTTTCCATCGGCATCTTGAACGCTCCTCGCCTCTTCGCCCTCTCACTGTGTCCCGAATTATTTTCAGTAGGTTCAACAACTTCGATCAAGTTTTAACAAAGGCTAAAATTTTCCGGTGAGGCTTTCGCCGCAAATCTCAGGGCGAAAGCAGCCATAAAAAAACCGGCCGGATCGGGGAGATCCAGCCGGGGTTTACGGGGAGGAGAGGGCTTCAGTGGCTGAGTTCGAACGAGAGCCGCACGACATGATGGAGAAAGTCGGCATCGATCAGCATGTTGAAGCCGACGGTGAGCTTTTCCGCTTCGCGGCGGATGACGGTGCAGCCGATTTCGTCATGGATGCCGAGGATCTCCAGGAAAAAATTGCTCGGGATCGCAACATGCGGAGACACTTCGAGATCGGCGCCATAAAGCGAGATGGTGCGGATGAGGCAGCGCAGCGAACTCTTCGTGGTCAGGTGGTGGCCCACGAAGATGATCTTTCCCGGCCGATCGATCTTGAATCGCTCGAAGGCCCGGTCTCGCGGCACGTTCGCTTTGGCGTCTGGTATGTGTAGCAAGGGCATTGCACCCTCCCTCGACCGTTTATTACGGTCCCAAATTAAACCATCTTCGTCGACAGAGTCTGAATCGCATTGATTAAATCCGCACGATGAATGTGTTTCTGGTTGTCATCGCCACCGGACCTCTCGCGAAAACTTTCCCGCCCTTGACCGGTCGGGGTCGCGAAGCTAGGCCTTGGATGGAAGAAGTGGGCCGCCTGGGAAGAATCGGTGCGGACGGTCGTTTCGAAGAGGCGTGGCAGTGGCAGGCAGACTGGTAATCGTCGGGGCAGGGCAGGCGGGTTTTGCGCTTGCGGCAAAACTGAGGGCGCTCAAGGACGAGCGGCCGATCACCATCATCGGCTCCGAGCCTTGCCTTCCCTATCAACGCCCGCCGCTGTCGAAGAAATACCTGCTCGGTGAAATGGAGTTCGATCGGCTGCTGTTTCGGCCGGAGACCTGGTTTGGCGAAAACAACGTTGAAATCCGCCTCTCGACTCCGGTCGAGGCGATCGACCGCGAGCAGAAGCTGGTCCGCCTGTTTGACGGCAGCAGCATTCCGTATGACCAGCTGGCGCTGGCGACCGGCGCCACGCCGCGCCGACTGCCGAGCGCGATCGGCGGCGATCTGACCGGCGTCTTCACCGTGCGTGACAAGGCGGATGCCGATGCGTTGGCGGTCGAGATGAAGGCCGGTCGACGTCTGCTGATCATCGGCGGCGGTTACATCGGGCTGGAAGCGGCAGCGGTTGCCCGCAAGCTTGGCCTTGAGGTGACGCTGATCGAGATGGCCGACCGGATTCTGGCCCGCGTCGCGGCCCGCGAAACGGCAGACGCGATGCGCGCGATCCACGAAGCGCAAGGCGTCGTTATTCGCGAAGGCACCGGGCTTACAGGGCTCATCGGGCTCGATGGAGCGGTCAAGGGCGCAGAACTGTCGGATGGCACGGTGCTCGACATCGACATGATCATCGTCGGCATCGGCGTGCTGCCGAACGACCAGCTTGCTTCGGAAGCGGGCGTCGAGACGATGAACGGCATTATCGTCGACGGCCATGGCCGCACCTCCGACCCGGATATCTTTGCCATGGGTGACTGCGCGGTCCAGGAGTGGAATGGCACACGCGTCAGGCTCGAATCCGTGCAGAACGCCGTCGACCAGGCCGAGGCCGTGGCGGCCGTTCTTGCCGGTGGGCAAGAGCTTTATCAGCCCAAACCCTGGTTCTGGTCCGACCAGTATGAGGTGAAGCTGCAGATCGCCGGCTTCAATCTGGGGTATGACGAGACGCTGTCGCGCAAGGGCGCGCGCGAAGGCAGCCTGTCTGTTTGGTATTTCAGGGAAGGCCGGCTGATTGCCGTCGATGCGATCAATGACGCCAAGGCCTATGTCACGGGCAAGAAGCTGCTCGACACCGGACGCCAACCCGACCGCGCGGTGCTCGCCGATGCCGCCGCCGATCTCAAGCAGTTGCTCGGCTGAGACAGCGGGCCTGTAGATCGCGTCATCTATATAAAGAGTAAGGCCCGATCACCGATCGGGCCTTTTGAATTTTGTCATAATTGTTTTACAAGACACCAAATTCACCAATCTTTTCAAAGTGATGGTAGCGCTGTCATATCACTTTCAAAAAAAAGGCCACATCAGGATGCGGCCCGTTCGAGAACGGGAATGCACATGTCGAGATCATGCGACGCGAGATGGGCGTAACGCATGGTCATGGTCAGGGTCTGGTGGCCGAGCCACATCTGCACACGGCGGATATCGATGCCGCCCTGGACGAGGCGCGATGCGCAGGTGTGGCGCAACACGTGTGGCACGACATCCTTGTCGTCGGCAAAGCCGACCGCATCCTTGGCAACGTGCCAGGCGACGCGGAACCGTTGCTGGTCGATCTCGGCAAAGGGGCCGGCATGGCGCCGATCCGATGCCGCAATGGCCGCCGCCGCCCGGTGGGTGAGAGGGACCGAGCGCGAGCGGCCGGATTTTGTCACCCAGAAGGTGACGCGATCTTTATGCATATCGCCCCAGCGCAGGTTGAGACCTTCGCTCAGACGCGCCCCGGTATCGACGAGGAACAGGCAGAAGCGGTAGTAGAGTTCGGAATGCGCCCGGATTTCCGAGAACAGAAGGTCCTCTTCCTCGCGGTCGAGAAAGCGGATTCGTCCCGCCTTCTCCTTTTGTCGCTTGAATTCCGGCAGACTGTAAACGTCTCCCATTTTGAACGCCTTTCGCAGCAGTTTGCTTAAGGCCGCCATCTTTCGATTGATGGTGGCGTTGCTGTTACCGCGTTTGCGCAATTTGCCAATCACTTGGTCGAGCATCTCGTCGGAAAATGTCGAGAAGCTCGGAATATCCAGGAGATCGTGAAGCTCTCCGATAAAATTCGTCACGTTATATTTGTGGCTGCCATTCATCCACAGCAGGTCGCCATACTTGCCGAACAGGTCGCGCAGCGTCGTTTCGCGCACCTCGTGCAGGCTGTTGCCCTGGCTGTAATGATAATGGACGGAATAATTTGGCACCTCGACAAAGGTGTCGAACCCCATTCCGACTGGCATTTCCACTTGCATGCTATCCCCCAAATCCCTCTGGCAGGCGCGCGGACGAGCCCACCGCCCGTCCCCACGGGCGCTGTTATTAGTTATGAGATATAAAAAGTATATGACAAAACAGCGCAAACTTTTGTGATAAGTCCATAAGGGACTAAGTCACTTTGCCTCTATGGTCCTCGCTTTCCCGCGCCACGAGCATTAATCGGCGCGCTAAGATATTATCTTGAAACGATTTATTCTCGGTCTGAAACGCCGAACGGGCCCGGCTCGCAAGCAAGCCGGACCCGTCGCAACTTTTTCTAATCCGCTGTGGATTAGAACGAACGCTGCAGACGGAAGAAGCCGCCGAAGCCTTCGCTGCCGTCCAGATCGTCGTGCTCGTACTGAGCGGAGATCTTGGTGGTGAGGCCTTCTGCGATCTTGTAGTCGAGCGTCAGACCAGCCTTCCAGGCATCGTCGCTACCGGTGTAGTCGCCAGCGATGACGCCGCGCGTGCCCCAGTACTGGAAGCCAGGCGTCAGAGACAGCTTTTCAGTGATCTTAGCCTTATACGAAGCAGCAACGGCCCATTCGGAGGCACTCCAGTAGTCGCTTACGCCGGTCGAGTAGATGCCGGCGACCTGAAGGGTGCCCGGACCGATGTCGGCCGATACGATTGCGCGGTAAGCAGACTCTTCCGAGCCGAAGTCGTAGGAGCCGACCACTTCGATCGAAGCAACGCCGAAAGTTGCGCCAACCTGGCCCGATACGCCAACGGAATCGCCATCGGTGAACGCACCGTCAGCCGTGTCGAGGTTTTCAACCATGGCCGAAACATTGAAGGCGTCTGTGGTGTAGGTGTACTGGATTGCATCATTCAGGTTCGAACCAAGATCGTCGGTCTCACCGTTGATGCCCGTGTCCCAGTAGTTGTAGAAGTAACCAACCGTCAGGCCGCCAACCTTGATGAGAGCCGTATCGAGGAACGCGCCACCCTGGTCATCGGAACCACGATCGTCACGCGAGTCAGCCTCAAGGGCGATGTAGCTCTCGATCGCACCAAGCTCGGAGTCGCTCTTCGCAGTGAACTCGAGATAAGCACGAGCGTTGCTGCGGTAACCACTGTCGTTGCCATCGGTTTCGTAGTCGTCACCACGGAAATCGAGCTGCGTACGAACGTAACCGCTGAGCTTGAGGCAGGTTTCGGTGCCGGGGATGTAGAAGTAGCCAGTGCCGAAAGCGTCGCAAACGCGAACGTATTCCATGGGCTCGGGCTCGGCAGCAACGATGGCGTCGGCAGCCTGGGCGCCGGAAACTACAGCGAGAGCTGCAGCGGAGCCGAGAAGAAGGCTCTTGATGTTCATTATTGACCTCCAGTCAATTATAGACCGGAGAGGCTGTGAATTTCGTACGTTATCTATATATTACAACGCATTAGGCGTTTACACGCAGGCGCTGCCGGGTCGATTTCGCGACAGGGGCGATGTCTAGTCGTGGCGATCAGGGCGATTTTGGTGCGCAGACGACGGGCATCGGTCAGCCCCAGGCCGCACACGAAATCGCCACATCGAGATAAAGAAACTGAGGAGGAAGCCGCATCGTGCGGGAATGGCGGAGAGGATGGGATTCGAACCCACGATACGCTTTTGACGTATACTCCCTTAGCAGGGGAGCGCCTTCGACCACTCGGCCACCTCTCCGGTGCCGCCTGATTATTTGCTTGAATCACTGAATGCAAGGCCTTTTCTCCGCCCTGCACATTTTAAGCGACCGCAAGGAGAGCCTCCTCATCCCTGGCGCGCGAGCTGCAATGCCCCCTTCTTCCGAATCGAGCGGGCGATTCTCATCTGATTCCACCTTTCGCTCATCGTTAGGTCCAGTTTTCACCCCGATGAGCGGCCACATTCTCTTATAGGGACTGTGAGGGAATGCCGGACGCAGAACGGCACAAGCGGCTTAAAAGCCACCATTTCCTGTGCCAAAACGGGATTGGCGCGAAAACGCGACGGGCCGCGACCAGCAGGAAGGCCCGGATAACCAGCGGTTTCTAAAGGGCTTTCTTAACAGAAGGTAAAGAATGCGGCGGCTCGGGGGTGCTTTTGTGGCCTTTCAGCAACAGGCCCGGGGTAAGGGCATCGGCTTTTGCCCCTTTCGCCTCTTTGGTGATTGCATGACCGACCACGTTTTGTATTTTCAACCTCAGAAGCGAGGCGGTGGATCGTCCGTCTTCTGAAACCGACGGGGATGGGGCAGGGAATGCTGTCCTTCAGCCAAATTACCCAGACCCATACGAAACTTGACTGGAGGTCAATAATGAACATCAAGAGCCTTCTTCTCGGCTCCGCTGCAGCTCTCGCTGTAGTTTCCGGCGCCCAGGCTGCCGACGCCATCGTTGCTGCCGAGCCCGAGCCCATGGAATACGTTCGCGTTTGCGACGCTTTCGGCACTGGCTACTTCTACATCCCCGGCACCGAAACCTGCCTCCAGATCTCTGGCTGGGTTCGTTTCCAGGTCGACTTCGGTGACGGCGCTCATGAGCCGTCTGGCGATGACTATGACGCCCGCGCTGCAGCTTACCTCTCGGTTTCGGCTAAGTCTGACACCGAACTCGGCACCCTGCAGAGCTTCATCGGCCTCGAAAGCGACATCTCGATCGACGGCGATGCCCAGGGCTTCTACGCTGACGAAGCTTTCCTCTCGCTCGGCGGCTTCAAGGCTGGTTGGTTCTACAACTGGTGGGATACCGGCATCGCTGGCGAAACCGACGGTCTCGGCAACGTAACCGAATTCGTTTCGGCTTCGTACACCTACACCTCGGATGCGTTCACGGCTGGTATCTCGATCGACGAAACCAACGATACGTCTGTTGACCACAACCTCGGCCTTTCCGGCACCATCGGCGGCACCTTCGGCGTAGTTTCGGTCAACGTTGTTGGCGGTTACGACTTCGAAGCTGAAGAAGGCGCAGTTCGCGCTATCGCTTCGGCGGACGTCGGCCCGGGCACCTTCTACCTCGCTGGTGTTTATGCTTCGGACGAAAACGTCTACTTCAACGCTGCCGAGTGGAGCGTTGCAGCTTCGTACGCCCTCAAGGCTTCCGACAAGCTGACCATCACCCCCGGCGTTCAGTACTGGGATGACACGAACTTCGACGCTGCTGGTTCGCCGGACATGTGGAAGTACGGCGTCACGATCGACTACAAGCCGGTCGAAAACCTGCTGGCCCGCGTTTCGGTTCAGTACGACGACGTATCGGAAGACGTTTCGGGCTACTTCCGCCTGCAGCGCGCATTCTAATTCGATCTCCAGATCGAATAAGGGAAAGCCCGGCTTCAAGCCGGGCTTTTTCTGTTTGGGCTGTGATCATCCAAGGGGGCGGCGTTTGCCTGTGCGGTCTTGGATAGGGTTAGCCGTCGAGAAAGTCGCGGATTGCCTGCGGGATCGGCCCGAGATGCAGCAACGGCGCATGCCCTTGGCCCTGCGCCTCGACAGCCACGAGATCCGGCTTGTGTCGCCTCATCTCGTCGACGGTTTCGCGCGACAACAGCCGAGAATTTTCGCCCCGTACCACCATGAGTGGCTTCTCCGCCAGAAGGTCGAATTGCGGCCACAGCGTTGCCATGGGCTGGCTGAGATCGGCGGCGCGGAATTGTGCGGCGATTTCAGGATCATAATCTGCCTCGATCCGGCCATCCGTCTCGCGGAAGAGCGCCCGCGCCATGCCCGTCCAGTCCGGATCGGTCAGCGCCGGGAATTCCTCTCCATGCACGCCGCGCAGAAGTTTGGCCGCAACGGCGAAACTCTCCGGTGCGCTGCGCCCGCCGAGATAGGCCTGGATTTGTCTGAGACCCTCCAGTTCCAGCACCGGTCCGATATCGTTCAGCACCAGCCGCTCGATCCGCTCAAGATGGCTCATCGCCAGCACATGCAGGATCAAGCCGCCGCGCGACGTGCCGATAAAGGCGGCGCGCTCGACCGCCACCTGGTCGAGCACGCAGATCACATCCGCCGCCTCGACCGGGATCGTGTAGCGGGAAGGGTCGGGATCGCGGTCGGAGAGGCCGCGGCCGCGCGACGAGATCGAGAGCACACGCCGGGGGGAGGGGCCGCGCGCCAGCATGACGGCGAGATCCTCGAAATCAAGCAGATTGCGGGTGAGCCCCGGCAGGCAGACCAGGGGAATGCCGGGATTGTCCGCCCCATACTCCCTGACATGCAGGGATAGCCCATCCGGAACTTGGAGGAAGTGGTCGCGGCTTTCGCTCATGCGTAGGGACTCCTGGGGCTTGGCGTTTCCGCCAGCCTAATGAAGCACGCGCGCGCCGTCACCCCATCATATGCCTTGCGAAATCAGCGCAGTTTTCAGCAGTTACCGCCCGAAGCGCAGGTCATGCACGATATCGGTCTCTTGCCCGAGCCGGCTCTTGTAGACCTGATAATTCTCCATCACCCGCTGCACATAATTGCGCGTTTCGGGGAAGGGGATGCGCTCGATCCAGTCGACGACCTCGTCGATAGACTTGCCGCGCGGATCGCCATAACGCGCGATCCATTCCGGCACTTTGCGCGGTCCGGCATTATAGGCAATGAAGGTCAATATATAAGAGCCGCCAAAGGCGTCGATCTGCTCGCCAAGATAATGCGCGCCGAGTGTCGCGTTGAAGCCGGGATCGCGGGTGAGTTTATCCGGCTGATAGGCGATGCCGTGGCGCTGGGCGACGCCCTTGGCGGTCGAGGGCAAAAGCTGCAACAGCCCGCGTGCATTGGCTGGCGAAACGGCGGCCGGGTTAAACGCGCTTTCCTGCCGGGCGATGGCATAGGCCAGCGCCTTGCCCGAGCCGGAGATATTGGCGCTGTCGGGAATGACTCCGACGGGGAAGGCGAGTGCGGGCACATCCACGCCGCGCGCATAAGCCGCCTTGCCGATCTGCAGCGACAGCTGATGCCCGCCATCGGATTTTTCCGCCCGCGCGCAAAGCAGCGCCAGTTCGCCAGGGCTGTCGATCTGGTCGGCCAGCGCCCGGTAAAGGCTCTGGGCCCGCCAGCCATGGCCGGCCGCCTCGTAGCGGGCGATCGCCTGCACAGCCTCACGACCTAAAAAATCCGCCCGTTCGGACTCGGAAGGCCGGGGGTAGGGGATCTGGATGCCCGGTCTGTCGGTCCGCGCTGCCGCCAGCTGGCCATAAAACGTGCTCGAATGCCGCGCCGCCTTGGCGAAATAGTCTTGCGCCTTGCCGTCTGTGGCAACTTCCGCCGCCCGGCCGAGCCAGTACCAGGCGCGGCTCGCCGACAGCGGCCGGTTCGACACCTCGAGAATGCGGGCAAAATGCCGGCTCGCCGTCTTCGGATCGTTGAGACCGCGCAGCGCATACCAGCCGGCATGGAATTCGGCATCCGCCACATCGGTCGCGTCTGATGCCACATGCTGGGCAACGATCCGGTAGGCGGCTTTATAGTCGCCGAGATCGGCGAGACCGCGCGCGATGATCCGCTGCTCGTTCCACCAGTCGCGGGTGCTGACCAGTTTTTCGCTGTCCTTCGGCATCTTCACGAGCAGGGCTGCCGCTTTCTCGTAATCCTGGTCGCGGCGCAGCTTTTCGATCTGGATGAAGAGAAAGGCAGGGTCCTTGCGCCATTTGGCGTCGACGGCGGCGAGCGCCGCATCCAGTTTGCTGGAGCGCGCAATTAAGGCGGCCCAGGCCTTGTAGAGCGATTGCGCCTCGCCGAGCGTGGAGAATCGCTTCGCCTGGGCTGCGCGGTCGCGGTACAGCAGCATGTCCATGCGCGCTCGATGATCAGCCGCGCTGAGCAGGCCGGAAAACTCGGCGAGGATCTTGTCTTCGGTCGTGGTATCCAGCACGTCCGAGCGCCAGAGTTTTCGCAGCCGGTTGGCGGCCTTTGCCTGCTGGCCCTCGGCCAGTTCGGCGCGGGCAAGCAGCATCAGCCCCTCCGTCGTCTCCGGTGCGGTATCGCCGAAGGCGGCGAGCACGTCCCTTGCTGGCGGGTTTTCGCGGTAGAGCGCCTTTTCCGAATTGGCGCGGAAGGCTTTGAGCCCCGGCCAGCCGGTGAGCTGCCGTTGCGCGGCTGCGATTTCTGCGGCCGGCACATCCTTCAGGCCCGACATCGCGATCGACCAGGTCAGCATATGCCGGTCGAGGCCATCAGCCATCTGGTTGCGGATGGCGATCGCTTGCGCCCCATCCTTGTCCGAGAGCGCATCAAGCCCCGCCTTCAGTTGCGGATTGACGGCAACCAGGCTGTCGCTGCGCGGAATGGCGCCGGTCGTCTCGAAAGAAGGCGGCGTTTTCTGGATCGGCGCAAAACCCAGCGGCTTGACCACGGGCACCGGCACGTCGGACGCAAACGTCTCCCCCGCCGGCAGCAGCGCCGCCAGACAGAGACCGAAAACCGAACCGAAGAGACGCGATGTCTGCATCCACACACCAGAACCCAGGAACTTGCCCTCCACTATAAGCCGGCCCCTTGGTTAACGAAACCTTGATAGGCCCGATCACATTTCCCTGAGCAGGGCCTCAAAGCCTGCGCCGAACAGAGGCCTGAAAAGCGTCATAAAACCATCGCTTATGCGCTTGTGGGGCTTGAGGCTGCGCAGTAATGTGCCCCCGATTTAATCTGAGAATGCGGCCGAAGCGTGGATCTCGGCCATGAGGAGTTTGACTGCATGTTCCAGGGATCCATTCCCGCACTCGTCACGCCGTTCACTGAAGCCGGCGCAGTCGACGAGGCAAGCTTTGCTGCCCATGTCGAATGGCAGATTTCCGAGGGCTCGACCGGCCTGGTGCCCGTCGGCACCACGGGCGAATCGCCGACGCTTTCCCACGCCGAACACAAGCGCGTGGTCGAACTCTGCGTAGACGTGGCGAAAAAACGCGTGCCCGTCATTGCCGGAGCCGGCTCCAACAACACGCTGGAAGCGATCGAGCTTGCCCAGCATGCCGAATCCGTCGGCGCTGATGCCCTGCTGGTCGTCACGCCCTATTACAACAAGCCGACCCAGAAGGGCCTGATCGCCCATTACGAGGCGATCGCCAAGGCCACCTCGCTGCCGATCATCATCTACAACATCCCCGGCCGCTCGGTGATCGACATGTCGCCGGAGACCATGGGGGCGCTCGCCAAGGCGCACAAGAACATCGTCGGCGTCAAGGATGCGACCGGCAAGATCGAGCGCGTCTCCGAACAGCGCATCACCTGCGGGCCGGATTTCGTCCAGCTCTCGGGCGAAGATGCGACGGCGCTGGGCTTCAACGCCCATGGCGGCACCGGCTGCATCTCCGTCACCGCCAATGTCGCCCCGCGCCTCTGTGCCGAATTCCAGGCCGCGACCCTGGCCGGCGATTACGCCAAGGCGCTCGCCTACCAGGACCGCCTGATGCCGCTACACAAGGCAATCTTCCTGGAGCCCGGCCTCTGCGGCGCGAAATATGCGCTCAACCGCCTCGGCCGCATGAACCGCAAGGTCCGCCTGCCGTTGTTGGGTACGCTGGAGGCTTCGACGGAGGCCGCGATCGACGCGGCTCTGAAGCATGCGGGACTGGTGAATTGAGGGGGTGAGGGGAAGGCCGGCGGAGACGCCGGCTTTTTGTTTGGGGAGGGGCGGTACTAGCCAGACTTCGGTTGTAGAGAAGTTAGAAAATGGCGCCAGACTTGCGGTGGCACCGGAATGCGATGGTGGCGACAAGCTGTGAGCACTATCGGCCAATGCCCGAATTGTACTGCCGACAGCATATCATAATTGGAGTTGGTCGCGACCTCTGCCATTACCGTTTCTAATGTGTCCCACGTGCCCGCTGTAACAGGAATGTCTGTGAGGGCAGCCCCGTGGTTGTCATTGCCAACATAGAGATTGTCTTCAGAGTCTTCGTCTGGCAGCCATGTCTGAAAAGTGCAATGTCTAAGAGACTCAGACTTGAATTCGGCTAGTTCGTCGAAGAGTTTCCGGTTGTTGCGCGCCGCAGCCCACAGTGCCAGCATGGGATAAAGGATGCTACCCTCTGTCGAACTCTTACGATATTCGTCAGTGCGATCGGACGGGTGGTCGATGATGTCCCAATAGGCGCTACTTACCGCAGGGTAGTGGCCATGTACCTGAAACGCGAAAATGCTGCGCTTAGTAAGCTCTTCAGCCCATTGATCAATAGCGGCGTGGAAAGCCGGCCGACTTGCAAGAAGCGTGAAGGCGAGACCAATATCAATCGCCTGCCAGTCGCCTATAGGCGATAGCAACGCCCGATTGTTTGCGACGATCTGAGTGAGCTTGGAACATAAATTGTCTAATCGCTCGATAGTACCCTTGTGAATTGTAGCCAGAATGGGGTGAAGTTTGTTAAGATAATCCTCGCTCAGTACTAGTG
>NNBU01000479.1_pt1 | contig 32147 bp, 29 predicted proteins | sample 1173781 | NCBI WGS metagenome assembly NNBU01 (sample SAMN07173937, study PRJNA388173) | plant metagenome | biome: Plant school; feature: Soil; material: Symbiotic tissue of Blasia pusilla L.; isolation source: symbiotic tissue sample KVJ2 | host: Blasia pusilla | place: Norway: Troms, Kvaloya...
GGACGAGCGAGATTTCGGAAAGTGCAGCCGACCTCTCGAAGCGGACCGAACAGCAGGCGGCAAGCCTGGAAGAAACGGCAGCCGCGCTGAACGAGCTGACGGAGCAGGTGAATTCGAGTGCCGACAATGCCGGCGTTGCCGCCAATACGGTGAGCGTCGCCGTTCAGGACGCGGAGAAATCCGGTGAGGTGGTGCGCCGGGCGGTCGCCTCGATGCATGGGATCGAGCAGTCGTCGCTGGAGATCTCGCGGATCATCGGCGTGATCGACGAAATCGCCTTCCAGACGAACCTCCTGGCACTCAATGCGGGGGTGGAAGCTGCCCGCGCAGGCGAAGCCGGCAAGGGCTTTGCCGTCGTCGCCCAGGAAGTCCGCGAGCTCGCCCAGCGGTCCGCCAACGCGGCCAAGGAGATCAAGGCGCTGATCAACGCATCCGGCGCACAGGTGAAGGACGGCGTCGAGCTGGTCGGCCAGGCCGGCGAAACCCTGCAGAAGATCTCGGACCAGGTCATGCAGATCAACGCCCTGATCCTGCAGATCTCTGCCTCGGCCAGCGAACAGGCGTCCGGCCTCAAGGAAGTCAATTCTGCGGTCAACCAGATGGACCAGGTGACGCAGCAGAATGCGGCGATGGTCGAGGAAACAACGGCAGCCAGCATGGCGCTGCGCAGCGAGTCCGACAATCTGCGGGATCTCGTCGCGCGGTTCCAGGTCAGCGGCAGCGCGCATGCCACGACTTCGCTGCGGAGCACGGCGGAGATCATGCGGCGGCCATCGGGGGCTCAGGCCGCGGCGGCGCCCAAGACGCCTGCCTATCAGCCTGCGCCGCGCAAGGTCGCCGCCTCCGGCGGTGCGTCATCGGGCGGCGACAGCTGGGAAGAGTTCTGAGACCCTCTGAACAATCTGCTCAAAACTGAGAAAGGGCCGCCAGATTTTGGCGGCCCTTTGCATTTCAGCTCAGGCAATGACTTGGGCGACGCCCTCAGAGGCGGGCGAACCGCTCGACGAGAAGGTCGAAGAAACCGTCCGCATCCACGTTGCGCATGACCTGGACATTCGGCATGCGGCCGGAAACGCGCCACCAATCGACGACCGTCATGCCAAAGGTCAGCTCGGACTGCAGTTCGATCTCGACGTTGCAGTGGCGCCCGGAGAAGAGCTCCGGCTTCAGAAGGTAGGCGACAACGGTCGGATCATGCAGCGGACCGCCGTCGGAGCCGTATTTCTCCTCATCGAAGCGCTCGAAGAACTGCAGCCACTCGACCATGGTCAAAGCCGGCTTGCTGCCGATTTCGGCGATGCGGGCGACGCGGGCCTTGGTGGTCATCAACTGGTGGGTGACGTCGAGCGGCATCATGGTGACCGGGATGCCGGAACCGACGACGGCGGCGGCTGCATGCGGATCGACGAAGATGTTGAATTCGGCTGATGGCGTGATGTTGCCGCCTTCGAAAAAGCCGCCGCCCATCATCACCAGTTCCTTGACGCGGGGCGCAATGTCCGGCGCCTTCTGAAGCGCCAGGCCAATATTGGTGAGCGGCCCGAGCGTGCAGAGCGTGACGGAGCCTTCCGGCTCGCGGCGGATCGTGTCGATGATGAAATCGACGGCGTGCTGCGACCGTACCGTCATCGCGGGCTCGGGCAGGACGGCGCCATCAAGGCCGGTCTTGCCGTGCACATGCTCGGCGGTCACGAGATCGCGCACCATCGGCCGGTCGGCGCCCTCATAAACGGCGCGGTCCTGCTGGCCACAGAGTTCGCAGACAATGCGGGCATTGCGGCTGGTATAGGACAGCGGCACGTTGCCGGCGACCGTGGTGATGCCGAGAAGTTCCAGTTCGTCGGGGCTTGCGAAGGCGAGCATGAGGGCCGCGGCATCGTCCTGGCCCGGGTCTGTGTCGATGATGATTTTACGGGGGGCTGTCATGGGATGTCCTGATATCGAAAGCGCGAGGCTTGGCGCTCCGGATGGCGTTTGTCAAGCATTCGACCGCTTGTCGCGCCGCGCGACAGTCCCCATATCTGGCCGGAGAAAGGCCGGCCCTGGCTGGTTGCGCAAACAGAGGACAAGATGAGCCGAAGCCGACTTCCCGCAGAGGGGTTGATCATTACCTTCAGTCTCGCCGAGGGCGTTCCGCTCCGGCGGCCACGCGGAAGTGACGGCTATCCGCCTTATGACATCGAGCGGCTGCCGGCCGGCACGGGGCAGGATCGGTTGCGAATCACTCTCGCGGTGGCGGGCTTTTCCGAGGACGAACTGGACGTGACGATCGAAGGCGGGCAGCTTTCGATCACCGGAAAGCAGGCGGAGCGGGAGGAGCAGGATTTCCTGTTCCGGGGCATCGCGGCACGCCAGTTTCAAAGGGTTTTCGGGCTGGAAGACGGCATGGAAGTGACCGGCGCCAGCCTGCGCAACGGCCTGCTTTCGATCGACATCATCCGCAGGGCACCGGTCCATCTGGTACGGAAAATTAACATCTCGGCCGCAGAATGAGGGTTGCGGCATGGTTTGCCGCCTCTCCCCCAATGTGGAGGCTCGGAATGTTACTGAAAGAAGCTTCAGCCCGCCTGACGCAATCCGAACTGGCTCATCTCGGTGCCGGCGAAGTGGGCTATATTCGCAAGATGAAATCAGACGAGGTCACCCGCTGCTTCCCGGAAGCGCCGGAAATCGATCCGACTCTGGACCTCTGGGCGCTGTTTGCCGCAGACGGCACGCCGATCCTTTTGACCGACAATCGCTCGAGCACCTTCTTCAAGGCCGCCGAGGATGACCTGAAGACGGTTTCGCTGCACTGAGCTGAGAGACGTCAGTGCAGGCTGACGCTTCGTTCAGCGGCGAATGAAGGTGAGATAGGCCGAGGATCGGCCTTCGCGGCGGGCCTTGGCCTCGTAGCGCGTGCCCGGCCAGCCCTCATAGGGTGTGAGCCAATCGCTGGCATTGCGCGCCGTCCATCCGAAGCCCCCATGATCGCGGCAATGCTGCAGCGTCCAGTTGACATAGGTGTCGATGTCAGAGGCAAAGCAGAAGGTACCGCCCGGCTTCAGAACCTTATGGAAGCGTTCGAGATTGACCTGCGAGACGAAACGGCGCTTCCAGTGGCGCTTCTTCGGCCAGGGATCGGCATAAAGCAGATCGATCTGGTCGATCTGGCCGTCGGGGAGCCAATCCAGGAGCTGGGTCGCGTCATCATCATAGACACGGATGTTCTTCAAACCTTCGGCCTCGACCACGGCCAAGAGCTTTGCCATGGAATTGACGAAGGGTTCGACGCCGATGAAGCCGGTCGTCGGGTTGGCCCGGGCGCGGTGAACGAGATGCTCGCCGCCGCCGAAGCCGATTTCGAGGCGGATCTTTTCGACAGGCAAGGGGAAGAGCGATTTCAGGTCTCCAGGGACTGCTGACTGCAGATCGACCTTCAATTCGGGCAGGATGGTTTCCATCCGCCCGACCTGCTGCCCGCGCAACGGCTTACCCTTGCGTCGACCGAAGAAAGCTTCGGTCGACCTCGTCTTGCGTTCCGCGTCCGTCATAGTGCCTTCAAGCCTTGAGAGCGTCCTTGAGCGGCTTGACCAGATCGAGCTTCTCCCAGGAGAAGGAGCCGTCGCGGCCAGCCTTGCGGCCGAAATGGCCATAGGCCGACGTCTTAGCATAGATCGGCTTGTTCAGGTCAAGATGGCGGCGGATGCCGGACGGGGACAAGTCCATGACCTTGCGCAAGGCTGCCTCGACCTCATCTTCCGTGACCTTGCCAGTACCATGCAGGTCGACATAGATCGATAGCGGCTGGGCGATGCCGATCGCGTAGGAGATCTGGATCGTGCAGCGATCGGCGACCCCGGCGGCAACGACGTTCTTGGCAAGGTATCGGGCGGCATAGGCGGCCGAACGGTCGACCTTGGTCGTGTCCTTGCCGGAGAAGGCACCGCCGCCATGGGGGGCAGCACCGCCATAAGTGTCGACGATGATCTTGCGGCCGGTGAGGCCTGCGTCACCATCCGGACCGCCGATGACGAACTTGCCGGTCGGGTTGATGTACCAGGCGCAATCAGCGGCGATCTTGAGTTCGCCGAGGGCTTCCTTGATATAGGGCTCGACGACCTGGCGGACCTTCTTGGAATCCCAGCTCTCGTCGAGATGCTGGGTGGAAAGAACGATGGACGCGACCTCGGCGGGCTTGCCATCGACATAACGCACGGTCACCTGGCTCTTGGCATCGGGGCCAAGCTTGGCGACTTCGCCCTCGCCCTTCTTGCGGGCGGTGGAGAGCAGCTGCAGGATCTTGTGCGAGTAGTAGATGGGAGCCGGCATCAGGTCCGGCGTTTCCTTGCAGGCATAACCGAACATGATGCCCTGGTCGCCGGCGCCTTCGCTGTTGGAGCTATCGGCTGCCTTGTCGACGCCCTGAGCGATGTGGGCGGACTGGGAATGCAGAAGGACATCGATCTTGGCGGTCTTCCAGTGGAAGCCGTCCTGCTCGTAGCCGATCTCGCGGATCGCCTTGCGGGCAGCGGACTTGAACTTGGCGGGGTTGATGACCTCGTTGCCATTCTTGTCGGTCTTCATCAGGCTCGGCGGAAGGCGGACTTCGCCGGCGATGACGACGCGGTTGGTGGTGGCGAGGGTCTCGCAGGCGATGCGCACGGTCCAGGGATCAACCCCGGTCTTGGCAGCTTCCCGATACACAAGATCGACGATTTCGTCTGAGATGCGGTCACAGACTTTGTCCGGATGACCTTCGGATACGGATTCACTGGTAAAGAGATAGTTGGCGCGCATCGGGATTCCCCTCAAAGTATGGATGCAGGTACCGTTACCGAGTTCAAGTTTCGATGACAAGAACACAACCACATAAATATATCTTTATGTGAGTAAACTTTTCTCCTACAGGGCCCCAAAAATAGGCCAAAAAAAAGCGACCTCACGGCCGCTTCTTTCGTCAGGGTGGAGCGCCAATCACTCCGTGGCGTCGGATTCGGCTCCGAGCGCCTTGACCAGATCGACAATCTTGCGACGAACCTTCGGGTCGCCAATCTTGACGAATGCACGATTGAGCTGCAGTCCCTCGGAGGATGACAGGAAATCAACGACGTAGTTGGAGCTGGAGGCTTCGGCCATACCAGTCGAACTCGACGAATTTTCGCCCGGCGCATCTTCGAAAAAGAAGGAAACAGGGACAGTCAGAATGTTGGAAATATTCTGAAGGCGACTTGCTCCAACGCGGTTGGTTCCCTTCTCATATTTCTGGATCTGTTGGAATGTGATGCCGAGGCTTTCACCAAGCTTCTCCTGGCTCATGCCAAGCATCGTGCGACGAAGGCGAATCCGACTACCGACATGGATGTCAATCGGGTTCGGCTTCTTCTTGTTCTCGATCATAAATGTCGTCCTGACAAATGTGTTGGCGTTTTGACCATAACCCCATGCCCGCCCAACCATTACGATACGTTGTACTCGTCGTCGATGATCTTCCAGCATACTTGCAGACTCACGGTCGGAGCCACTATGCAATTTTAGGGGTTTTTGGTCAATTCATCCGCCTAATAAAACCCAGACTAGAAATGACCGCCACAAAACCAAGGCCTCCGAGGATCAACCAAAAGTTTAGGTTGTGGTGGAAACTGTTCTGTTTCGGCACAGTTGACGCACTCAAGGTTGTATCGAGTGCGCCTGATACGTTCAGCGTCAGGCCGTCGACAACCTGACCGAACGGATCAATAGAGGCCGAAATCCCGTTATTGGCATCCCTCAGAAGGGGGACTCCTCGCTCGACAGCGCGCAAACGCGACTGGAGGAAGTGCTGGTAAGGCCCCGGAGTGACGCCGAACCAGGCGTCGTTGGTGATGTTGAGGATGGCGTTTGCGCCGGCCAGATCCGGGGCGATCTCGTCCGGGAAGATCGCCTCGTAGCAGATCAGCGGATAGAAGGAGATACCGGAGGGCAGGGTCAGAACCGAGCGGCTGGAGGCCGGGGAGAAGCCACCCGGCAGGCTGATCAGTTCCTCAATGCCAAAGCGCCGCAGCACATCCTCGAAGGGGACGTATTCGCCGAACGGTGTCAGATGCACCTTGTCGCTGGCGGAAAGGATCTGGCCCTTGTCGTCGATCATGTAGATGGAGTTGTAGTAGCGCGGCGGCAGGCCAGCACCCCGCTCCTCGGCGCGGACCGCGCCGGTGATCAACACCTGACCATCCTGAAGCACGTCGCCAATGCGGACCAGGGCATCCGGATTTTCGGTGAGGATGAAGGGTACGGACGTTTCCGGCCAGACGATGACATCCGGCCTCTGATGACCAGCCGCGGGTGGCGCGGCCGTGAGCGCCAGATGTTTTTCGAAGATGCCGATGCGATCGGAGTTTTCCATCTTCTGGGCCTGGTCGATGGCCGGCTGGACGAGCCGGACGCCGACCTGCCGCTGTTCGCCAGTCTCAGGAGGTGCCAGATAGAGGCGCCAGGCGCCATAGCCAAGATGGGCGGCGGACAGGACGACGGCAAGCAGCAGGCCGGGCACGGCGCCTCGTCGGGTGCCAAGCAGGGCGGGCGATGCGAAAACGAAGACGGACAGCGCGGTGACGCCAAAGAGGCCGAGCACATAGCTAGACTGCATCATCAGCGGGACAGGCATGGCGGCATAGCCGATCGCATTCCACGGAAAGCCCGTGGCGACCGTACCGCGCAGCCATTCGGCAAGACCAAAGCCGAGGGCGAGTGCGGCAATGCGGCCCATGCCATCAGACCAGACGAACCGGGCGACCACGGCGGCAAAACCATAAAAGATGGCAAGCAGAGCCGGCAGACCGAGGACGGCAAGCGGGATCGCCCAGGCAAAGCCGCTGGCATCGACCAGAAGCGCATTGCCGAGCCACCAGAGGCCAGCGACGAAATAGCCGAGACCGTAGAGCCAGCCGGTGACGAAGGCGGCGCGCAGATTGAGCGTGCCGCTGCGCTCGGGATTGCCGGTCAGACCGTCGAGCAACCAGACGAGCAGGGTGAACGACAAGAACATGGCGGCGAAGATGCCGAAGGGCGGCATGGCCAAGGCCCCGATAGCGCCTGCGAGGACCGCGAGCCCTGCCCGGCGCCATCCCCCGAGCAGCAAGATTCTGCCGGCCAGTCGTTCCATGCATACCCCTCTGCTACCGCGAATCAACCGCCCGGCAGTGTTTCAAACTTCCGGGCCGATGTCGCGGTCTTCGGCGTGCATGGCGATCAGGTGCCGGAGGCGGGGCTGTTGCCGTCCCCGAAGGCCGCCGGAGCGGACGGTGCAGGCTGGTGGCCGGCATCGGGGCTGGTGACGGCATCGGCCGCCGGGGGCGCTGCGGACTTGCTGCGACGCGGCTTCGCCTCCGCCTTGGCCGGGCGCAGCTTTGCCTCGGCCGCCGGCGGCACCGGGGCCTTGGCCTGAGCCGGCGTCTTCTCGGCGTCCGGCTCGTCGACGCGGGCCTCGGTTTCACCCTTGACGGAGCGCCGGCGGACAGCCGCGCGCTTGCGGGTGACGCGGACACGCTTGATGCGGCGCGGGTCGGCGTCGAGAATGTGGAATTCGAAGCCGGGCAGCGCCTGGACGACCTCACCGCGGGCCGGAATGCGGCCGAGTGCGGAGAAGATCAGCCCGCCGAGCGTATCGACGTCTTCCAACCGGTCCTTGATGTCGAAATCGGGGCCGATGGCTTCGGCGATTTCCTCAAGCTCGACGCGGGCATCGGCGACCAGAACGTCGTCCGAAATCCGGCTGAACATGACTTCTTCGTCGTCGTGTTCGTCATCGATATCACCGATGACCATTTCGACGATGTCTTCATGGCTGACGAGGCCGTCGGTGCCGCCATATTCGTCGATGACCAAGGCCATTTGGGTCCGGGCAGCCTGCATCCGGCTCATCAGGTCTGAGGCGAGCATCGAGGGCGGCACGAAGAGGATGGAGCGGATGATGCCCGCTTCGGCGACCGTCTTGGACAGATCGATGCGGGAGAGATCGAAATCGATCTTGGCCTTCGCCGTCTTGTCTGTCTTCTCCCCCTTTTCAGCACCGTTTGCGACAGCGCGGGCGGGCGACCGGCGGCGGCTGCGGGCCTGCTTGGTGACATAGGACAAGAGATCGCGGATGTGGACCATGCCGCGCGGATCATCCAGCGTTTCGGCATAAACCGGCATGCGCGAGCGGCCGGAGACCTCGAAGATGGTCATCAGTTCGCCGATCGTGACGCTCTGGTCGACCGCTTCGATATCGACGCGCGGTACCATGATGTCTTCGACGCGGACTTCGCGGAAGCGCAGGATATTGTGCAGCATCGCCCGCTCTTCGGGCGTGAAGGCCTCACCGAGGCTCGCATCCGCTTTCAGCGCGACGGTCAAGTCTTCGCGCAGGCTCGTCGAGGACGACGGCTTCAAGATGCGGGCAAGGCGCGCCCAGAAGGAGGTTGAGTTTCGGTTCGAGCTTTCCGCTCGCGAGGGACTACTGCCCTCGTCGGAGGACGGGCCTTCCGGTCCGTCATTGGCCTCGGGGGCCGTTCTTGTTACAAAGTCGCTCATTGGTCCAGACTATCAGATGGGGTCCTGCCCCGCATAGGGGTCAGATAGGCCAAGTTCAGCCAGAATGCGAGTCTCCAGCGCTTCCATTTCCTCGGCATCGTCGGTTTCGATGTGATCATAACCGAAGAGATGCAGGAATCCGTGCACCATCAGATGGGTCAGATGGTCTTCGAAACTCTTGTCGAGCTCGACGGCTTCCCGCTCCACCGTCTCGCGGGCGATGATGATATCGCCGAGCATGGGGCCTGGCATCTTGCCCGGTGTCAGAGGATAGGCCGGGAAAGACAGGACGTTGGTCGGCTTGTCCTTGTTGCGCCATTCGGAATTGATTTCACGGATCATCTCGTCATTGGCGAAGACAAGGGAGACTTCCGTCGGCTGGGCTGGGAAGGGTTGGCCTTGCTTGGCCGCCAGCCAGGTTTCGGCGGTGCCGAGAACACGCGATGCCAAGGCATCAAGCGCGTCCTCGTCCTGCCAGCCGTCTGCCTCGACGGCGATCTGTATGTCCAATTGGGTCATGTCGGGTAACAGCAGACCGTCAACGGTCGGTCTGCTCGCTCTCATCCTGTACCTTGTACTTGGCGTCATAGGCGCGAACGATGCGGCCGACCAGCGGGTGGCGGACAACATCGGAATCGTTGAAGCGGACGACGGACACGCCTTCGACGCCCTTCAACACCTGCAGAGCCTCGACAAGACCGGAGGTCACACCGCGCGGCAGGTCGACCTGGCTCGGATCGCCGGTGATGATCATGCGACCGTTTTCGCCCAGGCGGGTCAGGAACATCTTCATCTGCATCGAGGTGGTGTTCTGCGCCTCGTCGAGGATGATGGCCGCATTGGCAAGCGTTCGGCCGCGCATGAAGGCGAGTGGGGCAATTTCGATGACGCCGGCGGTGATGGCGCGCTCGACCTTGTCAGGCGCGATCATGTCATAGAGGGCATCATAAAGCGGGCGCAGATAGGGATCGACCTTGTCCTTCATGTCGCCGGGCAGGAAGCCCAGGCGCTCGCCGGCTTCGACGGCCGGGCGCGACAGGATGATCTTGTCGACGATGCCGCGTTCCAGAAGCTGGGCGGCATGGGCAACCGCGAGATAGGTCTTGCCGGTGCCGGCGGGGCCAACGCCGAAGACGAGCTCGGCGCGCTCCAGGGCGCGCATATAGGCGTCCTGGGTGGGCGTGCGGGCGGCGATCGTCTTCTTGCGGGTGGAGATCTGCGCCATCGACAGCTTGGACTTGCGCTCCAGGGTCGGGAGCGTCAGCTGGTCGTCGGCTGCAACCGCCATGCGGATCGCGCCCTCGACATCGGAGGCTTCGACCGAGCCGCCGCTCTGCAGGCGAGCATAGAGGAAATCGAGTGCGCGGCGGGCCTGGTTGGTGGCCATCAGTTCGCCGGCGATGGAGACGGAATTGCCCCGCGCATGCGCCTCGATCTGCAGGCGCTGTTCCAGCAGCTTGAGATGCTGATCGAATTGACCGAAGAGTTCGCTCGCCAGCCTGTTGTTCTCGAACGTCAAAATGAAGTGATTGGCGTCGGTCGCAGTGGTTTTGACATTGCGCGAGGGTGAAGAAATCACTTCTGTTGCGTTCAAGCGATCAGGCTCCTGTTGGATCAGGTTCAGGCCCTCACTCTAACCCTCTGCCACCTCGGCAAACAAGCTGTTTGGGCCGGCTGCGGTGATTCGTACCTGTATAATGTCACCGATTTGCGATGACTTTGCATCAAGATTCACAGACTGCAGCCAAGGAGAGCGTCCAATGAGCTGTCCGGGCATGCGTCCGGGCTTCTCAAGGAGCACATCCATCTGGCTTCCGACCAGGGATTCCATGAAGGCCTGCTGTTGGCTGAGCAGCAATTCCTGCAGCCTCGCCAGACGTTCGGTCTTCACCTCTTCGGCGACCTGATCCGGCAGATCGGCGCCGGGGGTGCCGGGTCGGGTCGAGTACTTAAACGAATAAGCCTGGGCATAGTTCACCTGGCGCACGAGATTCATCGTGTCTTCGAAATCCTGATCCGTCTCACCGGGGAAGCCGACGATGAAATCGCCTGAGAGCGCGATGTCCGGGCGGACGGTGCGGATGCGCTCGATCAGGGTCACATATTCGGACGCCTTGTGGCGGCGGTTCATCGCCTTCAGGATCCGGTCCGAGCCTGATTGCACCGGCAGGTGCAGATAGGGCATCAGCATCCTGAGATCGCGATGGGCTTCGATCAGGCGGTCGTCCATGTCGCGCGGGTGGCTGGTGGTGTAGCGCAGGCGGGCGAGGCCGGGGATTTCGGCGAGCTTGTAGAGAAGATCACCGAGGCCGATTGCCCTGCCCTCATCATCCTCGCCATGCCAGGCGTTGACGTTCTGGCCGAGCAGCGTCAGTTCGCGCACGCCTGATACAACCAGCCGACGGGCTTCCGTCAGCAGCTGGGAGAGCGGGCGGGAGACCTCCGAGCCTCGGGTATAGGGCACCACGCAGAAGGTGCAGAACTTGTCGCAGCCTTCCTGGACGGTGAGGAAAGCGGTGACGGAGCGCGGCTTGCCGATGACCTTGGTCGGATCCGGCAGATGCTCGAACTTGTCTTCCAGTGCGTATTCGGTGTCGACGACGCGCTCTCCGGCGCGGGCCTTCTTCAGCGCCTGCGGCAGGCGGTGATAGGTCTGGGGGCCGAGCACGACATCGACGGCGGGCTCGCGGCGGGAAATTTCCTCGCCTTCGGCCTGAGCGACGCAGCCGGCGACGCCGATCATGAATTCCTTGCCTTCGGCGGCACGGGCCTTCTTGTGCTCGCGCAGGCGACCGAGGGCAGAGTAAACCTTCTCGGCGGCCTTTTCGCGGATATGACAGGTGTTGAGGACGACGAGATCGGCCTCTTCCATGACCTCGGTCGGGACATAACCATCGGCCGCCAGGGCATCGGCCATGCGGCCGCTGTCATAGACGTTCATCTGGCAGCCATAGGTCTTGATGAAGACCTTGCGCGTGTTGGCGCCCGGCGCCTGTTCGGTTGGCAAGTCGAGGATGTCCTGGGTCATGCCGGCTATTTAGTGGTTTTCGCGGCGCGGTTAAACCTAAAAAATTGCAGGCGCGGCTCAGCGGCGGTGTCGGCCGCGCAGATGGGCGAGCAGCATGCCGCGCAGACGGCTCTCGACATGGGTAGCGAGGCTCTTGCGATTGTCGCCCTGACGGAAGTCGACGGTCTCGCCGAAGGTGACGTCGACATCGAGTGCACCCGCACGCAAGACACCGATCAGGTGGGACACCATGCCGACATCGCCCGGCCAGCCGGCGATCGGGCGATGGTATCGGCCCATGGGCATGCCCTGGATGCGGGTATAGGCGATGGCGACGGGCTGGACGTGGACAACGGCGTCTTCCATGCCCTTCGGCAGGGCAGCGGCTGCAGCCCCGAAAAGGGAGGATTTGACCGCGAGGACACGGTTGCCGTCGGAGGTGGTGCCTTCGGGAAAGAGCACGACGATTTCACCATCGGCCATGCGGCCGGCAATTTCATTGACCTGGTCGCCGGTGCGGCGTTTTTCTTCGCGCACGACGAAGATCGTCTTCTGCAGGCGGGCGAGCGTGCCGAAGACGGGCCAGCCCGACACTTCCGTCTTGGCGATGAAGACGACGTCAGCCAGCGAGCCGAGGACGAGGATATCCTTCCAGGAGGCATGGTTGGCGGCGATCATCAGAGGGCGGCGCGGATCGAGGCTGCCATGGGTGTGGACCCGGATGCCAAGACAATAGAGGGCGAGCTTGTGCCAATAGCGTGGCAAACGGCGGCGCAGGCGCCAGTCGAAGCGCAGTGCGAGCAGTTGCACGGGGATCAGCACGGCCGAAAAAAGACCGAGCACGAGGGCCATCACGCCGATCCGCAGGCCGTTCACCAGGCCGAACCTGCCGCCGTCGGATTGCATTGGCTACTTCTCGTCCTTCGACAGCGGAATGCCGTATAGCTCCAGGCGATGGCCGACGAGGCGGAAGCCGTGTTCGCGGGCGATGCGTTCCTGCAGCGCTTCGATTTCCGGCGAGTGGAACTCGACGACAGTGCCGGTCTTCAGATCGATCAGGTGGTCGTGGTGCTCTTCCGGCACCGTCTCGTAGCGCGAACGACCGTCGCGAAAATCATGGCGCTCGATGATGCCGGCGTCTTCGAAGAGTTTCACCGTGCGATAGACGGTCGAGATTGAAATCTTGGCGTCAATCTTCGACGAGCGGCGGTAGAGTTCCTCGACGTCGGGGTGATCGTCGGACTCCTCCAGGATGCGGGCGATGACGCGACGCTGTTCGGTCATGCGCATGCCGCGTTCGGCACACAGCGCTTCCAGAGATTTCAGGGCGTCGTTCATAAGTTCAGCATATCCGCAGATGATCGGTAGGTGCAATCGCCGGGTTAGCGAAGATCGCGGCGCATGACAAGCGCGGAGGTCCGGCGGCCGTTTTCGTCGGTATAGTAGGCCGGGCGCTCCCCGGCCTTTTCAAAACCGAGCTTGCGGTAGAGGCCGAGGGCCGGTTCATTGCCGTCGTCAACCTCAAGGAACATGGCCTCGCCGCCGCGATTTTTCGCTTCGCGGATGGCCGCCTGCATCAGCCGCCAACCGAGGCCGAAGCGGCCGACTTTCTCGCCGACGGCAATGGTCAGGATTTCCGCTTCGCCGGCGACTTCGCGGGCCAGCACAAAGCCGTTCAAGGGCGACTTGAAGATGAGCGTATTGGTCTGCCAGGCGGCAAAACCGAAGGTGTTGGGCTGCAGCAGCAGGCTCAGGAACTCGCCATCGCCCCAGGCGCGGGGAAAGCGCTGGGCATGCAGTTCGGCCACGGCGCGGCAGTGATCCGGCACCATGTCTACGATTTCGAATTCGGGCTGGCGGTAAAACAGGCTGTCGCGCATGTCAGGCTCTCGATACGGCAAAACCCGTCTGCGGTTTTGCATCGGGTCCGCGCAGATAGAGCGGTTTGGCCTTGCCCTGAGCTTTCGTCGTTGCTGAAATGCGGGCGACGACGTCGATGGGGTAGTGATCGGGTTCGGTGACGGCTTCGGGATCGGCGATGAGGGCTGACGCCGAGCCGATAACCTGGGTTCCGGCAACAACTGCGCGGGAGAGGAAATCCTCCAGCGTCACCAGCGCTGGCTCGTCGAGAGCCACGCCGTTCTGGAAGGCCTGGACATAGACTTCGTCGCGATGGGCATTGATCGCGGCGATGACGGGGGCATCGGTTTCCGGCGCGGTGCGGGCGAGGACTTCGAGCGTGCAGACGCCGACGCAATCGATGCCGAGCGCCAGCGCCAGGCCACGGGCGGCGGCGACGCCGACGCGGATGCCGGTGAACGAGCCGGGGCCGACGGTGACGCCGATTTTTTGAACACCATCCAGGCTCAGGCCAGCAGCCTTCGCGGCCTCCTCGATCATCGCCATCAGCCGTTCGGCATGGCCGCGACCGATGGTTTCGCTGACGCGCGCAAGCACGGTGTCGGTGGATGAATCATAAACGGCGGCTGCGCAATCCACACCCGCCGTATCGATCGCAAGAACGATCATCGTGTCCCCAGACCGGTCCAATCAGACCGCTTCGACTTCCTGAACTTCCGGCACGAAGTGGCGCAGCAGGTTCTGCACGCCATGCTTCAATGTGGCGGTCGACGACGGGCAGCCGGCACAGGAGCCCTTCATGTTGAGGAAGACCTTGCCATCCTTGAAGCCACGGAAGGTGATGTCGCCGCCATCCTGGGCAACGGCCGGGCGGACGCGGGTTTCGAGCAGTTCCTTGATGGTGGCAACGATGGTCTCGTCGCCGGCCTCGAAGAACTCCTCGTCGCTGTCGACCTGCGCGGACGTCGATGCCGTGCCCATGACCGGGGCGCCGCTCATGAAATGCTCCATGATCGTGCCGAGGATGGCGGGCTTGAGGTGCTGCCATTCCGGGCCGTCCTTGGAGACGGTGACGAAATCATAGCCGAAAAAGACACCGGTGACGCCTGGTATCGCGAAGATGCGGGAGGCGAGCGGCGAGGCGCTGGCGCTCTCGGCATCACGAAATTCCGCGGTTCCCGTCTGCATCACCACCTTGCCGGGTAGGAACTTCAGGGTGGCGGGGTTCGGCGTGGCTTCGGTCTGGATGAACATGGCGGTCTCCGCGCGGTGATCTCACCGCTGAAATTTAGAACTGTTCAAAGTTAAGGCTTCCTGCCCGGCAGTTCAAGACGTGATTGCCAGACAGGGGCAAAAGACTAGCAAAGCGCGTCGATTTCCTCGTCGGTGAGCGAATCCGGCAGGACCGTGACGGGGATCGGGAAGGCGGCACCGCGGCCGGCAATCATCGAGACGAGTGGGCCTGGGCCTTCCTTGGTAGAGCCTGCTGCGAGTACCAGGATCGCGATATCACGGTCTTCTTCGATCAGGCCATTGATCTCGGGATAGGCACTTCCCTCGCGGATGACCAGTTCAGGCTCGATGCCGATTGTTTCCCGGACCGTCTGCGCGGCCTTGGCCATGACGGCCTCCGCCTCTTCGCGCGCTTCCGCCCGCATGATCTCCTCGACGCCCAGCCATTGCTGGAAATCGCCATCGGGGATCACGTAGATCAGCACCAGCCCGCCATTGGAATTCTTGGCGCGGCGGCCGGCATAATGGACGGCTCGCGAGCATTCCGGGGTGTTGTCGATGACCGCCATGAACTTGCGGCGGTGACCTTCAAGACGTGACAGACGCGTTGAAACCATGGAGAACCCCGCCGGCTGAAGCTGTGTCGATGGCGATTGCGGACTTCACCGAAGCCCGCAATCGAGGCGAGCTTATCGCACGAATCCGATGATGTCGCGGACTTCGTTCATGGTCTTTTCGGCGCGCACACGAGCGCGGGCACTGCCGTCGCGAAGCACAGTGTCGATGTGGCCGGGATCTTCCATCAGGCGGCGCATCTCGGCATTGATCGGCGCCAGAACCTCGACCGCGAGCTCGATCAGCGCCGGCTTGAAGACCGAGAACTGCTGGCCGCCGAAGTCTGAGAGAACCTCTGCCTTCGACTTGTCGGCGAGTGCCGCGAAGATGCCAACGAGGTTATCGGCTTCGGGGCGAGCCTTCAGGCCATCGACTTCGCTCGGCAGGGCGTCGGGGTCGGTCTTCGCCTTGCGGATCTTCTTGGAGATCGCGTCCTGGTCGTCCATCAGGTTGATGCGCGACAGATCCGACGGATCCGACTTCGACATCTTCTTGGTGCCGTCCTTGAGGCTCATGACGCGCGGCGCCGGGCCATCGATCAAGGGTTCGACCATCGGGAAATAGGCATGCACGGGTTCTTCGCCGACCTTGATGTCGATGCCGAGGCCGGTGGGCACGATCTTGTCGTGGAAGTCCATGTTGAACTTCATGGCGATGTCGCGGGCAAGCTCCAGATGCTGCTTCTGGTCATCACCGACAGGCACGTGGGTTGCGCGGTAGACGAGGATGTCGGCGGCCATCAGGCTCGGATAGGCGTAGAGACCGAGCGAGGCCTGCTCGCGGTCCTTACCGGCCTTGTCCTTGAACTGGGTCATCCGGTTCATCCAGCCGATGCGGGCGACGCAGTTGAAGATCCAGGCGAGTTCCGCATGCTGCGGGACCTGGGACTGGTTGAAGACGATGTGCTTTTCCGGGTCGATGCCGGCGGCGAGGAAGGCGGCGGTGATCGAGCGGATCTGGGTCGGCATATCCTCGTGAACCAGCTGGGCCGTCAGCGCATGCATGTCGACGACGCAGTAGATGCAGTCGTTGTTTTCCTGCAGTGCGACGAACTTTCTGATCGCGCCGAGATAGTTGCCGAGATGGAGGTTGCCGGTGGGCTGGACGCCGGAGAAAACCAGCGGCTTGAACTCAGTCATGATAATCCTCAACAGGCTGGTGGAGGGCCCGATCTACCGATCGTGTCGGTCACGGCTTATGCACGGCGGGCGGGGCGCAATCAAGCGCTCACTTTTGCGTTCAGGGCTTCGCGCGTTCGATCAGGTCCCAGAGATTCCCAGAGATTCCCGTAGAGATCGGCAAAGACGGCGACGGTGCCATAGGGCTCGTGGCGCGGCTCTTCCTGGAAGAGGACGCCTGCCTTGAGGAAACGCTGATGGTCGCGGGCGAAATCATCGGTTTCGATGAAGAAGCCGACGCGGCCGCCGGTCTGGTTGCCGATCGCGGCGCGCTGGGCGTCATCCGTGGCTTCGGCGAGCAGCAGGGCTGCCCCCTCCCCGCCCGCCGGGCGGACCACCAGCCAGCGTTTGCCTTCCGGCTGGGCCACATCTTCCACGCAGTCGAAACCGAGGCCATCGCAGTAGAAAGCCTTGGCGCGATCGTAGTTGTCCACGACCAGACTGACGAGGAAGAGGCGGTTTTTGCTCATGAATGGGCTCTTTCAGTTCGGAGTGTGACGCGACGGCGCCTGATGTCACGATTGGAGACTTTTCCTCCCCGAATCGAGGGGGTTAGAAAACGGTTTCAGCTGCGACCGCATCGCGATATCGCACCTGCGTCAGGGCGCTTTCGTGTGAAATGAGCAAAGCGCACCAAATTCGCCACATTCTCCGGAATAAAAAACCCCGGCAAGCGATCTGGATCGCTCAAAACAACAAACTCATTCCAGAAGGTCCCTCATGCGCACTTTGTTTCGCGTCGCGCTCGGCTGCGTGCTTTCCATCGGTTTCCTCTCCCCTGTCGAGGCAGTCGAGACCAAGAAGCGTCACTTCTTCATGAAGCATGACACCACGGTCGCCTATACCTTGCAACGGGTGAGCGTCCGGGCCAGCTGTTTTCCGGATGAGCTGAAGGGCATTCTTGCCCATATCGCCAAGAAGACCGGCAAGAAGCCGATCGTCACCTCGGGGCATCGCCCCCGCTCGGGAAAATCCCAGCACAGCCACTGTTATGCGGCCGACATCCGGGTTCCCGGCGTCTCGGAAAAGACGATCGTCGCGGCGGCAGCCACTGCTCCCGGGATCGGCGGCATCGGCCGCTATTGCAACGGCATCGTGCATGTCGACATCGGGCCGAAGCGCCGCTGGACCTATTGCTGATCGCTTTCGCTTTGTCCGGTGTTTTCCGGAGCTGACTTCGGACGGCGCTTCAGATTGCGCCTGATCATGCCGAAATCGGCGCCGCCGATGGCAAAGGCCACGCCGAAATAGACGGGCATGGCAATCGCGATCAGGCCGCCCAGGGCGAGCAACTGGTCGAACAGCGGGCTCTGCGGCGAGAGCCAGGCGGACCAGCGGGCCGAGAGATAGACCAGCAAGACGGCCATGATGGCCGAGGCGATCATGAGGCGCAGAGTGCGGGTGATCAACGACCGCTCGATGAGCAGATGGCCGCGCCAGAGCAGCACGGAAAAGAGAAGAATCGTATTGGTCCAGCCGGCAGCCGCTTCGGCAATCGCGATGCCGCTTTCCTCGAAGATCGGGAAAAGCGTCACGGCAAGGCCGGTGTTGAGCGCAACCGAAACCATGGTGAAGCGCATCGGCGTCTTGGTATCCTCGCGGGCGTAATAGCCGGGCTGCAGGGCCTTTATCAGGACGAAGCCGGGAAGGCCTAGACCGTAAATCGCGAGAATCGAGGCGACGACGGCGGTGTTCTGCTCGGAAAAGGCGCCGCGCTCATAGAGCACACGGATGATCTCGTCGGAAAGGACCCAGATGGCGGCGGCGGCCGGCAGGGTCAGGAAGAGGACGAATTCGATCGCTCGGTTCTGGAGATTGCCGGCCTCCTTCATGTGGCCGCTCTTCAAGGCACGGGCCAGTTCCGGCAGGAGCACGACCGCCACCGCCACACCGACGACGCCGAGCGGCAACTGGTAGATGCGATCGGCATATTGCAGGGCGGCGATGGCGCCCTCCTTGCCCGAGGCAATCGCCTGACCGATTAGCTGGTTGATCTGGGTGATGCCGCCTGTGACGGCGGCGGGGATGGCGAGCACCAGCAGGCGCTTCACATTGGGGGTGAAACGCGGGCGCTTGAATCCTAAGCGGATGCCGGCATGGCGCACGCCGAGATAGACGACGGCCATCTGCAAAAGGCCGGCACCCAGCACCGACCAGGAGAGCGCCCAGGCGGTGGCGGCGGGATCGGCCCCGGTCCAGAGCGCCCAGCCGAGTGCGCTAATCATGAGGACGTTCAGGAAAACCGGTGCAATGGCGGCGGCGAAGAAGTGGTGCAGCGAATTCAGCATGCCGCTCAGCATGGCTGTCAGCGACATGCACATCAGATAGGGGAACATGACGGTGGCGAGACGGACCGTCAGGTCGAACTTTTCCTGATCACCGACAAAGCCCGGCGCGATGATCCATTCGACGATCAGCGGCATGGCGAGTTGCATGCCGATGGTGAGGATCATCAGGACCGAGAAGAGGACACCGAAGACTTCTTCGGAAAAGCGCTTGGCGCCATCCAGCCCGTTCGCCTCGATTTCCTTGGCAAAGAGCGGCACGAAAGCGGCATTGAAGGCGCCTTCGGCAAAGAGACGGCGGAAGAGATTGGGGAAACGGAAGGCGGCGTAGAAGACGTCGGCAACCGGGCCGGTGCCCAAGGCTGCCGCCATCAGCGTTTCACGGGCGAAGCCGAAGACGCGGCTGCCGAGCGTCGCGCCACCGACCGTCATGAATTTCTTGACGAGGCTCATGCTCAGGCCCGTGCCTTCTTCGGCGCCGGCGTGGCGCGCTGGGGCTGGGCGATGATGCCGGAGGGCATATTGTCCTTCAACTCGTCCGGCTGTTCGGTCATCACGGCTTTCAGGCGATTGGCGATATTGGCCTGGCGGTTCTCGTTGGTGACCTTCTGGCCGACGAGATCGGTGACATAGAAGGTGTCGATGACCTTCTCACCGAAGGTGGTGATGCGGGCCGAATGGATGTCGAGCGAGAGATCGGCCAGGATTGCGGTGATTTCGGCGAGAAGACCGATGCGGTCGAGGCATTCGATCTCGATGACGGTGAACTTGTTCGACAGGGCGTTCGACAGGCGGACATCCGGCTGGACCGGGAAGGTCTTGTTCTTTTTCTTGCCCTTGGACCGCGTGGCGATGACTTCGGGCAGGCGCTTGCGGCCCGACAACACGTCCTCGATCATCTTGGAGATGGTCGCTCCGCGGCGCATCTCGTCCTCGTCGATCGGGAATTCGCGGTTGATCAGGATCGTGTCGAGGGCGCGACCATCCGAGGTGGTGAAGATCTGCGCGTCAGCGATGTTGGCGCCGGCCGCCGCACAGGCGCCGGCGATGATCGACAGGAGACGCGGATGGTCGGGCGAGAGCACCGTGATCTCGGTGATCGCGTGGAACTGGTGGGTGCGCACCATGGTGGCGAGCGCCTGGCCGGCCTTGTCAGTCTGGCGGATGAAACGGGTGTGCCGGACCTGGTCCTCGGGATCGACGGAGAGCAGGTAGGGCTCGTAATGCAGCTTGGTATAGGTGCGCTGGTCCTTCTGGCTCCAGCCTTCGAGCGCCTTCGACAATTGCTCGGCGGCATGTTTGGCGCGCTCCTTGCGAGAGACCTGGGAGAAGCCGCCGGACAGCAGCAGTTCGGTCTCGTAATAGAGCGTGCGCAGAAGCTGGCCCTTCCAGCCGTTCCAGACGCCGGGGCCAACAGCGCGGATGTCGCAGATCGTCAGCACCAGCAGCATCTTGAGGCGGTCGAGCGACTGCACCTTTTCGGCAAAGTCGGTGATGGTCTTGCGGTCGTGCAGGTCACGCGTCTGCGCGACCATGGACATCAGGAGATGCTGGTCGATCAGCCAGACGACCATTTCGGTCTGCTTGGGCGAGAGGCCGAGACGCGGGCAGAGCTTGCGGGCGACCTTGGCCCCTGCGACGGAGTGATCCTCCTGGCGGCCCTTGGCAATGTCATGCAGCAGGACGGCGACGTAGAGCGCCTGACGGTCCTCGATTTCCGGCATGATCTTGTTGGCAAGCGGATGGGCTTCCTCGGCCTTGCCCTTGTCGATTTCGGAGAGGACCTCGACGGTGCGGATCAGGTGCTCGTCGACGGTGTAGTGATGATACATGTTGAACTGCATCATCGAGACGATCTTGCCGAATTCCGGAATGAAGCGGCCGAGCACGCCGGCCTCGTTCATGCGGCGCAGGATGAAGCCGGGATCCTTGCGCGAGGTGAGGATCGACAGGAACAGGCGGTTGGCTTCCTCGCTTTCGCGGAAATCATGATCGATCAGCGACAGGGAGCGGGTGACGGCCTTCAAGGCATCCGGATGGAATTCCAGCCCGTTCAGATCCGCCACATGGAAGAGGCGCATGATCGACATCGGGTCCTTCTTGAAGACACCGGGATCGGCGAGCGCGATGCGGCCACGGTCATCGATGAATTCGCTGGCGCCGGCGATCTTGCGCGGGCGGTTGGCGAAACGGCCGATCATGCCGCCGAGGCCGGGGATCGCCTTGGCCTGCTGGTCCTCAAGTGCGGCGGAGAAGATGCGGGTGAGGTCGCCCACGTCCTTGGCCACGAGGAAATAGTGCTTCATGAAGCGTTCGACCGCCGAGAGGCCGGGGCGCGCCTGATAACCGAGGCTCTTGGCGATTTCCGGCTGGATATCGAAATAGAGGCGCTCTTCCGGCTTGCCGGTCAGATAATGCATGTGGCAACGCACGGCCCAGAGGAAATCGTCAGCCTTCTGGAACAGGCGCCATTCCTGGCGGGAGAGGACACCGAGGCGAACGAGTTCGCCGGTATCGCGAACATGGTAATTATATTTGGCGATCCAGAACAGGGTCTGGAGATCGCGCAGGCCGCCCTTGCCTTCCTTGACGTTCGGCTCAACGAGATACCGGCTGTCGCCGGCCTTGCGGTGGCGCTCGTCCCGTTCGGCGAGCTTGGCGGCGATGAATTCCGGCGCGGTGCCGGTCGTCACTTCCTGGTCGAAGCGGTGCTGCAACTCGGTGACCAGCGTCTCGGCGCCGCAAATGAAGCGGGTTTCGAGGATGGCCGTGCGGATGGTCATGTCGGACTTGGCGAGGCGAATGCATTCCTCGACAGTGCGGGTGGCGTGGCCGACCTTGAAGCCGATGTCCCAGAGGAGATAGAGGACGAATTCCACCGCCTTGTGCATGGTGGGCGAGGCTTTTGGCGGCAGAAGGAACAGCAGGTCGATATCGGAGCCGGGTGCGAGCGTGCCACGACCATAACCACCGACGGCGGCGACGCTTAGGCCATCCGCGCCCTTCGGATAGACATGGAAGCGGGCGATGTCGAAGATTACCGAAATCAGCTGGTCCTGGATCCAGGAAATGCGATTGGCGCAGTTCAGACCGCTGCCATCCTCGAAGAGCTTCAGACGTGCCACTTCGCGGGCGTCGGCGTTCGCCTTTTTCAGCACGGGCAGCAGCTTGGCGCGGATTTCCAGCAGGTTGCCGGTCTGTGCGCGGGCGACCGTTTCGCAGGACGCCTTCAGGGCTTCGACATCGAGGAGATCGTTCAAGGCAAGTTCAGCTTGGGCCATGGGCGCGGCATGCTCTCTCAGTCGTCGGGAATAAGCCCGGTTCGGGTGGCGCTATAGCGCTTTTAGGGCGCCTTTGACAGGCACTCTACCCATCAAGGCTTGCCAAGTTGTTTCTTGAGATCATAGAGCGCATCCAGCGCCTGGCGAGGCGTCAGGTCGTCAAGATCGAGTGAGCGCAATGCCTCCTCGACCTTGGAGGGGCCGGCCTTGGCAATCTCCTCGCGGCGGACGGCGACCTGGAAGAGCGGCAGATCGTCGATGAGCTGCGCGGCCGGGTTCTTGCGGTCGCTGTCTTCCAGGCGTGTGAGGACGTCGCGGGCGCGGGCAACGACGGCAGCCGGGAGACCGGCCAGGCGGGCGACCTGGATGCCATAGGAGCGATCAGCAGCCCCCGGACCAACCTCATGCAGGAAGATGACGTCCCCATCCCACTCCTTCACCCGCATGGTGACGTTCGACATGCGGGCAAGCTTTTCGGACAGCGCGGTCAGCTCGTGGAAATGGGTGGCAAACAGCGAGCGGCAGCGGTTGGCCTCATGCAGATGCTCGACGGCGGCCCAGGCGATGGAGAGGCCGTCGAAGGTGGCGGTGCCACGGCCAATTTCGTCGAGGATAACCAGCGAGCGGTCGGTCGCCTGGTTGAGGATGGCGGCGGTTTCGACCATCTCGACCATGAAAGTGGAGCGGCCGCGCGCCAGATCGTCGGAGGCGCCGACGCGGGAGAAAAGGCGATCGACCACGCCAATATGGGCGGCACCGGCGGGCACGAAAGAGCCCATCTGGGCGAGTATGGCGATCAGCGCGTTCTGGCGCAGGAAGGTCGATTTACCGCCCATGTTGGGACCGGTCAGCAGCCAGATGGCGCCGGGGCCTTTGGTGTCATTGGGCGAGAGATCGCAGTCATTGGCGATGAAGGGGCTGGCGGCCTGGCGGCGGAGCGCCTGTTCGACGACCGGATGGCGGCCGGCGATGATCGAGAACATTCTCGAGTCATCAACCAGCGGGCGGCAATAGCCCTGCTCTTCGGCGAGTGCGGCGAGACCTGCGGCGACGTCGATGACAGCCAATGCGCGGGCGGCGGCCTTGATGGGTTCGGCAGCCGCCACGACCTGGCTCACCATCTGATCGAAGGCGGCTAGCTCCAGCGACAGCGCCTGTCCGGCGGCATTGGCGATGCGGCTTTCAAGATCGGCAAGTTCCGTCGTGGTGAAGCGCATGGCGTTTGCCATGGTCTGGCGATGGATGAAGCGGGATTTCGCCTCATCACCCTCGGTCATCGGGCCGGCATTGCCAGCTGTCACTTCGATGAAATAGCCGAGAACATTGTTATGCTTGATCTTCAGCGACTTGATGCCGGTTTCCTCGGCATATTGCAGCTGCAGGCCGGCAATGACGCGGCGGGACTGGTCGCGCAGCGCGCGTAACTCGTCGAGTTCCGGGATTGCACCGTCGCGCAGGAAACCGCCGTCACGCTTCAGGAGTGGGAGTTCGTCAGCCAGCATAGAGGCGAGGCTCGGGGCGAGATCGGCGGGCAAGGCTGCCAAATCGGTGACGGCCTCGGAGAGTTCTTTCGGCAGGCTTGCGGGATCGAGCAGGCGACCGACATCGGCGGAGGCGAGAAGGCCGGCGACGATGGCGCCGAGGTCACGCGGGCCGCCGCGATCAAGTGCCAGACGGGAGAGCGCGCGGGGCATGTCGGGCACGCGTTTGAGGGCATCACGCAGGCGGTCGACGAGCAGGCCATCGGCGAGCAGATGGGCGATGGAGTCCTGGCGCGCGGAGATGGCCTCCGGGTCGGTCAGCGGCGACATCAGGCGCTCGGCCAGCAGTCGCGCGCCACCGCCGGTGACGGTGCGGTCAATCGCTTTCAGGAGCGAGCCGTTGCGCTCGCCGGACAGCGTCTTCACCAGTTCGAGATTGGCGCGGGTGGCAGGGTCGATGAAGAGGGTGGATGCGGCGTTCTGGCGTTCGGGCAGACCGAGCGGCGGGCGCTCGGAAATCTGGGTCTTTTCGACATAGGCGACGGCTGCGGCAGCAGCCGCGATCTCGGCGCGGGAGAAGGCGCCGAAGCCATCAAGCGTTCCGACGCCGAAATAGCGGGCGATGCGGCCTTCGGCGCTGGCGCTGTCGAAGAGGATGCCCGGCTGGGGCACGACGACGCGGCCGAGCACATCGAAGGCGGGCTTCAGTTCCTCGTCGTGGAAGAGCGTGTCGGGCACGATGAGTTCACGCGGCTCGATGCGCAGGATGTCGGCGAGAAGGCGCGTTTCTGTGGTTTCGGCGAGGCGGAAGATGCCGGTGGAGATATCGATCCAGGCAAGCGCCAGTTGCGGGGCGGAGCCGCCGCGGATGCGGGCAAGCGCCATCAGATAGTTCGATTCGAAAGGCGAGAGGAGTTTGTCTTCGGTGATCGTGCCTGGCGTCACCAGACGCACGACATCGCGCTTCACCACAGACTTCGAGCCGCGTTTCTTGGCCTCCGCCGGGTCCTCGACCTGCTCGCAGACGGCGACGCGGAAGCCGAGGGAGATCAGCTTCTGCAGGTAATCATCTGCCGCATGAACCGGCACGCCGCACATCGGAATGTCCTGGCCGAGATGCTGGCCGCGCCTGGTCAGCGTGATGCCGAGCGCACGCGACGCGTCGACCGCATCCTCGAAGAAGAGCTCGTAGAAATCGCCCATGCGATAGAACAGCAGGCTGCCGGGGTTGGCGGCCTTGATCTCGATATACTGCTCTATCATCGGGGTCGCCGTGGCGCGGCTCTCGTCTGAGGTCAGCGCGGCGACATTCAGGACATCACTCGGGGTGGCTTGATATAGCGTCACGGGCTCAATGTTTTCTTGAAAAGGAAGTCGTGCAACACTAACGACTTAAGGCGAGGAAACACAACAAGGATGGGCCGGCGTTCGCCCGCTGCCCACAACATGGTGAGGGGACGCATGGCAAACGAGAAGACGACCGGCCGGACGAAAGTCTCGGTGACGGAGCAGGAAGCGCTGGACTTTCACTCGCAGGGACGGCCGGGCAAGCTGGAGATTACCCCGACCAAGCCGATGGCGACCCAGCGCGACCTGTCGCTTGCCTATTCCCCCGGCGTCGCGGTCCCGGTGAAGGCGATCGCTGCCGATCCGGCGACGGCTTATGATTACACGACACGCGGCAACATGGTGGCGGTCATCTCCAACGGCACGGCGATCCTGGGTCTCGGCAATCTCGGGGCGCTCGCTTCGAAGCCGGTCATGGAAGGCAAGTCGGTGCTGTTCAAGCGCTTTGCCGATGTCGATTCGATCGACCTCGAGGTCGACACCGAAAATGTCGACGAGTTTATCAACTGCGTGCGTTATCTCGGCCCCTCCTTCGGCGGCATCAATCTGGAAGACATCAAGGCGCCGGACTGCTTCATCATCGAAAGCCGGCTGCGCGAACTGATGGATATTCCTGTCTTCCACGACGACCAGCATGGCACGGCGATCATCGCGGCGGCCGGGTTGATCAACGCTCTGGAGTTGACGGGACGCGACTTCAAGACGACCAAGCTTGTCTGCAATGGGGCGGGTGCGGCGGCCATCGCCTGTATCGAGCTGATCAAGGCGATGGGCTTCAACGGCGAGAACATCATTCTCTGCGACACCAAGGGCGTGATCTTCCAGGGCCGCACCGAGGGCATGAACCAGTGGAAGAGCGCCCATGCTGTCAAGACCGACCGGCGGACGCTGAAGGATGCCATGGTCGGTGCCGATGTGGTGTTCGGGCTGTCGCAGAAGGGGGCGCTGTCTTCCGAGATGGTCGCCTCGATGGCTGACAATCCGATCATCTTTGCCATGGCCAATCCGGACCCGGAAATCACACCGGAGGAAGTGGCCGCGATCCGTGACGATGCGATCATGGCGACCGGGCGGTCGGACTATCCAAACCAGGTGAACAATGTTCTGGGCTTCCCCTACATCTTCCGCGGCGCACTCGATGTGCGGGCGAGCCAGATCAACGATGCGATGAAAATCGCCGCCGTCAGGGCACTGGCGAGCCTGGCGCGTGAGGACGTGCCTGATGATGTGGCGGCGGCCTATCAGGGCGAGCGGCCGCGCTTCGGGCCGCAATACATCATTCCCGTGCCCTTCGATCCGCGTCTGATCTCGGCCATTCCGGTGGCGGTCGCCAGGGCGGCAATGGAGAGCGGCGTGGCACGCAAGGCGATCGAGGATCTTGGCGCCTATGCGCATGAGCTTTCCGCCCGGCGCGACCCGATCGCTGCGGCGACGCAGCGGATCTACGAACATGTGCGCAGCCACCCCAAGCGCGTCGTCTTTGCCGAAGGCGAAGAGGAACAGGTGATGCGGGCGGCAATCGCCTTCGTCAACCAGGGTCTGGGCACCGCGATCCTGCTCGGGCGCGACGAGCCGCTGAAGGCAACCGCCGAACGGGCCGGGATCGATCTCGACCGCCCCGGCATCGAGGTGGTCAATGCGCGGCTTTCGACCCGCGTCGAGGCCTATACCGAATATCTCTACGCCCGCCTGCAGCGGAAGGGCTATCTGCATCGCGATGCGCAGCGGCTGATCAATACGGACCGGAACCATTTCGCCGCCTGCATGGTGGCGCTCGGCGATGCGGATGCCATGGTGACCGGCACGACGCGCAATTATTCGACGGCGCTTGAAGACGTGCGCCGCTGCATCGACACGGCACTTGGGCACCGAGTGATCGGCGTTTCGCTGGCACTCGCGCGTGGGCGCACGATCGTGGTGGCGGACACCGCCGTGCATGACATGCCGACGGCCGAGGAACTGGCCGATATCGCTGAAGAGGCAGCCGGCGTTGCGCATCGGCTGGGGCTGGAGCCGCGCGTGGCCCTGCTGGCCTATTCCACTTTCGGACATCCGACCGGCGAGCGGTCAGAGCGGGTGCGCGAGGCGGTGAAGGTGCTCGACCGGCGGGGTGTGTCCTTCGAATATGACGGCGAAATGGGCGCCGATATTGCACTCAACAGCCATCGGATGGAGCAGTATCCGTTCTGCCGCCTCTCGGGCACGGCGAACGTTCTGGTCATGCCGGCGATCCATTCGGCGGCGATCTCGACCAAGATGCTGCAGGAACTAGGCGGGCTGACGGTGATGGGGCCGCTTCTCATCGGTCTCGAAAAGTCTGTGCAGATCGCCCAGATGGGGGCCAAGGACAGCGACATCGTCAACATGGCGGCGATCGCGGCCTACAACGCGGCGGTCTGAAACCGGCTGTAAATTTTCCAGGCGAACACCGGGGCGGCTTTTGCGAGCCGTTCCATGTCCTCCTCGATCTCCTGCCTCAGCCAGCGCTTGAATTTCTCCACCTTGGCGGAGCGCCCCGCGTTGTCGGCCGTGACGAAGTAATGGCCAAAGCCGGTCTTCACCGCCGGGCCGAAGGGGGCGACCAGCTGGCCATGCTGGAGTTGATGCGAAGCGAGTGTTTGCCAGGCGAGCATCACCCCCTGCCCGGCAATCGCGGCATCCAGGCACAGCGAGGCTTCGCTAAAACTGTGGCGCGCCTTGATTTCGGCGCCGGAAAGGCCAACCGCCGAGAGCCAGACATCCCAAGTGAACATGGCCCGGCTGTCGATGATTTTCGGCAGAGCGAGGATATCGGCCGGCTCGCGTAGCGCTTGCGCCATGGCCGGCGTGCAGACAGGGGCTACCCGTTGCTCCAGGATCTGCTCTGCCTTGAAGCCCGGCCAATGGCCGCGACCGACCCGGATGCGCAGATCGACATCCGTCTGGCTGGCGTCGGTCAACCGATCATTGGCATCGATCCGGAGGCCGATATGCGGGTAGAGCGCGGAGAAGGCGGCGATGCGGTGTACCAGCCAGCGGGCGGCGAAGACCGGGGCAACCGAAATGGTGAGCAGGCTGTCGTCGGTCTTTTGCGCCAGAGCGACGGCACCGGACAGCAGCCGGAACCCATCGAGCAGGCGCGATAGAACGCCCCCGGCCGTCTCGATCGGCACCAAGCCCCGACTTGTGCGCTCGAAGAGGCTCCGGCCCAGTTGCTGCTCGGTTTTGATCACCTGCTGGCTGACGGCACCGGCCGACACGCCGAGTTCATCCGCTGCCGCCTGGAGCGATCCGAGGCGGGCGACAGCTTCGACGGCGCGCAGGCCGTTAAGATGCACCTGGTTCAGGTTCTTCATGAAGGAAAGCTATAATCGGTCGGGGCAAAACTCAATTGAATTCAGAACTCTGAAAGCAGACAAACAAGCATCACGGAACCGATCGCGCCGGACACGCGGCGCAGAGGGGGACTGCCATGTTCAAGCTTTTCTGGAGAAGTATCCGCGGCGCGGGCAGCAGCAATGTGCAGGACTGGCGGCATGACCCATTGGGGCATCCGGCACTTTGGGAGATGAGCCTGCGAGAGCTCGCGGATCTGCATGTTGTGGCCGAGATGCCGATGCGGGTGGGCAAGGTGGAGGCGGATGCTCGCTCTGGACAGGGCGTCAGCCAAGAGCTTTCACGCCGATGCGTTGTTTCGCGATGATTGGTCAGGCCGGAGCATTTTGAGGCTTGGCTTCGCCGCCCCTCATCCCCGGTGCAACGCGTTGCACCTGAACCCTTCGGGCCAGCTTATCCCCAGAGGCGGGGAGAAGGGAATCAGCTTGCGCTGGCGAAGCGGCCGGCGTCGGCGCCGTAGTAATTGACGTAACGGCCGGAGATGCTGGAAATCGGCAGGATGATCAGGACATCCGTCGTGTTGAAGGCCTGATCGACGACGGCTCCATTGCCGACCATGGCGCCGAGGCGGAGGTAACCCTTGATCAGCGGCGGCATGGAGAACAGTGCGCGGCGCGGGTTGACCGCTTCCGACGGCATCAGATCCATTTCGCGGTAGAGATGGGGCAAAGCGTCGACCGCCCATTCGCCCTTGGCGACGGCGTTCTGATGCAGGAAGGAGAGCGCCAGCGCATGTTCTTCCGGCTGGGTGCCGGGGAAGGAGCCACAGCCGAACATGGCGTCGATCCGGTGGTGCAAAGCATAGGCCCAGCAGCCCTGCCAGAGCAGTTCGACGGTGCGCTTGGTGCGGTATTGCGGCAGCACGCAGGAGCGACCGAGCTCCATGAAGCGCTTGTCCGGATGACGGGCGACGAGCGCGTTCACGCCGAATTCGGAACCGGAATAGAAGCCGCCATGGGCGATTGCCACTTCGTGGCGCAGCAGGCGATAGGTGCCGACGATCTGGTCTTCGGTGTCGCCGTCTATCGAGCGGTCGAGCACGAGGAGATGGTCGCAGAGGCTGTCCCAGCTGTCGACCTCGCGGCCACGGCGGGCGTCTTCGACAGAAACCTGGGCCTTCATCTCCTCGACGAAGACGCGGTAACGCACGGCCTGGGCAGCGTCGATCTCGCGCTCGGTGCGGGCGATGCGGGTTTCCAGATTGCCGATGCGGCCGAGCAGATCGCGCGTGCCGGATCCGGCCTGCGGCGGCGCCACAGGGGCAAGGTTCGGCATCATTCCACAGTCGATCAGGTCCACGCTCATCAGCTTTGTCCAGCGTTCAGTTCACGGGCGTTTAAACACTTTACTGCAACAGGAAAGTGACAAAATTCCGCATGCACGTCACTCGGCGTCGGGCTTTGGCTTCCTATGCTGAATGATCTCGTCGATGACGATACAGCCGGCGCCGAGCGTGATGAAGCTATCGGCGAGGTTGAAGACGGCGAAGGACCAAGTCTGCGTGTAGAACAGGATGTAGTCCACCACGTAGCCATAGGTGAAACGGTCGATCAGATTGCCGAGCGCACCGGCGATGATCATGGAAAAGCCGAGATGGGCCCAGTGCTGCTGCGGGCCGGTCTTGCGCCAGAGCCAGAGCACGAAGGCGACGATGACAAGGCGCAGCGCCACGATGAACCAGGCGTCGAGATGGGACAGCATCGAGAAGGCAACGCCGAGATTGTGGGTGCGATAGAGCGCCCAGAAGGGCAGGACCGGGATCAGCTCCTGCATGGGCAGATAGATCTCGACCGCATATTTGATCGCCTGATCGAGCAGCAGGGCGGCGATGATGAAGGCGATGACCGGCAGCGGCCGATTGAAGGCTGACAGCATCGGTCACTTGCCTCCATCGAGCGCGAGCAAATGGCGGCGGACCTCGAAGAGCATGACGCCGGTGGCGACCGCAAGGTTCAGGCTGTCGGCCATGCCGACCTGGGGGATGCGGGCGAGCTTGTCGGCGGCCTGAGCGAGATCATCCGGCAGGCCGGACTGTTCGTTGCCCATCATCAGGATGACCGGCTTGGAGCGGTAATCGATGGTGCGATAGTCGACGGCGCCGGCCAGATGCGTGGCGACAAGGCGCGCATCGACCATTTTCTTCCACTTGAGAAAGTCGGCCGGCGTCGTTTTCACCAGCGGCAGCGCGAACATCGAGCCCATGGTGGCGCGCACGGTTTCCATCGAGAAGGGATCGGTGCAATCGCCGACGAGGATGACGCCCGAGGCACCGGCGGCATCGGCCGTGCGGATGATGGTGCCGAGATTGCCGGGATCGCGGACGCGGTCGAGCGCGATCCAGGTTTCGGTGCCCTGCGGCCTGATATCCTTGAGCGCGGTCCAGCGCTGTTCGAAGACGGCGGCGACCATTTGCGGGTTTTCCCGCCGCGTGATCGAGGACATGACCTTTTCGCTGACTTCCAGCACCAGACCGCCTGCGGCGACCGTACGGGCCGCAACCTTTTCGACCAAAGGCTTGCCCTTGCCGGCCTTGGCATAGACGAGGGTGCGGATGGTCCAGCCGCGATCAAGCGCGTCGATGACGAGCTTCAGGCCTTCAGCAAGGAAGGTGCGGCTCTCGTCGCGGCTCTTCTTCTGGGCGAGCGCCTTGATGTCCTTGATGATCGGATTGGCGAGGCTGGTGACTTCCTTGACCTGGCCGACGCGGCGCGGCCCCTCGTTTCTGTAGTCGTCGGTCATTTCGGTACCCAGCGGCTGAAGAGAGAGGTGGAGAGCGCGCGGCCCGGCGTCTTGCCGTCGAGGCCGGCCTCGCGGATGACGAGTTCGCCCGATTCGACCAGGCCACCCTTGCCGCGCATGGTTTCGCGCATCAGTTCGTGGATCGAGTAGAAGCTCGCGCGGATGGAATAGGCCGTCAGCACAAGACCGACGGCCTTGGGCGCCAGCAGTTCGCGGCAGACGTCGAGCATCAGCGGCAGATGGTCGAACAGCTGCCAGACCTCACCATTCGGGCCACGGCCGAATTTCGGCGGGTCGGTCAGGATGATGTCGTAGTGATGGCCGCGCCGTTCCTCGCGCAGGATGAACTTCATCGCATCCTCGCAAATCCAGCGTATCGGCGCCTTGTCGAGCCGGCTCAAGGACTGGTTCTCGCGGGCCCAGCCGATCGCCTTCTTCGAGGCATCGACATGGGTGACTTCGGCACCGGCCGCGGCGGCGACAAGCGAGGCAACGCCGGTGTAGCCGAAGAGGTTCAGGACCTTCAGCGGCCGGTCGGCAGCCTCGATCTTCTGCTTCATCCAGCTCCAGTGGGCGATCTGCTCGGGGAAGACGCCGACATGGCGGAAGGCGGTGAAGCGGCCGTGGAAATCAATGCCGAGCAAAGAGAGCGGCCAGGTTTCGCCAAGCGCTTCGCGCTGGAAGCGCCAGCGGCCCATGCCGTCTTCGTCGGTGTCGCCGGTGAAGACCGCGTCTGCCTTGTCCCAGACATGGGTGGGCAGCGCCTTAGGCCACAAGGCCTGAGCCTCCGGGCGGACGATGCGATAGGGGCCGTATTGCTCGAGCTTCAGGCCGTCGCCGCTGTCGATCAGATGAAAATCGCCGGCGCCGGAGGATTCGAGGATGAGGGGAACGCGTTCGGCCGGGCGGTCTCCGGTGCGGACGGTGAGCGCGCGGGCCGGTTCCGATGCGGTTTCGGCGGGGCTTGCGACCTTGCCGTCTTCCGCCGGCGTCCTGCGCACGGGCCGCGAACTGCTGCGTTCGGGCTTGCCTGAGGTCGGGCCGGACGGCGGCCTCGAGGGCTTGCCGGCGAAGTCTCCGGTCTTCGGCGGGCGCGGGCGGGCGGCATCGCCATTGGCTTTTGGCTTCGCTCCCGGAAATGGCTTGGCGCCGGGGCGACGTTCCTTGTTCTTCACGTCAATGATCCGTGGCTCGGTGCTTGTCTTGGCCAGCCC
>NNBU01000967.1_pt1 | contig 31999 bp, 27 predicted proteins | sample 1173781 | NCBI WGS metagenome assembly NNBU01 (sample SAMN07173937, study PRJNA388173) | plant metagenome | biome: Plant school; feature: Soil; material: Symbiotic tissue of Blasia pusilla L.; isolation source: symbiotic tissue sample KVJ2 | host: Blasia pusilla | place: Norway: Troms, Kvaloya...
GCTTGGTTGTGGTGGGGGCGTGGATGGGTGGAAGGGAAGGGGGAGGGGGTGGAGAGGAAGGGGGGGGAGGGGGGGGGGTGGGTGGTGTGGGGCCGGGGGGGTGGGGAATGACGCCAATCGGCCCCCGTTGATTTGTATGATCCAGAAGTTTTCTGCCCAGGGTCTGACATGCTGAAGTCTTTCATCTTGGTGAGCCTTGTTGCTCTCCTGTCCTCTCCCGCGTTCGCCAACACGCTCAACGACAAGGTGGATGCCATGTCTGAAAACGGGCGTCGCAACTTCACCGCCGTGCTGGTGCAGCAGAGCGGCGCGCAGTGCCCCGCCGTGCAGCGGGTGTTCTTCCAGGGCCTGCTGGACAAGGCGGCGGTGTGGAATGTGCGGTGCAGCGGCAAGAACGCGGACTTCGGCGTCATCTTCTACGACGACCAGGCCAACACCACCCGCGTGATGCCGTGTGCGCAGCTCAAGGAACTGGGCGCACCCGGCTGCTTTAAGAAATTCTGACCGGCGCTGCGCGTTCAGCGCGGCGGGGCCGTCGGCTGCAGCGGCGCGGCCGACCCTGAAACCGACATGCCGGTGGCGCTGTACTGCACCGCCACCCGCATGCGCGCCGCTGTCGGCACGCCGGCACGCATGCCGGGTGCGAACCGGGTCCCGACGAAGGCGGAAATGGCGGACGCCTCGAACAGGCCCACGGGCGTGGCCTCGATGATCTTGACGTCTTCCACCGCGCCGCCGGCACCGATCAGCAGGTCCAGCACCACTTCGCCCTGGCGCATGCCCGCACCGGGCGGGTACACCAGCCGTATTTCGGTGAGCGGTCGTGGGGGCGGGTCGAGTTCGGACGCGGGCAGGTAGGCCGAGGTGGGCGCCGCGGAGGCAGTGGCGTTGGCTTCCAATTGCGCGGGCGAGGTCGATGGCGACGATGCAGGCGGCGGAGCCGGCACGGCCGCTTGCGGCGGAGGCGTCTCGACGAGCGGTCGCTTCTCCGGCTGCGGTGTTGACGCGCGCGGCGATACCGGTACGGACAAGGCTGGGGCCTCGCGCGCCGGCACCGGGCTCTGCACGGGCACCTGCGGACTCGGCACCACGGGCTGCTCTACAACCACAGGCATGGCGTCCACCATCGGTGGCGCACTGGCCGCCGCCACCTGCGCCGCAGGCGGTGCCAATAGCCGCGCCTCGATCAGCCGCACCTTCGACTGCGATGCAACCGGCGGCCGCGGCCACATCGCATACAGCAGCATCGCATGCAAAGCGACCGACCCCAGCACCGCGGCAGACAGGGACCGGCGCGGCGCCGGGGCAAGCCTCAACGCACGAGCTCGCGCCAGCTGATGCGCTTGCCCTGCGGCGGCGGGCTGCCGACCGGGATATTTACCGACCGGGTGTTGCCCGACGCGTCGCGCCCCAGCGCCCGGAACGTGCCGTCCGGCAGCCCGATGATGCCGAGGCCCACCACCACCGAGTTGGCGAAGAACTGTACCGACGTCACCTCGTTCGGGCTGGAGCTGACCGGCAGGCCGGTGATGAGGTCGACATAGTTCAGCCAGCTGTAGCCGCCCCCCGAGCACATCGTGTTGCTCGGCACATTGGACGCAAACACCAAGGTGCCGAGCACGCTCTGCATGTCCACGTTCACGCGCTCGCCGTTGTCGGGCAGGTCGATATACCAACCCTTGGTCTGCTGCGTGCAGGCGCCCACGCCGGTGGTCGCGCACGCCACCGTGCGCGTTGCCGAGCTGCCCGAACCGCTCTGCACCAGCGCCAGGCCTTTCAGCTCCGTTCGCAGGTTGGCGTAGACCGCGGGACCCGGATCCGCCGCCGTCAGCGCGTCCTGGAACGCGTAGACAGTCTGCGCGCTGGTGTCAGTCAGGTCGTCCGTCGACAGCAGCCGTCCCGTGGCCACCAACACCATGGTGGTGCCGTTGACCTCGGCCAGCTCCGGCCGCGTGGTGATCGGTTGCGGGTTGTCGCTCTTGTCCTTCGCCGTGGCGAGCAGCGTCGCCTCGTACCCCGTCGGCGCAACGACATTGTTGATATCAAAGCGCCAGACGTTGCCCAGCAGGTCGGCGCCATAGGCGCGCTCGGCCGTGTTGTTCAAGGCGTAGTTGTTCACGAAGATGTTGATCTCGCGCAGGCCGCTGGGCGTCGTGCTGTCGCCTGCCGAGGTAGCGATGCGCTGGATGATCGCGCCGGTGCCGGCGTTCAGCACGTACAGATAGCCTTTGCCGTTGCCGCTCACCGAGTTGTTGTAGCCGGACGTGACCAGCACCACCCATGTGCCGTCGCGCAGCTTGGTGATGATGGGGCGTCCGTAGCTCAAGCCCACGTTGCAATCCGAGGTCTCACCGATCGGATTGTTCGCACAAGCGGTGCTCATGTTGAACTCCCACATCGACTTGGGCGCGGCCGGGTCGGTGACGTCCAGTGCGTAGTAACCGTTGCCGCCGTGGCCCAGGCCGCCGACGATCATCGTCTTCCACTGGCCGCCGGTGTACACGTCCCCGGCAATGGGGGAGCCGTCCACGAAGAACTGGTGCTTGTCGGCGTAGTTCGTGTCGGCGAGCTTCCACATATCCGGCATCACCACCTGCGGAACGTAGGCCCATGCTTCCTGGCCTGCCTTGGCGTAGTTGGTGTCGGCCGAACTCGCCGGTGCATAGAAGGCATGCAGCATGCCGTCGTTGGCCCCCACGTACACCATGGGGGTGCGGTCCTTGTTCGTGGTCTTGAAGGTGTCGTAGGCAGCATCCTGATAGAACTGGCTGGGCGGCTTCACGAAGGCAGGCTGCGAATTGACGATGTCGCCCAGCACGTGCGCCCGCGCTCGGTAGAGCTTGGGGGTGTTGTAGACATAGCCTTCGAGCTTGCGCTGGCCGCGCAGGTAGTTCAACAGGTTTGCACCGGTGGTGGCGCCGCGTTGATCGATGGTGCCGGAGCTGCCGTCGCTCATGAACGGGTACTGGCTCAGCCCGGTGGCGATGCCCGAGGCGGTGAACGCCGCCTGCATGGCGCTGCTCAGCCCGGTTGCCGCCGCGCCGGTGGGCAGCCCGCTGGTGGTGTCGCAGGCCTTGGTGTTCCAGGTGAAGTCGACCAGCGCACGGGTCGCCGGATCGCGTGCATAGATCTTCCGGTTGTCGCACTCGTCGCCCACCTTGGCGTCCAGCAGTCCGCGGGCCGTCCACCTCACCGTGGTCGACAGGCTGCCGGTGATGGTGTCCAGTTCTTGCGCCTGGACTTCGCCGGTCCAGTCCAGCGTGGTGAAGCTGGCGGTGTAGGCAATGTTGTCGCCCGCAGTCGGTGTGAGGCTGGAGGTCGACGCGCCCGCGCCGGCACCGGCCTGCGCTTTAATGCCCGACAGTGCTTCCTTCAGGCCGTCCACCACCGACTGCGGATCGCGCGCGCTGAAGTACTTGCCGCGGCCGTTGACGGCGGCATGCCAGAAGTCGTCGATGGAACGCGGGTCGTTGTACTGCAGCTGCGACAGGTTCGTGCCGTTAGGCCAGATCGGCCAGTTGACCGGCGGCGTGTTCGCGTAGTCGCGGATCTTCGAGAAATCGCCCGTGGTCGCGCTCTTGTAGTTTTCCAGGTAGTTCAGGTTTCCGGAGACGCCCAGGCCCACGACGAAGGTGGTCATGTGCTGCCACGGGGCACGGTCGTCCTCGATGCCTTCGCCCAGGCGCGGAATGTCATCGGACATACCAGGACGCAGGTCGTTGACGTAGTAGTACTGCGCCACGTCGGCCAGCGAATCGATGCTGCCCTGCACGCCGCTGCCCGTGACCGGCCCCTTGGCCGTCGTCGTTCCACCCCATGCGCCGGACACATCGACTACAGGCGGTGACGCCGGGCTGGCGTAGCAGATGCCGGTCGCGTCGGTCCAGTCGGTCTCGGTGGTGGACTTGTCGCGCACGCTGGAATCGATGGCTGTGTCGCCGCTCACGTCATAGGTCGCGGTGATGGTCTGCGTGCGGCGCTGCACCTTGGTGCCCGGAATGGCCACGCAGGTCGTGGAACGGTAGCCGTTGTCTGCCGTCGGCGTGACGGGCGAGCAGCTGGTCACGCGGTCCGGGCCTTGCGTGTCGGCGGTGCAGCTGGTCGTCAGGAAGCTGGCGTCCGTGCCGGGCGTGCAGGCCGCCACCGGCGTCGGGTTGGTGGTTACCGTTGCGCATGACACAACCGGCAGCACACCTCGCGGCGAAGGTACGCATGTGTCCGCAGCCACACCGACCGTGGTGTCGACCGCGGTGCAGGTGGTGCGCGTGAAGTTGTTGCCGCTGGTCGGAGCTTCGCTGGTGCAGGCGGTACCCGGCGTCAGTTGCTGCGGCTGCGATGTGTTGACCGTGCAGCTGGTGACCTTGAAATTGGCATCCACGCCGTTCGAGCAGGCCGCCACCAGCGTGGGGCCCGTGTTCACCGTGTTGCAGCTGGTGGTGGTGAAGTTGCCGCTGGTGCCGGCGGTGCACGAGCCCTGTGCGACGAAAGTCGGGCCGGTCGTTACCGTGTTGCAGCTCACTTGCGTGAAGCCGTTGCCCGAGGCAGCCGTTTGCGCCACGCAGCTGCCGGCCGACACACCCACCGTCCTGACATTGGGAACGCAGTTCACCGTGGTGAAGCCATTGCCGGGCGCTGCCGTTTGCGCCGTGCACGACCCCGGGACCACATTGGTCACCGGCGTGTTGTTTGTCGAGCAGGTCGTCACGGTGAAGTCGGTGGGGTTCGTGCCGCCCGTGCAGCTCGCCACCGGCGCGGGGGTCGTCGGCCCGTTCATCGTGCAGATCGTTTGCGTCCAGCCGTTCCCCACTGTTGCAGCTGCGTTCGTGCAGCTCCCGAGCGCTACGCCGGTCGGTCCGGTTGTCACGGGTGCGGGGCAGGTCGTGGTGACCCAGTTGTTGCCGAGGTTGCCGGTCTGGGGCACACACGTCCCGGGTGCGATCGGCTGGGTGTCCGTGTGCGGGTAGCACACGGTCGCCGTGTTGCCGTTGCCCGTGCCGGCGTTCGCCGGCGTACAGGTCTGCACATTCTGCTCGGGCGTGTCCGCCGTGCGGCAGCTCGTGATGACCCAGTTGGTGCCCGCGCCGCCGCCAGGCGTGCACGCTGCAACCAGCGTCTCAGGCGTCGTGACGGTACGGCAGCTCACGAAGCTCGGACCGGTGGTGTTGGGTGTGCACGACGACACCGCGGTCTCGGGCAAAACCACGGGTGTGCAGGTCGTCTTGACGCCGGCGCCGGTGGTGTTGGGGGTGCATTGCGCCGGCAAGACCTGGGTCAGCGTGGGCGTGGTTTCCTGGCATGCGCGCTCGAGAAAGCCGTTCAATGCAGTGGGCGCTTGCGCGACGCAGCTTCCCACGTTGCTCCAGGCGCTGAAGGCTGTACCGCCGCAGGCGGTCTTCACGTGGCTGTTGGCATCGCTCGCGTTCGCGGCGGTGCAATTGGCGACCGCCTGGTTGGAAACCAGCGTTTCGGTATCGCACACGGTTGCAATGAAGTTGGGCGACGAGCCCGCGTTGTTGGTGCAACTGTTGACCAAGGTCCGCGGGCTGATGGTGGCGGTGTTGCACGCCGTGCCCGTATAAGCGTTGCCCGAGCCGGCGCCTGCCGGCGTGCAAGACGTCTTCTGGGTGAAGGTGGGGGTGACCTTGGTCGTGCACGACGTCGTCACCCAGTTGTTGGCAGCATTGGCCGATGACTGGTTGCACGACTGCACGCCCGTCGGCCCGCTGTTGTTGTTGCCGCAGGTGGTAACCACTTTCGTGGACGCATTCGTTCCTGCACTGCAGGACTGCACAGGCGTGCTGGAGCTGGTCGTGGTGCAGGTCGTGGTCGTGAAACTGGCGTCCGTGCCCTGCACGCAAGCCGATGCGGGCGCGATCGGGGTGGCAGGGGTGGAGTTCGCCGAGCAAGTGACCTGGGCCCAGCCGTTGCCGGCGCTGGGGCTGGCCGGCGTGCAGCTGGCCGCGGCGGTCGGACCGACCACCCGCGGAGCGCAGGTTGTGCTCACGAAATTGTTGCCCTGACCCGCCGACTGTTGCGTGCATGTCTGGACCGCTGTCGGTCCCGTCGTCGTTGGCGTGTCGCAAGTGCGATTGACGTAGTTGTTTCCCGAATTGGCAGACTGCGCCGTGCATGAAGCGACCGCCGTCGGGCCCGTCGTAAGGGTGAGGCAGGAAATGTTGCCGCCGTTGGTGCACGAGGCCACAGGCGTCGTCGTTTCGGTGGAACCGTTGTACGCGAGGACCTGCGTCGTACGCTGGAATTCCTGGCGAGTCGACTGCATCTGGTAGGTCTGGGTGACCAGCGGCTGGTTCGTGGAACGCTTGGTCAGCGTGTCGATCTGCAGTGCCTGGGCCGTGGTCCGTTGCAGCTGCGTCGTGGTCTTGGTCGTCTGCTCCTGCGTCTGGAATTGACGTGTCTGCGTCATCGTCTGCGTCCGGGTCCGCGTCTGGATCTGGGACACCGCCTTTTGGGTATAGGAGGTGGTTTGCAACTGCTGCGTGGTCGTCGCAAACACCTGGCGCGTGCCGCGACCTGTCCAGGTGCGCGTTACCAATTCCTGCCGCGTTGCGCGGGTCAGTTGCTGCGTGCTGGCCAGGTTCTGCAGGCTCTGGCGGGTTTCGGTGCTGGTGGTCTGCCGGTCTTGCGTCGTCGAGCGGCTGGTCTGCACGGTAGAGGCAAGGACTTGTTCCGTGGTCTTCGTCAGCGACTGGACGCGCTGCGTCGGCTGCGAAGTCGAACGCGACACCACCGAGCTCGTGCGGAAGAACTCGCCGCTGATGCAAGGCTGGTAACGGTTCATCGTCGACGTGGTCGTGTCGGTGCGGCTGCCGGACGTGGTGCCGTCCCAGATGGGGCGGTGGCTGTACAGCAGCGGGTCGAAGCGGTCCAGGATGGTCTTGGGCGTGAGGTTGCCGTCCTGGTTGCCCACGCGCGTCGTGCCGTCGATGCCGACCGGGCCGCGCGTTTCCTGCGCGGTGTTCCAGTAGCCGTCCGTGGTCATGATGGTGAAGTTCTGCTGGCAGCTGTACCGCACCGGGTCGGGCGTCATCTCGGCATTGATGCCGTCCGTGCGGCCGGCGTAGTGCCGACCCACCCGGGCCAGGCCTTCGCGGGCCGGTGACGAACCGTCGGGCGTCTGCCCGTACAGCTTGGCGTACCACGCGGACTTGTGCGTGTCGTTGAAGTCGTCGATGGCCAAGTACTTGGTCGGGCTCACGCCGCTGTCGGCGTTGGCCGAGTCGCGCAGCGGGTTCATGCTCACCAGACCGACGCGAAAGCCGTCGTTGATCGGGTTGAACGCAAGGCTGATGCTGCTCTTCACCATCGCCATGCGGGTGCGATAGAAGGTATACCAGACGGCGAAATTGCGCCGTTCGTCGGCGCCCGCCGCACCCGTGCCCGAGCTGGCGGTGACCAGCTTGCGGCGCCACAGGCCGCCCATGGTGTTGGCCGTGACATTCGACTGTGTCAGGTTGACGCCGGCGAAGCGCACGCTTTCCATGTCGGTGCAGGGCGCCGCGTCGTAGCGCAGTGACTGGGTGCCTTCGTACGTGTAGTAGTACGCGGCCTGCGCCGGATCCTCGGCGTCGTTCGCAAGCTGAAGCTGGCGCGTGTTGCGGTCGTAGGCCCTGAAGCTGGTCGCCAGGTTGGTGCTGGTGGTGGCAGCTGAATAGAAGTCGTAGCGCGCAGCCCCGAAATCGACGTTGGTCGGCGGGTTCACCAAGTAGTAGCCGTCAGCGCCGCGCGGCACCTCGTAGACCTTGGCCGGGTCGTAGTACAGCGCATTGCACTGCGCGCTGCGATAGCCGATGGGCATTTCGTAGCTCGGGTTGCCGCCGGGAAACTCCAGCTCGTCAGGCATGTGCGTGAACGCCATGGACCGCGAGGTGTCCATCAGCAGCATGACATTGGGCTTGGGCACGGCCTGACCCGTTCCGGCGACAGGCACGGTGGACAGTTGCGTCTGCGCTGCCTGCACGTCGGTCGTCGACGCCCCGTTCCCCCACAGGAGCACGCCGGCAATGGCCGACGCGACAACCGCAAAACCCTTGGAGCGATTCATTTCCCCGGCCCTCATAGCATGATTATTTGTGTGTAGCTGACGGCGCCTCGTACTCCGTCCACGCGCGCCGTGATGCGGTAGTAGGGCGACTTGGGTCGCGAGAATCCCCCCCCGACACCGCCACCGGTGCCCAACCCTGCCGTGGATTGCGGGATGACACACTTCTGGCTCGCATCGGTCGGCGGCCCCGGCGTGGCGCAAAGCCGGTGGATCACGTAGCGCACGCGATTGCCCGTGCCGTCGTTTGCCGTCACTTCCTTGGCGGTCGACCAGTCGAAAGTCATCGGGTCGAAGGTTTCGTTCCAGGTCGCGAAATACGCCGCGGCGGGAACGTCGGCATTGAGCACGTTGGGGTTCGTGCGCTGGTCGTAGACCCACTTGAACCCCGACTCGGTGCCCAGGTCGGCCATCGAGGTGGCGTTCTGCTTGAAGCCCACGTTGCCGGCCACCTCCACGCCAGTGCCGGTGCTGCGGAACATCAGCAGGCCGGTGACAGTCATGACGACCAGCACGACCAGCGCAATGATCAGCACGATGCCGTGCTGCGCCTTCGCGCGCGGTCGCCCCTGTGCACAGGTTCTTCTCATGGCGCAGTTCCCCAGATCATGTTGCGCAACGGCACGACCGTGTCGTACACCCGGTACCGGTAATTGCGCCAGTTGTTGGCTGCGGTATCGCCGTCGATGCCAGAGGCACCCGAATCGGCGGTGTTGTCGACGTTCCTCATGGCGAAAGAGATCGAGCCATTGGCCCACTTCGGCGCCGACGCGGTCACCGGCACGGACGGACTCGTCTCCGTGTTCGGCCGCTCGAAAAGCCGGCTGCGAATCAGCAGGCCGAAGCGCACGGCGAGCAGGCGACTGTAGTCGGCGGAACCGGGCAACGTGTCATACCACTCGTTGGCAGCGATGATGCCGTCGCCGGAGGCGTCGTAACCGTACTGCGCCTTGAGCGTGACGACGTCCGTGACCACGTCGGATACATCCGCAGGGTTCTCGGTCAGGCTGTTGTAGCGCTGAAGCGACTGGCGTGTCGGGCTGACCTTCCAGACCGTGAGGGCCGGCGCCAGCCCCAGGTTGAACGCGTAACCCGTGCCGATGTTGGTTTCGGTGCCGGTCGCGCTGTTCATCACGGCCGTCTTGTTCACCCCCTGGGTCGTGGTGTACGTATAGGCCGCCTTGTGCTCGACGGCGTTCAGGTCGCTCAGCGACATTCCGGTGAGCTCGACCAGATAGCATTTCAATGCGCCCGAGCTGGTGCTGGTCAGGATTGTCTTGTCGCCGGCAAGAAATCCCTCACGCGACTTCAGCGTATTGCTCTCGGTGGTCGACGACATGATCGGCTGGCGGGAGACGAAATACGCCGAGTTGCCGTAGAGCACGCGGATCTCGTCCGGCTTGTCGTCCGCCTTGATGATCTGCACAGGAACAAGGTCGAAGCTGATGTCCTGGGTCGCGAGGCTCGTGTTGATCGCGTTCACCCTGCACCCCATCACGCCGCTGTTGGCTTCGTCTGGATCGCCACCGGCCAAGCCGATGCCGAAGCCTGCCTGCCGAAGGTCACGGTCTAGCGCGAAGGCGCCCAGGGTGCCGCTGATCTGCGCGTCGTTGCCTGCGCTGACCGAGCGCTTGCGCGCGTCCCACAAGGTCTGCAGCTGCACGATGATGAGCACGCAGACCAGCCCGACGACAAGCCCGACCATTAGTTCGATCAGTGACACGCCGCTTTGCCGGCGCGCGGAGCCGCCCAAGAAATGCGAACGAGGATGCATGTCGTCTTTGCGCACGGTGCGTGTCTCAGTTGATCAGGGTGGCAAAAACATGGCGGCGCTTGACCGGATTCGACGGCACTTTCCAGCACACCGTGATAGTCAGCTTGTTGTGGCCGTCGGCGGTCGTATCCACGCGGATCTGCTGCATGAACGAGTCGGAGCCTGGCAAGCCGCCGTGGGCCGCGTCCTGCACGGCCGCAGCCCACGAAGTCACCACGGCGCTGGTCGCAGCACCGCCAGAGAAGTTGCAGTCGTCACCGGTGGCCTGGTGCTGGAAGGTGGCAAGCGCGGTCTGCACCGACGTGGCGCGCGCCGCGCTGTCCACGCCAGCCCGGCTCACGCTGATCCAGGCCTCCTGGCCGATCTGGCTCGCCCATTGCGCGGCCAAGGTGCGGTATTCGGCATCGGACTGCGTGGCAACGGCCTGCGCGCTGAGCCCCACCATGCCGACGATGCCCAGCATGAACAGCAGGATGGCGACTACGGCCTCTATTAGGAACATGCCGCGTTGGCGCAACGGGCCGCGCCTCATGCGCGGGCGCATCGGTATCCGGTTCGAACGCAGCTTCAGCATTTGCGTGTGTCCCCCGCGCCTGTGGCAGCCGGATCGCACATGCGTACTTGGCCGCCGGCGCTTGCCACCACCCGCAGGCAACGTGCAGGGCCGCCGGCGTCCGCGCAAGTGGCGCCCTGCTGTCCGAAGTTCACAACGGCACCCGCACCGACCAAGGCGCCCGCCGCATTGAAGCGGATGCTGGAAGCGCCCGTCGTGCTGATGACGACCGACGTCCCCTGCCCGGCGCGCCCTCCGCCCTCTGCGCCAGCCTTGCCTTCGATGAAGACATGCGGATCGTCGGCGGTCTCGGGTGTCTGGCGTACCAGCCAGTTGGGGCCGCTGGTGGTCAGCGCCGAGGTCTCCACATTGGCGGGCACCGGAGAGGCGGTGGTCAGGACCAGTTCCACCGGAACGTTCCGGCGAATCGCCTCGGCGCGCGCTTGCTGCAAAGAGGCAGAGAAAGCCTCCGCCGTGGCAAGGGTCTTCATGTTCTCGGCGTACTGGCGCATCGACGGGACCGCCATGGCAGCCATCACCGCGAAGATGACCAGCGTGACCATCAGCTCGATGAGCGAGAAGCCGCTCTCGCGAGCGGAGTTCAGCATGTTCCGCCTTTGCTAGTAATCCAGCACGACGCGGGAGCACCTGTCCAACCGGCTCCAAGGGTCGTGGTGGCCTTGGCTCCAGTTTCTGTCAGGGTGTACACAAATCCTGCGGTGCTCTTGCCCGTTTGACCCGTTGCAGTGATCGTGTATGTGGTGGCGGTCGGAGTGCCACAGTCAAAGTCGAACCCTTTGGTACTGGCGGGCTTCGTTGCAACAGTGCCTGAATCGCAAGCCCCGGCAAAAGTGCGGTTGTCTTGAAAGAACTGCTCCATCCGCGGACGCATGCCAGCCAGCAACCCGAGCGCCTCGGAGACCCGCGCACGGCGTACATAGTCCGAATACTGCGGAAGCGCAATCGCAGCCAGGATGCCGATGATCACGACAACAATCATGACTTCGATCAGCGTGAAGCCGGCGTGGCGGTTGCGGTTTTTGTAGATGGTCATGAACAAGGCCCAAAACGCCCACAAGGGCGAAAGACACAAATGTGCATCTTTGTGGCCTAGCTTACGCTTCTTTACCTTCTGTAAAGAAGCCGCTTATCTGGAGATAAACGCCGCTCATCGTCCCCGCGAAGCCGTTGGGCGGAGCTCAAAGGGCAGAAGAATCAACCGGTTTGCCTTCCAGCCACCGTTCGTACTGACGCGGAAACGCAACACCGAAACGTTGCGCTTCAGCCTGCGCCTCGTCGTGCAGGCCCATCAATTCGGCGCTTTCGATGAGCTTCACGATCACACGGGGTTCGGGCGAGAAGTGCACGAGGCGTCGAGCCAGCCCATGGATTTCCGTCGCGTTGGCGGCGGTCACCGTGGTCAGGGTGAGCTTGGCAAAGTCGACCTGATTGGCAAATAGCCATGAGCCTTGCGCTTTTTCGAGGGGGTGCTCCTCATACTGAGGCAGCCGCTCATCTCGAGGCAGATAGATCTGGCTGGTGCGGATGTAGTCCCAGCTTGCATAACCGACGATGGCGATCAGGACCGCCGCCGTCACCGAAGAAATGGCGTGAAGCTTGGGCCGGGGTCGATCTCGATCTGCAACTGCTCGCTTGGCGGGCCAGAGTACGCCGAGGCAAAGACCGAACACCATCTGGAACGGTCCGTACCACAGCGGATATTCGAGCAGGCTGTGCAGCACGATCACACCCAGCAGCCCCCAGGCCATGACGCGGAACGGATCGCGCTCGCGCCACGGCTGCGCGGTGATGACGAGCCAGATGAAGCCGCCGCACACGAGCACCGCCGCCGGAATGCCGAGCTCGACCGCAAGGTGCAGGGGCAGGTTGTGGGCGTTGTCGAGTATCTCGACGAAGCGCGCTCCCGGGTACAGCGTGCTGTGCATGTAGTGCGCGAAGCTCAGTTCGCCCCAGCCCCAACCCCTCCACGGACGCTCCGCGATGAGCGTCAGCACGTTGTGCCAGAGAATCAGCCGGCTGTGGCCCACCGGAGCGCCTTCGCTCAAGCGTTGCGCCATGGTCTCGGTTCCACTGCCGACGAGTTGCGGCAGGACCCAAGCGGCTGCGAAATACAGGGGAATCAGGGACAGGAGAGCCAGCGGGGCGGGCAAGCAGGGCAACGCCTCCGGCCGGGCCTCCCCCCTGCGGCGCGGGTCACGTCTCTCACGACGCGCCATCCAGGCTGCGGTGCCAACAATCAGCAGAAACTCCAGCAGGCCCGTTCGCGACGTGGACGCTGCGGCGGCCAGCACCAGCAAGACGACCGCCGCAAGCCACGCGAGGCGCTTGAAGGAGGCCGCATTTTTCCGCGTCGCGTGAAGCCAGAGCGCCGCAATTAAGGCCATGCTGATCAGGCTGGCGAACTGGTTGCGTTGGCGCAGGTTGCCGAAAGCCTGTCCAACTGCCGGCGAGGTCGTCCAGGGCTCCAGATGTTCTGCCAACCCGCAATACTGGAGCAGGCCGAGCACAGCGCTGATGAGTCCGGCGCCCAGCAAGCCATGTGCGATGACCGCGTGCCAGCGGGTACCGCGGTTGACGAGGCTCGAGCCCACGCTGGCTGCCATGGCGGCGACGACGATGGCAACGACCGCGGGGATGCGGGCGCCGAGGCCAAGCCCGGAGTCGACAGAAGCGGTGACAAGGAACGCTAGTACCGCGAGCCAAGCGATAACCCAGGGGCTCACAAAGCTAAATCTTGCTTTTGCCAAGACCAGCAACAGCGCGATGGAGAGCCAAGACGCCAACTGCTGCCAGACGTTGACCGACGGGCCAGCCGCCACAGGCCATATGAATGGCATTGCGATCAACGAGCGGCAAAAAATAGAGGCGAGAGCCTGTGCAGACGCATCGCTACTGATTGGATGCGTCGCTGCGGGTAAATTCATCGCACCGATTCTGCCTGCGTATCGAACCGGAGCCGAGTTTTGCCAAAAACAAGCATCAAACCAATTTAACGATGTACCCGTTACAAAATTCAATTAAACGATTTTGGCATCGCTGACTCCAAACGTCAGATGCTATTTCAGTGCGCCAAGGCCTAAAAAAAAATCAAATAATTCGCCGACTGAAAAATGTCAATACTCCAGAAATCGCTGAGCATCTCATTCGCTTTTAAGGTCTGATTTCGCAAGGATTTCGGGCTATCGACTTGTCAAAATCAGCCCAGCCGTTATTAGCGAAGACGCGTCGTGGTCGATGACCCTCATCAAACCAACTCGCCGTCCTCGAGTCAATTGGTGTGGCAACACCAACAAGATCAAGCAGTGTCTGCGGCACGGCACTGGAATTCTTCGGCTGCGCTCGCGATTTTGAGAGCATCGCCAGTCTATCTCCGATCTTCAGTCTCGCCTTTTCGCTGGCCCAAATGAAGGCCGGAACAGTGAACGAATGACTTGAATTTCGCGTGATGCTCATCGCCTTGCATTGTTCGTCAAATACATCCTGCCCGTGATCAGAAATGTACATCACTAGTGCCGCATCACCTTTTCGACTGACAGCTTCGATGATTCGAGATAACAGAAAATCCGTGTACTCGATGCTGTTGTCGTAGGCATTACTAACCTGAACAGCAAGCGAGGAGTTGTTTTTAATGCCATCCTGCGCCGGAACAGTCGTCAACGAAGGACGATAGATGTCAAAAGCGGGCGGATAGCGATGGGAGAAATCAAAATGGCTTCCCAGCGTATGCACCACAATAAACTTCTTTCCCGAAATATCCAGTTTTCGGCGCAACGGCTCGACAAGCACTTCGTCGTAAGTTCCTCGCGCGTCATAGCTGGTTGGGTTGAAGTAAGTGGCTTCGTCCGCATCGCTGGCATACATGGCAATGGGGCTCTCGTAGAAACCACCTACTCCTTGGTTGGACAACCAAAATGTCCGGTAGCCCACCTGCTTCAACGCCGCCAAGATAGAAGGCTCCGGCCGAAGAGAGACACTGCCGTCGCTCCTTAGCAAGGGTCGACGGGAAATCAGATTAGGCACTGCATATCGCGTGGCGACCGACTCGGTCGCCACGTCAGGAAACAGGATCAAATCGCTCATCGACGATAGCCGCGGCGTAGTGTGGCGCTCATACCCAAACAGCTGCCAGCGATCAGAGCGAGAAGACTCTCCGATCACAACGACAACCGTATCTGGATAAGCACTGGTGAGCTTCAGCTCAAAGTCGAAGCCAGCCAGTTCCGCCCTAAGCTGCCGAACGATCGATGCGTCTTGCCGAATTGAAAAGATCGACAGGGGCAAGTCAAGCGGATAAACCGCCCCAAATCTGGCAAGCAAGCTGCCGGCTCTGCTAACAAAGGGTTCAGCGGTTTTAGCAGGGCCACCCTCATTTATATACATAAGCACGGGCGCACACAGAATAGCCGGAACGGCCAACAAGATCCACCAGCGGGATCGGTGCGTCCATTCAATCCGCCCGTGATGTATGTGCCGCCCCACCACGATAGAACTAAAGATGAAAAGCACCGGGAGCAAAATGCTCCATCCTAAGGTCGCGAAAAACTCAGACACCTCGCGTGCGTCCGTCTCCATTGCCATGCCGACGAACGTCGGCGTCACCGGTTGCGCAAAATCCAAACGCAAGAAGACTTCAACTGGCCACCAAAGCGAACACAAAATCGCGACGATAAGACCCATCCACAAGCGGGGCACAATCGCAAAGATCAGAAGCCAAAAACAGATTGCAAATGTAATGCTCTCTGCATATGTCGACTCTAGAATACCGGAGGCATTGCGCACAGCCAAAAAATTCGGCGCAATGAGTATTAACACTAGTGACGTAAATAGCAAAGCGGTAATCCACGCGCGATTTCCCGATGTCACTCGCTCTTTACCGGTTTTTGAAGCTAGCGATTTCTGTTTGGGCAAGATTGTGTTGTCGCTTTGACTAGATCAGCAAACCGAGTCGAATTAGATGTCCCTGACATAGCCACCTGTCAATGAGCCTGATGCCTTATGTATTCAAAGCTTCACAATTAAAAAAGCCGCCCGAAGGCGGCTCTCACGCATGCGGCAAAGAACTATGCATCAGGTCGCAGCAGCCACCTTGGCACAATCCTTTGGACGAAGCTTGTCAGCGACGGTGGTTTCACAGGTCCAAGCACCAGCGACACCTGCCGTATCAGCAGCACGCTTCCAGGTAATGGTCTGCGAGTTGATCTGCGCGGTGCCGATCAGCGTGCACTGCAGCGAAGACTCGCCAGTTGTATCAACCGAGACGGCGAAAGTGCAACGGCTGGTGGCTTCTGCAGGCAGGCCGAGATCAACAGCTTTGACGATCTTGGTCGTAATGCCATCTGCCATCTTTGTCTCGGCATTGACCTTCATCGGAGTGATTTCAGCCAAACCGGCAGCAACTTGCGACTTGGCCGTGTAATCCTGATAAGCCGGCAGAGCCACAGCAGCCAAGATACCAATGATCGCCACAACGATCATCAATTCGATAAGGGTAAAGCCGGCCTGTGCGCGGCGGGCGAGAGTGCGATGGTTCATTGAACTAACTCCAGGTTGGTTGGTTGAGCCCGGGAACCTGCCCGGAGCGCAATACCTTCCGCAGCATCTGTGCCAACCGGCTTTCAATCGTTTACACCTTGAAAGTAGTGCATTTGTTCACACTCAAGTTACAGCAAGTGACACATTGCGTTCTTTGTCGCAACAACCCGTGACAAGTTTGTCACTCTCAGCCACCCGCGAACTCAAAACGTCAGCACCCCGTCCGCCTTCAGCCAGCGAATGTCCCGCTGCGCCAGGCCCGCCACCTGCCGGGCTGCCAGCCCTTCGATCTGGCTCATGATTTCCTCGGTCTCCGCGGGCTTGGTGTGCGTGATGTAGATCGGGTACTGCTTGCCCGGATCAATCTGCGCCAGCTCATCGGCCAGCACCGACGGCGACAGGTGCAGGCTGCGCTCGGCCAGCGCCTGCTCGCGGCTGCTGAAGGCCGTCTCTATCACCAGCATCGCCACGTCCAGCGCGTTCACGCGCTTCCAGAAGGGCGCATTGCGCTCGGTGTCGCCGGTGAAAACCCAGTGAGCGCCCCCTTCAGCGCGCCGCACGGCGAATCCGCAGGCCGGCACGGTGTGCACGGCCGGCAGCACCTCGATGCGCTTGGGCACGCGGCTGCCCAGGTGCAGCGACTGCCCGACCGCAATGTCATGAAAGCTCACGAAGGGCGCTTCCTGGCTTGGAATGCTCTCGAAGTCCGGCCAGATGACGTTGTTGAACACGTGCGTGCGCAGCGCATCGATGGTGGCCCTCAGCGCATGCACCCGCAGCGGCTGGGCGCGGCGGCTGCCGACGGCGTCGAGCATCAGGGGCAGCGCGGCAATGTGGTCAAGGTGGCTGTGGGTGAGCACCACGTCGTCGATGGCGGCCATTTCGTCGAGCGTGAGGTCTCCGACCCCCGTGCCCGCGTCGACGAGCAGGTCGGTGTCGACCAGAAACGAGGTGGTGCGGCAGCCTTTGGCGATGGCGCCCGAGCAACCCAGCACACGAACCTGCATTGTGAGAGACCCCTTGTGTGTGTCTGCCGTCATTTGGTTTCGAACCGGGTTGCGCCGTCCCATTTCGGGTCTTGCGGGCGCAACGCCATCGAGGCTAAACGCTGGGCGTAGAGCTGGTAAAGGACTTTTTTGGCATCCTCGGCGAGCAAGGGGGCGAGCAGGCTTCGGCCCAGGGCCCAGTCCTGGCGCCGGTAGGCGGCGAGCACGCCGCTCCAGCGCTCGAGCATCCGGCGGGCGTGCTCGACGGATTCGGGGGTGCGTGCGACCAGCGGCGTGAACACGGCCACCGCCTGGGCCTTGCCCTTGACGCGCACGCTGTCGAGCTCCTGCCAGAGATGGCCGGGCGCCATGGCCCGGGTCGCGCCGCTGGCGACAATTTCGACGCCGTAGTGCCCGCTCAGGCCCTCGAGCCGGGACGCAAGGTTGACCGCGTCGCCCACCACGGTGTAGCTGCGGCGCTCGGTCGAGCCCATGTCGCCCACGCTCATCACGCCGCTGTTGATGCCGATGCCCACGCTGATCTCCGGCCGGCCGCTGTCGCGGTGGATGCGGTTGATGTCTCGCACGGCGTCGCCCATGTCCAGGGCGGCCTGCACGGCGAGCGCGGCGTGGTCGGGCGTGTCGATGGGCGCGCCCCAGAAGGCCATGACGCAGTCGCCCATGTACTTGTCGACAGTGCCGCGGTGCGCGCCGATGACGTCGGTGAGCCGGCTGAACACGGTGTTGAGAAAGGCCTGCAGCTCGGCCGGCGCCATCTGCTCCGACAGGCGGGTGAAGTCGCGCATGTCGCAGAACAGCACGGTCATGGGCTTGCTCTCGGCGCGCATGCTGTAGCGGTCGGGGTGCGCCATCATTTCGTTGACCAGCTGCGGCGGCACGTAGGTGCCGAAGAGCCGCGCCAACCCCCGCCGGGCGCGCGATTCGACGAAGTAGCCCCAGCTCATGTTGAGCACGAACGCCAGCGCCGTCATGGCCAGCGCCGACGCCAGCGGCAGGACGAGCCCGTGGCCCACGTAGAGCCAGAGGTTGAGGCCGACCAGCGCGGCGACGGTGCCGGCGGCCAGCAGCACGGCGCGCGACGCCGACAGCAGCGACAGCCCGAAGGCCAGCACGAGCCCCGCCACCAGCACCAGCAGCACCTCGTAGCCCGGCGCGTAGTCCGGCACGCTCAGCAGGCGGTGATCGAGCAGGCCGGAGACGATGTTGGCGTGCACCTCGACGCCCGGAAACGCTGCGTCCACAGGGGTGGCGCGCAGGTCCTGCAGGCCCGGCGCGGTGGCGCCGAGCAGCACGATCTTGTCTTTCAGCTCGCCCGGTGCGAGCTTGCCTTCCAGCACGTCGGCGGCAGGCACGTAGCGAAACGATCCGCCGTTCGCACCGCCGGGCCCGCGAAACGGCACCTGCATGCTGGCGCCCTGGTCGACCGGAATGCGCAACGGGCCCAGCCGCAGCGACGCGAGCCGGGGTGCCGCCGCGCCGGTGCCCGACGCGAAGGCCGGCAGCACCGCCGGCGAGCCGTTGGCGAGCCGGTAGACCGCGAGCCCCAGCGATTCGTAGTACCCAGGCTGCGCCTGGTCGCCTTCGTAGCGGGCGAGCAGCGGCACGCTGCGGATTGCGCCGTCGCCGTTGGCGCCGACCAGCGTGTTGAGAAAGCCGGCGGCCGGGGCGGCCTGGGCCAGGGCAGGCAGGCTGGCGCCGAACCCGTTCCAGGTCGTGCCGTAGGTGCCGCCCGCGGGAAAGGCGCCGGCCGGCAGCAGCGGCGTGGCGGGCAGCTGGCCCTTGGCGCGGGGCGGCTGCGTGCGGTTGAAGTAGTAGCCGAGCGCCACCCGCTGGCCTTTCAGGGCTTCGGCAAAGGTGGCGTCGTGGTCCAGCGAGGGCGCCAGCCGCTCGACCTCCGCCGCCAGGCCGGGCACGCCCTGCAACGGTCCGTTCGCCATTTCGCGCAGCCGTTCGAGGCCGGAGCTGCGGTCGGGTTCGAGAAACATCACGTCGAAGCCGAGCACGGCGGCCTGCTGGCGGGTCAGCAGCTCGGTGGTGAGGCGGGCCATCTTGTCGCGCGGCCAGGGCCACTGGCCCTGGCGCGCCAGGCTGGCGTCATCGACGTCGACGATCACCACGCGCGGATCGGCCGTGCGCGGCATGGTGGCGCGCAGGCGGATGTCGTAGATCAGCAGGTCAAGGCGTTCGAGTGCGCTCAGCGGCCAGGCGCCGGTGGCATGCGCCAACGCCAGCAACAGCGGCAACAGCGTGATGGCGATGCGCGGCCAGTGCCGCCGCAGCTCGCTCCACTTGCTCACCGCAGCCCGTCCTTGCGGGCGTTGCCGCAGACCACGGGGGGAAATTCAGATGCGAACGAACTGCATGCGCGTGGCGCCGCCGAGCTCGAGCACGTCGCGCTCCTGCAAGGCGACCGCCTCGGTGCCCAGCTGCAGGCCGTTGAGCGTGACGTTGCCCTCGACGCCCGCGGCCACGTAGCCCTGCCGCCGGCGCGTGACGACGGCCACGGCGACGCCGGGCTTGCCGATGGTGGTGACGACCTTCTGCAGCGCAACGTCCTGGCCTTCGTTGGCGCCAGCCAGCACCCGCAGCACCGGAATGCCCAGCTCGACCAGCGCGCCGGACTCGGTGGGCGCCGACGACAGCGGCACTGACCCCGAATGCCCCGAGTGCTCGGGCAAGGTGGTGCGCACGGAACCGGGACCGATGGCCAGGTTGCTTCGCGCCCGGAAATGGATGCGGCAGCCGCCGACCTCGATGACGTCGTTGTCCTTGAGCGCCTGCTTCTGGATGGCGAGCGCATTGACGTACGTGCCGTTGGTGCTGTTGAGATCTTCAATTTCGACTTGACCATCGCCATCGCTCATGTGCAGCACGGCGTGCTCGCCGCTGACCGCCAGATTGTCGATCACGATGTCGTTGTAGGCACGTCGTCCCAGCGTCGTGCGTTCCTTGGCGAGTGCCACTTGTCCGATGACAACGCCATCGACAGAGATGATCATCTTCGGCATTGCCGACTCCCCGATTGCAAAGCTTGAGTGAGGGCAAGCGGAACGGTGGGGTGCCGTCCAGGCCTGCTACTTGGCCGCGCGAGACGTTTCCACGACGCTCGCCCGTGCCAGAACAACCGAAATATTGTCCCGTCCGCCATTGTCGTTTGCAATTGCAACCAAAAGTGAAGCTTTTTTCTGAAGCCCGATATCGTGTGCAAGAAGCGTGAAAAGCTGCTCATCGGAAATCATCTCGCTCAGTCCGTCGGAGCAAAGCATATACAGATCGTCCGGTCTTGCGCTGTGTTCGTGCATTTCCAGCATGACCTGCGGCTCCACGCCGACCGCGCGGGTCACGAGGTTGCGGGTCGGCGAATTGAGGGCTTCCTCGGCGGTGATGGCGCCGGCGTCGAGTTGCTGCTGGCGCAGCGAATGGTCGCGCGTGAGCAGTTCGAGCTTGTCGTTGCGCACCCGGTAGCAGCGCGAATCGCCGATGTGGCCGACCACCACGCGCTGCGGCCGGAAGGCCGCCAGCACCAGGGTGGTCCCCATGCCCTGCAGCTCGGGGTTGGTGGTGCCGGCGTGCAGGATGGAGCCGTTGGCCTCGTCCGTGGCGGCCTGCAGCGCCCGGCGAACCACCCGGGCGGGCGCCTGCATGCCGGCCTGCGCGAACCAGCGGCCGAAGCTGGCATGCATCAGCGACACGGCCATGGCACTCGCCACTTCGCCGCCCTTGTAGCCGCCCATGCCGTCGGCCAGCAAGGCCAGCCCGAGCGCTGAATCGACGTGGACGGCGTCTTCGTTGTGGGCGCGCAACCGCCCGACATCGGTCAGGGAGGCGAACTCCCAGGTCAGCGCGGGGCGGGTGGAGAACAGGGAAACGCCGACACTCGCCATGGTTTGCTAGCGCCGACTTCTCTGAAACTCAGTGTGCCGCGGCGTGCGCACGCCGTTGCAACAGGCGGCCGACGGCCACGACGAACAACGCACCAGCGGCAGCTCCCGCATAGTGCAACCAGGGGTTGGCCGCGAGCGTGTCGCGCAGCGCCACGTCGCTCACGATGGTTTCGCCACCGACCCATCCGATCAGCGCGGCGCCCAGCATGACGATGATCGGGAAGCGTTCCATGAGCTTGATCATGAGGGTGCTGCCGAAAATGACCAAGGGAATACTGATCGCCAGGCCCAGCACCAGCAGCACCATGCTGCCCTGTGCGGCGGCGGCCACGGCAATGACGTTGTCCAGGCTCATCACCAGGTCGGCCAGGAGGATGGTGCGCACGGCGACCATCATGCTGCCGTATTCCTTGGACTCGCCCTCGCCCTCGTCGTCGCCGCTGAGCAGTTGCGTGCCGATCCACAGCAGCAGCAGGCCGCCGATGATCTGCAGGAATGGCAGCGCGAGCAGCTTGGCCGCCACCACCGTGAGCACGATGCGCAGCACCACGGCCGCGCCCGAGCCGAACATCACGGCCTTTTTCTGCTGTGCGGGCGGCAACGAGCGCGCCGCCATGGCGATCACGACGGCGTTGTCGCCCGACAGGATGATGTTGATCCAGACGATCTTGAGCAGACCTATCCAGAAATCTGTGCTTTGAAGGAGTTCCATGTCTCTGATCCCACTGTGTTTTATTTGAAAAAAGCGCCCGCAATCCAGTGCGGGCGCTTTTTTGTTTCTGCGTGGTCCTCGCATGACCCGGCTCTGCGGCCGGTGTCGTGAAGCGTCTCTTACAGACGTGCCTTGAGCAGCTTGGCCAGTTCGGAGAAGTTGCGCGTCACGGTGAAGCCGCACTCTTCCATGATGGCGAGCTTGGCATCGGCCGTGTCGGCACCGCCCGAGATCAGCGCGCCGGCGTGGCCCATGCGCTTGCCGGGAGGGGCGGTGACACCGGCGATGAAGCCGACGACCGGCTTCTTCATGTTGTCCTTGCACCAGCGGGCCGCGTCAGCCTCGTCGGGTCCGCCGATTTCGCCGATCATGATGACGGCGTCGGTGTCCGGATCGTCATTGAAGGCCTTCATCACGTCGATGTGCTTCAGGCCGTTGATCGGGTCGCCGCCGATGCCGACTGCCGACGATTGGCCCAGGCCGATTTCCGTCAGTTGAGCCACGGCTTCGTACGTCAGCGTGCCCGAGCGCGAGACCACGCCGATGCGGCCCTTGCGGTGGATGTGGCCGGGCATGATGCCGATCTTGATTTCGTCGGGCGTGATCAGGCCGGGGCAGTTCGGGCCCAGCAGCAAGGTCTTCTTGCCGCCGGCCGCTTCCTTGGCCTTCATCTTGTTGCGCACTTCGAGCATGTCGCGAACAGGAATGCCTTCGGTGATGCAGATCGCCAGGTCCAGGTCGGCCTCGACGGCTTCCCAGATGGCGGCCGCGGCGCCTGCCGGCGGCACGTAGATCACCGACACGGTGGCGCCGGTCTGCGAAGCGGCTTCCTTGACCGAACCGAAGATCGGGATGTTGAAGATCGACTCGCCGGCCTTCTTCGGGTTCACGCCCGCCACGAAGGCGTTCTTGCCGTTCGCGTATTCCTGGCACTTTTCCGTGTGGAACTGACCGGTCTTGCCGGTGATGCCTTGGGTGATGACTTTGGTGTCTTTGTTGATGTAGATCGACATGACTTGTTCCTTAGGCCTTCTTGACTGCTGCCACGACCTTCTGGGCCGCGTCCGCCATGGTGTCGGCGCTGATGATCGGCAGGCCCGAATCGGCCAGCAGCTTCTTGCCTTCGACTTCGTTGGTGCCCTTCATGCGCACGACCAGCGGCACTTGCAGGTTCACGGCCTTGCAGGCCGCGATCACGCCGGTGGCGATGGTGTCGCACTTCATGATGCCGCCGAAGATGTTCACGAGGATGGCTTCCACGTTCTTGTTCTTCAGCATGATCTTGAAGGCTTCGGTGACCTTCTCGGGGGTGGCGCCGCCGCCCACGTCCAGGAAGTTGGCCGGCTCGCCGCCAAACAGCTTGATGGTGTCCATGGTGGCCATGGCCAGGCCGGCACCGTTCACCAGGCAGCCGATGTTGCCGTCCAGCGAGATGTAGGCGAGGTCGAACTTGGAGGCTTCGACTTCGGCCGCGTCTTCTTCGTCGAGGTCGCGCAGGGCCACGATTTCGGGGTGGCGGAACAGCGCGTTGCTGTCGAAGTTGAACTTGGCGTCCAGCGCCATGACGTTGCCCTTGCTGTCACGGTTGAGCGGGTTGATCTCGACCAGCGAGGCGTCCGTCTCCATGTAGCAGGTGTAGAGCTTCTTCAGGATGTCGACCGTTTGCGCGGTCGAGTCGGCCGGCATGCCGATGCCGTCGGCGATCTGCTTGGCCTGTTCGTCGGTCAGGCCCTTTTCGGGGTCTGCGAACACCGTGATGATCTTCTCGGGCGAGGAGTGGGCCACTTCCTCGATGTCCATGCCGCCTTCGCTCGAAGCGATGAACGCCACCTTCTGGGTGGCGCGGTCGGTCACGGCGGAAACGTAGTATTCCTTGTTGATGTCGGCGCCGTCTTCGATGTACAGGCGGCGGACCTTCTGGCCTTCGGGGCCGGTCTGGTGCGTCTTGAGCTGCATGCCGAGGATTTCACCGGCGAGCTTCTTGACGTCTTCGATGGTCTTGGCGACCTTGACGCCACCGCCCTTGCCGCGGCCACCCGCGTGAATCTGGGCCTTGACGACCCAGACCGGGCCTCCAAGTTTCTGGGCGGCTTCGACCGCCTCCTGGACCGTGTAGGCCGGAATGCCGCGCGGCACTGGCACGCCGAACTTGGCAAGGATTTCCTTGCCTTGGTACTCGTGAATCTTCATGAGGGATGTCTCTCGGAAGGAGGAGGTTGAGAACGGGAATCTGCGGGTGAGAGTGTTTCTGCTCTGTTGCTCGCGGGCGACGGCAGCCTGACGGCTGGGGGCGGCGAACAACCGCGGACTGTATCATGGTGCGCCGCACCAATACTGTACGTGGGGTTGCGGTCAATACGTACTTTCTTCTAGACCCCCTCCCCCCGGAACACAGAGCACTCCACCATGGCCAAGGTTTTCATCGACGGCGAAGCCGGTACCACCGGCCTGCAGATTCGCGAGCGGCTCCAGACAATGCCGCAGATCGAACTCGTGAGCATCGCGCCCGAGCTGCGAAAGGACGTCAACGCCAAGCGCGACCTGATGGCCGGCGTCGACCTGGTGGTGCTGTGCCTGCACGACGACGCGGCGCGCGAATCGGTGGCGCTCATCGACCAGCTGCCGGGCAGCAAGCCGAAGATCATCGACGCCTCCACGGCCCACCGCATCGCCCCGGGCTGGGTGTTCGGCTTTCCCGAACTGGCCGAAGGCCACTGGCAGGCCGTGGCCAAGGCCGAGCGCGTCGGCAACCCCGGCTGCTACGCCACCGGCGCCATCGCCATGGTGCGCCCGCTGGTCGACGCAGGCATCCTGCCGGCCGACTTTCCGATTTCGCTGCCCTCCGTGAGCGGCTACTCGGGCGGCGGCCGGACCATGATCGAGGCCTACGAAAAGGGCGAGGCGCCCCTGTTCGAGACCTACGCGCTGGGCCTGAAGCACAAGCACATTCCTGAAATCATGGCCTACACCGGCCTGACCCGCCGCCCGGTCTTCATTCCGTCGGTGGGCAATTTCAAGCAGGGCATGCTGGTGCAACTGCCGCTGCACCTCGATCTGCTGCCCGGCAAGCCGAAGGCCGCCGACCTGCACGAAGCGCTGGCTGCGCACTACGCGAAGAGCAACACGCCAGAGCAGTTCGTGAAGGTGCTGCCGCCCACCGAAGACGGCAAGCTCGAGCCGCAGGCGCTCAACGACACCAACGAACTCGAGATCCGCGTGTTCCCGAACGAGGACCACCACCATGCCGTGGTCATCGCCCGCCTGGACAACCTGGGCAAGGGCGCCAGCGGCGCCGCGGTGCAGAACCTGAAGCTGATGCTGGCGCTCTGAGCGCCCAGCCTCGCCTCCCCTGGCTCAGTTGACGAGCCAGAGCCCCACGCCCAGCAACGCCGCGTGCGCGCCCAGCGCGATGTAGAGCGGCGCGCGCGAGGGCTCGGCCATTTCCTGCAGGGTTTCGTTGATGCGGCGCGTGAGCAACGCGCGCAGCGCCGGGTCTTGCACCGGGCCTTCGCCGGGTGAAACGACCGGCTCGCCATGCGCGGCCCGGCTTTCCTGCCACTCGGCCATCATTTCGCTCAGCGGCAGCCGGTTGAGCACAAAGCCCACCACCGAACGCACTGCCCTGCCCTCGCCCAGCACAGGCGCGAGCTGCTTGCTCAGGGCATCGGCCGACAGCCAGTCGGCCGCGCGGTGCAGCGTGCCGTGGGCGCGCGGCATCGCCTCGATGCGGGCGGCAATCGCGCCGGACAGCCGCTGCGACACCGCCTCGCCGCGCGCCGCGACCAAATGCTGCATCGCGCGTGCGCGCCCTTGCGCCACACCCAGCATCACGTAGACGACCACGAACAACAGCAGCAAAAACGCCACCAGCACCGACGGCGTGGTGATCAGCGCAACGATGGCGCCCGCACCGCCGGCCCGCGCCGCGACGTTGCCCGGCCCATTCAGCTGGCTCAGATAGAAAAAGAAGACGCCCCCGCCCAGCACCACGCCGAGCAAACCGCCCTTGACGACAGAGCCGGCGAAAGCCAGCCCGGCCTTGGCGCCGGTGCGAACCAGGGACGGCGGGGCATCGGGACCGGTAGAACCTTTGGACATGCGGGAACTCCTCCAACTAATTTATTAATTCAGTTCCGCAAAGCACTTGGGATAGATGCGGATCGGTGCGGATCGACGCTGGAAAATTCGGCAAATGCGAACAAGTGCAGCATCGCACACACGCGCTGGATCATGCCATCCTCACTCGTTGTCGTTGTAGCCGCTGGCCCCCATCAGCGCCGACAGCCGCGCGGCGATGTTGCCGACGATGCCGCGCACCTGCACCGCGTCGGGCGCCGACTTCTGGTCGATGCGCTCGATGTACGGCACGTTGATCGACGCGATCACGTGGTCGGCCGCGCCCATCACCGGGTACGCGATGTTGGTGATGCCGCGCGTCTGCCGGCTCGGCATGGCCGAGTAGCCGCGCGCGCGCACCTCCTGAAGAATGGCGAACAGCTCGCCCGGGTCCATGTCGAGTTCGCCTTCCACGCCGATGTGGGCGCGCAGCATGCGGGCGCGGTCGATCTCGTCGCGAAACGCCAGCAGCACGTGGCCCGAGGACGTGTCCGTCAGCCCCATCACCACGCCCACCTTGAGCCCGAACGACCAGCGCTCCGGGCTCTCGACCTGCGCGATGACGACCACGCGCCCGCCCTGGTACATGGTCAGGTGGCACGACTGGCGCGCCCGGTTGGCCAGCTCGCGCAGCAGCGGCAGCGCGGCGCTCACCAGGCTTTTCAGCGGCTGCTGGCGGTGCGCCAGCTCGAACATGCGCAGCGTGAGCGTGTAGCGGTCGTTCTCGTCGACCTGCACGTAGCCGCGCCGCTGCAGGGTCACGGCCATGCGGAAGATCTCGCTGACCTTGCGCCCCACCTTCTGCGCCAACTCGTTGAGCGTGTAGCCCCCGGGGCTGTCGGCCAGCGCCTCCAGGATGTCCAGCCCCTTCTCGAGCGCCGGCGCGGCATAGCGCAGCGCGCCCTCGCCTTCCGGCGCGGCCTCGTCCTGGCCCTGTTGTTCTTCCGGCGCTGGTGCTTGCTTCATTGTTTCCTGCTCAGTTCGACCATCCACCGTCGATCATATGGACCGCGCCGGTGGTGAAGGCCGACTCGTCGGACGCGAGGTAGACGACCAGTGCCGCGATCTCTTCCGGCTTGCCGACGCGCCCCAGCGGCTGGCGGGCCACGAAGGCGGCGCGCACCGTGGCCTCGTCGGCACCGGCCTGCTCGGCCTGCGCCGCGATGCGGTCGCGCAGCGAGGGCGACTCGACCGTGCCCGGGCAGATGGCGTTGCAGCGCACGCCCTGCTGGATGAAGTCGGCCGCCACCGCCTTGGTCAGGCCGATGACCGCCGCCTTCGAGGCGCCGTAGACGAAGCGGTTGGGCACGCCCTTCACGCTCGACGCGGCCGAGGCCATGTTGATGATCGAGCCGCCGCGCTCCAGCATCGCCGGCAAGAAGGCGCGGATGGTGCGGTACATCGACTTGGCGTTGAGGTCCATGCTGAAGTCCCAGTCGGCCTCCTCGCAGGCCAGGATGTTGCCGCTGTGCACGAAGCCGGCGCAGTTGAACAGCACGTCGAGCCGGCCCGCGGTCGGTGCGAAGGCCTGCAGCGCGGCGCTGTCGCGCACGTTGAGCGTGGCCGTCTTCAGGCCCGGCAGGCCTTCCTCACGGGCCAGCGCGGCGAGTTCGGCCAGCGCCGCCTCGTCCACGTCGGTGGCCCACACCGTGCCGCCTTCGCGCGCCAGCGCCAGCGCGCTGGCGCGGCCGATGCCCTTGCCGGCGGCGGTGACGAGGATGTTCTTTCCCTGAACGCGTGAAGTCATTGCGCAATGTCCTTGAGTGAGTTGCTGGTCGTTTCGATACACAAGTGAAATACAAATTTCACTGATGAAATTAAATATACGCGACATCTCCACGCCGACAGCCTCTCAGAAACCCGCGCCTTCGCACCCATTCATTGGTAATTACCCTCGAATTGGCGCAAACCCCAGCGGCAATCGGGCACGCCGCTGCTAACCTTATTTCTGAAAAGTAGTTTCACCTAAGAAAACGAAAGTCGCCATGCCCCACGATCCCGCGCTGCTCCCCCGCCTGCAAGCCTGCTACACCGGCATCCTTCACGACGTGATGCGCGCGGCCGGCCTGCGCAACTTCACGCTGCCGCCCACGCTGCGCCCGCTGATCGCCGGCCAGAAGCTGTGCGGCCCGGCTTTCACCGTGAATGGCCGCGTCGACCCCACGGCCGATCCGCACGAGACGCTGATGGCCTGGACCGGCTTTCTCTCGCGTGCCAAGCCCGGCCACATCGCCGTGATCCAGCCCAACGACTCGACCGTGTCGCACATGGGCGAGCTCTCGGCCGAGACGCTGGGCCGCAAGGGCGTGCTGGGCGTGATTGCCGACGGCGGCGTGCGCGACGCCGAATTCATCCTGCAGCAGGGCTTCCAGGTGTGGCACCGCTACTTCACGCCGCGCGACATCGTGGGTTACTGGCTGCCCGACGCGATGGACGTGCCGGTGCGCATCGGAGAGGTCACGGTGAACCCGGGCGACCTGCTGCTGGCCGACACCGACGGCGTTGTCTGCCTGCCGCTGGCGCAGGCCGAAGCCATCGTCACCGAGGCCGAGCACATGATGGGCCGCGAGAACCTCGTGCGCACGGCCATCCTCGCGGGCACCGACCCGCAAGAGGCCTACCTGAAGTACCGCAAGTTCTGAGCGCCGGATGCCCCACACATCCTCCACGCCCGCCATCGACGCCCGGCTGGTGCTGCTCTCGCCGGCCGACAACTGCCTGATCGCCTGCACCCACCTGGCCGCCGGCACCGCCGTGCAGCTCGAAGGCGGCACCGTGACGCTGGACAAGGACATCGGCCTGGGCCACAAGCTCGCGCGCCATGCCATCGCCGCCGGACAGAAGGTGCGCAAGTACGACGCCGTCATCGGCAGCCTGCGTACGCCGGTCGAGGCCGGCGCGCACATCCACACCCACAACCTCGACAGCGACTACACGCCCACCTACACGCTGGACGAGGGCAAGACCTTCGTCGGCCACGCCTGAGGCGCCCCACCTTCGCATGAACGGCATGAACACTCCCCACCCGCTCCAGATCCAGGGCTTCCCGCGTGCCGACGGCCGCAAGGGCATCCGCAACGTGGTGGTCGTGGCCTACCTCGTCGAGTGCGCGCACCACGTGGCGCGCGAGATCACGCTCAACTTTCGCCAGCAGGACGGCGAATCCGAAGTGCACCTCGTGGGCTTTCCCGGCTGCTATCCGAACGAGTACGCCGAACGCATGATGGAAGCGATTGCCACGCACCCCAACGTGGGCGCGACGCTGCTCATCTCGCTCGGCTGCGAGAGCATGAACAAGCGCAAGCTCGAGCAGGCCGTGGCGGCCTCGGGCCGGCCGGTGCACACGCTCACCATCCAGCAGAAGGGCGGCACGCGCAGCACCATCCGCGAAGGCACGGAATGGGTGCAGTGGGCGGTGGCCGAACTCGCGCAGCAGCAGCGCGTGCCCATGGACCTGAGCGAGTTGGTGGTGGGCACCATCTGCGGCGGCTCTGACGGCACCAGCGGCATCACCGCCAACCCGGCCGTGGGCCGCGCCTTCGACCTGCTGATCGCGCAGGACGCGCGCTGCATCTTCGAGGAAACCGGCGAGCTGATCGGCTGCGAGTTCCACATGCAGCGCCGCGCCGCCACGCCCGAGTTGGGCCAGGCCATCGTCGAGTGCGTGGCCAAGGCCGCGCGCTACTACAGCACCATGGGCCACGGCAGCTTCGCGCCGGGCAATGCCGACGGCGGCCTCTCGACCATCGAGGAGAAGTCGCTCGGCGCGTATGCCAAGAGCGGCGCCTCGCCCATCAACGGCATCGTGAAGCCCGGCGACGTGCCCACGCAGCCCGGCCTCTACCTGCTGGACGTGGTGCCCGACGGCGAGCCGCGCTTCGGCTTTCCGAACATCAGCGACAACGCGGAAATCGTCGAACTCATTGCCTGCGGCGCGCACCTGATCCTGTTCACCACCGGCCGCGGCTCGGTGGTGGGCTCGGCGGTGTCGCCGGTCATCAAGGTCTGCGCCAACCCCGACACCTACCGCCAGCTCGGCGAGGACATGGACGTGGATGCCGGCCGCATCCTCGAAGGGCGCGGCACGCTGCAGGAGGTGGGGCAGGAAATTTTCGACGCGGTGCGCAGCGTGGCGAACGGCGCGGCCAGCAAGTCGGAGGCGCTGGGCCATCGCGAATTCATCCTGACCTACAAGGCCTTCGAACCGATCGGGCCTGCGTGCCTGCCCATCGCCCAAGTGGCTCGCGTCGCGCACGCTGTGTGAGCGTCTTGCGTTGCGCCCTCCCCGCCTTTCTTCTGGCCTTCCGGAGCCTCCATCCTTGAACTACCAGTTCGATTTCGCGCCCGTGCTCGCGCAGTGGCCCTTGCTGCTCGACGGCGCCTGGACCACCGTGCAGCTGTCGTTCATTGCCACCGTGCTGGGCTTCGCGCTCGGCACGGTCTGCGCGCTGGGCCGCAACAGCCGCCACGGCTGGCTGCGCCACCTCACGGGCGGCTACGTGGAGGCGGTGCGCAACACGCCGCTGTTGATCCAGAGCTACTTTCTCATCTTCGGCCTCTCCAGCGCGGGCGTGACGATGCCGATCATGGTGGGCGCGGTGCTGGCACTGGTGGTGAACATCGGCGCGTACAGCTGCGAGATCATCCGCGCGGGCATCGAGTCGATCCACAAGGGCCAGCTCGAAGCGGCGCAGTGCCTGGGGCTGTCCAAGCTGCAGGTGTTCTGGCACGTGATATTGCGGCCCGCCGTGGAGCGCGTGTACCCGGCACTGGCCAGCCAATTCGTGCTGCTGATGCTGGCCTCCAGCATCATGTCGTCGATCGGCGCGGAAGAGCTGTTCGGCGTGGCCAACCGCATCCAGTCGGACACCTTCCGCAACTTCGAGATCTTCATCGTGCTGTGGGTGGTGTACCTCGCGCTGTCGTACGCCATGCGCCTGGGCTTCTGGCTGCTGGGCATGCTGATCTTCCCGCGCCGGCGCAAGCTGGGCACGCCGCTGTGAGCCGGGCGAAAGAGGTTTCCACATGACCTTCATGCCACTCGATCACTTCGGCTTCCTGTTGATGGGCGCATGGGGCACGGTGCAGCTCTCGGCGCTCGCGTTCGTGGGGGGCGGGCTCATCGGCCTCGCGGTGGCGCTGGCGCGCGTGTCGCCCGTCAAGGCCGTGCGCGTGGCGGCCGCGGGCTACATCCAGGCCATCCAGGGCACGCCGCTGCTGGTGCTCATGGGCGTGTGCTTCTTCGGGCCCAACATCGCGGGCATCGGCTCGGTGCCCGCGCTCGCCGCGGCGGCGCTGGCCATCACCATCTATGCGAGCGCCTTCCTCGGCGAGATCTGGCGCGGCTGCATCCAGTCGGTGCCGCGCAGCCAGTGGGAGGCGGCCGAATGCCTGGCGCTCACGCGCTGGGAGCGCATGCGCCGCGTGATCCTGCCGCAGGCGCTGCGCATCGCGACGCCGCCCACCGTGGGCTTCCTGGTGCAGATCATCAAGAACACGTCGATCGCGTCGCTGGTGGTCGGCTATGCCGAGCTTTCCTACAACGCCAAGGTGCTGAACAACTCGACGTTCCAGCCCTTCCTGTATTTCGGGTGCGCGGTGGTGCTGTATTTCATTCTTTGTTATCCGCTCTCGCGATGGAGTCGCGCCCTTGAAAGGAAGCTCAATGCAGCTCGTGGTTGAACTCAACGAAGTCCACAAGCACTTCGGCAAGCTGCATGTGCTCAAGGGCGTGTCGTTCTCCGTCACGCGCGGGCAGGTGGTGGCCATCATCGGCCAGAGCGGCTCGGGCAAGAGCACGGCGCTGCGCTGCATCGACCGGCTGGAGACCATCGACAGCGGCACCATCCAGTGCTGCGGCCACGCGGTGCACGACAACGCGCTGAACCTGCGCGACCTGCGCCAGGACGTGGGCATCGTGTTCCAGAGCTACAACCTGTTCCCGCACCTCACGGTGAAGCAGAACATCACGCTCGCGCCCAAGTCGGTGAAGAAGATGAGCGGCTCGCAGGCCGACGCCATCGCCATGGAAGTGCTGGAACGCGTGGGCCTGGCCGAGAAGGCCGACGCCTACCCCGAGCAGCTCTCCGGCGGCCAGCAGCAGCGCGTGGCCATTGCGCGCTCGCTCGCGATGAAGCCCAAGCTGATGCTGTTCGACGAAGTCACTTCCGCGCTCGACCCTCAACTCACCGGCGAGGTGCTCAAGGTGATGGAGAAGCTCGCGGCCGAGGGCATGACCATGATCCTCGTCACCCACGAGATGGCCTTCGCGCGCGGCGTGGCCGACAAGGTCATCTACATGCACCAGGGGCTGGTGTGGGAGCAGGGCGACGCCAGCATCC
>NNBU01000537.1_pt1 | contig 31692 bp, 29 predicted proteins | sample 1173781 | NCBI WGS metagenome assembly NNBU01 (sample SAMN07173937, study PRJNA388173) | plant metagenome | biome: Plant school; feature: Soil; material: Symbiotic tissue of Blasia pusilla L.; isolation source: symbiotic tissue sample KVJ2 | host: Blasia pusilla | place: Norway: Troms, Kvaloya...
ACTACATACTGTGCTTCTCCAACCGCGGCCGACTCTACTGGCTCAAGGTATGGGAAGTGCCCGCGGGCTCGCGCGGTTCGCGCGGCCGCCCGATCGTCAACATGTTCCCACTGCAGGAAGGCGAAAAGATCAACGTCGTGCTGGCGCTGACCGGCGAAAAGCGCGTCTTCCCGGCCGACCAGTACGTGTTCATGGCCACCTCGATGGGCACCGTCAAGAAGACTGCCCTCGACGAGTTCAACAACCCGCGCAAGGGCGGCATCATTGCCGTCAACCTCGACGAAGGCGACTACCTGATCGGCGCCGCGCTCACCGACGGCAAGCACGACGTGATGCTCTTCAGTGACGGCGGCAAGGCGGTGCGTTTCGACGAGGAAGACGTTCGTCCGCTGGGCCGCAATGCACGCGGCGTGCGCGGCATGTCGCTGGACCCGGGACAGGGCGTGATCGCCATGCTGGTGGCCGAGGACGAGCAGCAAAGCGTGCTCACTGCCACGGAAAACGGTTACGGAAAGCGCACAAGCATTACGGAATACACCCGTCACGGTCGGGGAACCAAAGGCATGATCGCGATTCAACAGAGTGAGCGCAACGGCAAGGTCGTTGCCGCCACACTCGTGCATGCGGACGATGAGATCATGCTCATTACCGACAAGGGCGTGCTGGTGCGCACCCGGGTTGCCGAAATTCGTGAACTGGGTCGCGCGACGCAAGGCGTCACGCTGATCGGGCTTGACGAAGGCGCCAAACTCAGCGGACTACAACGTATCGTCGAAAACGACGCGAACGGCGAGAGCGAGCCGGACGCGGACGATACTTCCACATCTTCAACGGAGAATCCTCAGTGAAAAAAATCAAACTCGCACTTCTGACGGTCGCCCTGGCAGGCAGTTCCATGGCCGCAATGGCCCAGGACAAGGCCACGCTCATCAAGCAGTTCATCGACATCCAGCGCCCCGGCATCGAATCGCTGGCGCGCGGCCTGGTCGAACAATCGAGCGCTCCGATCGCACAGGCGGGTTCGCAGTATCTGCAGACGCAAGTTCCTGAAGCCAAGCGTGAATCGGCCGCCAAGGCCGCCGATGCGGAACTCAAGAAGTACTTCGACGACGCCTACCCGATCGTTCGCGACAAGGCCATTCAGCTGGCACCGGGCGCCCTCACCCCACTGCTTGAGCAGAACTTCAGCGAAGACGAACTCAAGCAACTGCTGGCCTGGATCAACTCGCCGCTCAGCAAGAAGTACCAGGAATTGAACCCGAAGATGCAGACCGCATTGACGGAAAAGCTGGTCACCGACACGCGCGCCACCATCGAGCCCAAGATGCGCGCACTCGACGAGAACGTGGCCAAGGCACTGGGTGCCCCGACCGAAGCCCCCGCTGCCAAGGCACCCGCCAAGGCTCCAGCCAAGAAGTAAAAGCAAAGTGACCCAGCAGCAGACGCCGGCCGGCAAGCGCCCCTACAACTTCTCGGCCGGTCCGGCTGCCATGCCGGAGGCGGTGCTGCAACGCGCCGCCGCCGACATGCTCGACTGGCAGGGCAGCGGCATGAGCGTGATGGAGATGAGCCATCGCGGCAAGGAATTCGGTGCAATCTGCACCCAGGCCGAATCCGACATCCGCACGCTGCTGGCCATTCCCTCGAATTTCCACATCCTGTTCATGCAGGGTGGCGGGCTGGGCGAAAACGCCATCGTCCCGTTGAATCTGTCGCGCGGCAAAGCCGCCGATTTCGTCATCACCGGCAGCTGGAGCGTCAAGTCGCACAAGGAAGCGCAGCGCTACTGCACGGCACGCGTGGTCGCGACAAACGCCGACAACCAGCACACGAAGCTGCCCGATCCCGCGACCTGGCAGCTGTCGAAGGACGCCTCGTACGTTCACGTGTGCTCCAACGAGACCATCAACGGCATCGAATTCCAGCAGTTGCCCGACCTGGCCGGACTTGGCAGCACGGCCCCGCTGGTCATCGATTTCTCTTCGCACGTGGCCTCCCGCAGCGTCGACTGGTCCCGCGTAGGCCTGGCCTTCGGCGGCGCACAAAAGAACCTCGGTCCGGCCGGCCTGACGATCGTGGTCGTACGCGACGACCTGCTGGGCCATGCGCTCGAGATCTGCCCGAGCGCGTTCAACTACAAGACGGTGGCCGACAACAACTCCATGTACAACACCCCGCCGACCTGGGGCATCTACATGGCAGGGCTCACTTTCCAGTGGCTGCTTGCGCAGAAGGAAGGCGACCTGACGGGCGTGGCTGCCATGGAGCAACGCAACATCGCCAAGGCCAAGCTGCTGTACGACTTCATCGACGGCTCCGACTTCTACGCCAACCGCATCGACCCGAGCTGCCGTTCACGCATGAATGTGCCGTTCTTCCTGGCCGACGAGGCTCGCAACGAGGCCTTCCTGGCCGGCGCGCGCAAGGCCGAGCTGCTCCAGCTCAAAGGCCACAAGTCGGTCGGCGGCATGCGAGCGAGCATCTACAACGCCATGCCGTTGGCAGGGGTGCAGGCCCTCGTGGGCTACATGCGAGAATTCGAGCGATCGCACGCCTAGTCGCGTGCCCCGCTCAGTTGCTCGCACCGATGACCGATTCCGCACCCACACCACCCTCCTCTTCCGGCGCTCCCGCCGATAAATCCGAAGGCCTGTCCGATCTGCGCGTGCAGATCGACTCGCTCGACCAGAGGCTGCTCAGCCTTCTCAACGAGCGGGCCCACGTCGCCGAACTGGTGGGCGAGGTCAAGAAGCGCGAAGGCACGCCCTTCTTCCGCCCCGACCGTGTGGCACAGGTCATCGACAAGATGCAAAAGAGCAATGGTGGTCCGCTCAAGGACCTCCATGTCGCAGCCATCTGGCGCGAAATCATGTCGGCCTGCCTGGCGCTCGAGTCGCCGCAGCGCGTGGCCGTGCTGGGCCCCGAAGGCACCTTCTGCGAACAGGCCGCCGTCGAATACTTCGGCGGCGCCGCCGACCTGGTCTATTGCGCCAGCTTCGACGAGGTGTTCCACGCCACGGCGGCGGGCAGCGCCCAGTACGGCGTGGTCGGCGTCGAGAACTCGACCGAAGGCGTGGTCACCCGTTCGCTCGACCTGTTCCTGCATTCGCCCACCCATGTCGTCGGCGAAGTCAGCCTGCTGGTGCGTCACCACCTGCTGCGCAGCAGCAACTCGCTCGAAGGCGTCGAGGCCGTGCTGGCCCACCCGCAGGCGCTGGCGCAGTGCCAGACCTGGCTGTCCAAGCACCTGCCCAACGCCGAGCGGCGCGCCGTGTCGAGCAACGCCGAAGGCGCGCGCCTTGCGGCCACCAACCCGGCCTGGGCGGCGCTGGCCGGCGAACGTGCCGCCACCCGCTTCGGCCTGCACATCGTGGCGCACGCCATCCAGGACGACTCCTACAACCGCACCCGTTTCTCGGTGATCTGCCTGCCGCAGACGCTGGCCATGCCGCCGGCCTCAGGCCGGGACTGCACGAGCCTGATCGTCTCGGTGCCGAACCGCCCGGGCGCGGTGCACGACCTGCTGGTGCCGCTGAAGGCCAACAACGTGTCGATGACGCGCTTCGAGTCGCGCCCCGCGCGCACCGGCCAGTGGGAGTACTACTTCTACATCGACCTCGACGGCCACCCCTCGCAGCCCAATGTGGCCGCGGCATTGGCCGAACTGCGCGGCCTGTGCGCCTTCTACAAGGTGCTGGGCGCATACCCCGTCAAGGCCTGAGCGGCAGGCAGACAGCATGTTCGAACAACTGGGACTGATCGGCTGCGGCCTGATGGGCGGCTCCTTTGCGCTCGCGCTCAAGCGCGCCAAGCTGGTGAAGCGCGTGGTGGGCTACAGCAAGTCGCCCTCCACCACCGAGCGGGCGCGTCAGCTCGGCGTGATCGACGTGGCGGCGCCTTCCGCGTTGCTCGCGGTGTCGGGCGCCGACATCGTGCTGCTGGCCGTGCCGGTGGCGGCGTCGGAGGCCACCTTCAAGGCCATTCGCCACGGCATTTCGGCCGACACGCTGGTGATGGACGTCGGCTCGACCAAGGGCGACGTGATCGAGGCGGCGCGCAACGGCCTGCAAAAGCAGTTCGCGAACTTCGTGCCGGCTCATCCGATCGCCGGCAAGGAAGTCGCGGGCATCGAGCATGCCGAAGCCTCGCTCTTCACCAGCCGCCAGGTCGTGCTGACACCGGTCAAGACCACGCTGCGCTCCAACGTGCAGCGCGCCTCGCAGGTGTGGAGCGGCATCGGCGCCCATGTGCTCACCATGACGCACGAGGAGCACGACGCCGCCTTCGCCGCCGTGAGCCACCTGCCGCACCTGCTGGCCTTCGCCTACACCAACGCCATCGCCGCGCAGCCGCAGGGCGACCGTTTCCTGAGCCTCGCGGGGCCGGGCTTTCGCGACTTCTCGCGCATTGCGGCCAGCGACCCGGTCATGTGGCGCGACGTGCTGCTGGCCAACCGCGAACAGGTGCTGCAGCAGTCGCAGGCTTTCCGCAAGGCGCTGGAAGACCTCGAGGCGCTGATGATCGCAGGCGACCTGCAGGCGCTGGAGCAATCGATCGCCGCCGCCAGCAAGACCCGTGCGGCCTGGAAGCCGGTCGCGGGCACGTCGTCGCAGCAACAGGACAACTGACATGTTCTCGACGGCCTTCCTTGACCTCCCGCCGCTGGCAGGCGCTGCCGGCACGGTCCGCCTGCCGGGCTCCAAGAGCATCTCCAACCGCGTGCTCCTGCTGGCCGCGCTGGCCAGCGGCACCACGACGGTCCACGACCTGCTCGACTCCGACGACACGCGCGTGATGCTCGACGCCCTGCGCGCGCTCGGATGCGGCATCGCCCCCGACGGAAACACGCTGCGCATCACCGGCCTCGGCGGCCAGTTGAAACCCGGCGGCACGCTGCTGCCGCTGTTCCTCGGCAACGCCGGCACCGCCATGCGCCCGCTGACCGCGGCGCTGTCGCTTCTGGGCGGCGAATTCGAGCTCAGCGGCGTGCCGCGCATGCACGAGCGCCCGATCGGCGACCTCGTCGACGCGCTCACGCAGCTCGGCTGCCGCATCGACTACCTCGGCAACCCCGGCTACCCACCACTGCGCATCCACCCGGTGCCGCACGGCGAACTGGCGCTCGACGCGCCGATCCGCGTGCGCGGCGACGTGTCCAGCCAGTTCCTGACCGCGCTGCTGCTGGCGCTGCCGCTCGCGGCGGGCAGTCTTGCCCCCACGACCGATGCTGATGTGCCGGCGGGGCGCGACATCGTGATCGAGGTGGTCGGCGAGCTCATCTCCAAGCCCTACATCGAGATCACGCTGAACCTGCTGGCGCGCTTCGGCATTCAGGTGCGGCGCGACGGCTGGGAGCGCTTCACCATTCCCGCCGGCAGCCGCTACAGCTCGCCGGGCGACATCCATGTGGAAGCGGACGCCTCTTCTGCTAGCTATTTCATAGCGCTTGGTGCAATAGCGACGGGCGTATCCGGTAAAAATGGCATCCGCATCGAGGGCGTGGGCGGCGATTCGATCCAGGGCGATATCCGCTTCATCGACGCGGCCCGCCAGATGGGCGCGCAGGTCGACAGCGGCCCGAACTGGCTGGAAGTGCGCCGCGGCGCATGGCCGCTGAAGGCAATCGACATCGATGCCAACCACATCCCCGACGCCGCGATGACGCTGGCGGTGATGGCGCTCTACGCCGACGGCCCGACCACGCTGCGCAACATCGCGAGCTGGCGGGTGAAGGAAACCGACCGCATCGACGCAATGGCCAACGAACTGAAGAAGCTCGGCGCCAACGTCGAGGCCGGGCCCGACTTCATCCGAGTGCACCCGCTGGCCCAGTCCGACTGGCGGCCAGCAGCCATTCACACCTACGACGACCACCGGGTGGCCATGTGCTTCTCGCTGGCGGCGTTCAACCCGGCGGGCGTGCCGGTGCGCATCCTCGAACCGCACTGTGTCGCCAAGACCTTCCCCGATTACTTCGAAACCCTGTTCTCGGTAGCCGAAGCCACCGAGGTACCGGTGATCTGCATCGACGGCCCGACCGCCTCCGGCAAGGGAACGCTTGCAGCCGAAGTGGGGCGCCTGCTGGGCTATCACTACCTCGACTCGGGCTCGCTCTACCGCGTGACAGGCCTGGCCATGCGGCGCGCGGGGCTGAGCGCCGACACCCAACACGAGGCCGAGATCGCCACCCTTGCGGCCGCCCTGCCCCTGCAGTTCACCGATGGCAAGGTGCTGCTCGCCGGCGAGGACGTCAGCGAGGACATCCGTACCGAAGCCGCCGGCATGGACGCCTCGCGCGTCTCCACGCTGCCGGCCGTGCGCGCCGCGCTTCTGGCCCTGCAACAGCGCTTTCGCCGCCTGCCGGGCCTGGTGGCCGACGGCCGCGACATGGGCACCGTGATCTTCCCTGACGCGGCGCTCAAGGTGTTCCTCACGGCCAGCGCCGCCGAGCGCGCCGAACGGCGCCATAAGCAGTTGATTTCAAAGGGTATTTCGACTACACTCGACAGTCTTCGCTCCGACTTGGAAGCACGTGACGCCCGGGACTCCTCCCGCAGCGTCGCCCCTCTGAAGCCGGCGCAGGATGCGCGCCACCTCGACAACTCCCGGCTGTCCATCGAGCAATCGATCGATACGGTGTTGAACTGGTGGCAGCAAGTACAGCCTTTCAAGTCCGCTTGAAGGGCTCGCGCCAACCGGGTGTTCCGGCTGGCGCACACCGCTCCAGCAGGCTCTTCTCGCGCGACAGCGCACTGGCCTTCTGGTTGTTCAACGAACCCGGGCTCACGCCCAACCAACCGCCGTCTACAGACCCACAGCAGCCGCACGCAATTTCGCACGAGCGCCTGCCAACCCTGCCTGACGGAAGGAACCATAAATGTCTGAATCTTTTGCCGACCTATTCGAAGAGTCCCTGAAGCGTTCCGAAATGCGCACCGGCGAGGTCATCACGGCCGAAGTCGTGCGTGTCGAACACAACCACGTCGTCGTCAACGCCGGTCTGAAGTCCGAAGCGTATGTGCCGATCGAAGAGTTCAAGAACGACAAGGGCGAACTCGAAGTCCAGGCCGGCGATTTCGTTTCCGTTGCCATCGGCAGCGTTGAAAACGGCTACGGCGACACCATCCTCTCGCGCGACACCGCCAAGCGTCTGGCTTCGTGGCTCGCCCTGGAGAAGGCCCTGGAATCGGGCGACTTCGTCACCGGCACCACCAGCGGCAAGGTCAAGGGCGGCCTGACCGTTCTGGTCAACGGCATCCGCGCATTCCTGCCGGGTTCGCTGATCGACACGCGTCCGATCAAGGACCTGACCCCGTACGAGAACAAGACCCTCGAATTCAAGGTCATCAAGCTCGACCGCAAGCGCAACAACGTCGTGCTGTCGCGCCGTGCCGTGGTCGAAGCCAGCATGGGCGAAGAACGCGCCAAGCTGATGGAAACCCTGAAGGAAGGCGCTGTTGTCCGCGGCGTGGTCAAGAACATCACCGAATACGGTGCGTTCGTGGACCTCGGCGGCATCGACGGCCTGCTGCACATCACCGACATGGCATGGCGCCGTGTTCGCCACCCGAGCGAAGTCGTTCAGGCCGGCCAGGAAATCACCGCCAAGATCCTCAAGTTCGACACCGAAAAGAACCGTGTCTCGCTGGGTCTGAAGCAAATGGGTGACGACCCGTGGATGGGCGTTTCGCGCCGCTACCCGCAATCGACCCGCCTGTTCGGCAAGGTCACGAACATTGCCGACTACGGCGCGTTCGTCGAACTCGAACCCGGCATCGAAGGCCTGGTGCACGTGTCTGAGATGGACTGGACCAACAAGAACATCGCTCCGAACAAGATCGTCTCGCTGGGCGACGAAGTCGAAGTCATGGTCCTCGAAATCGACGAAGACAAGCGCCGCATCAGCCTGGGCATGAAGCAGTGCAAGGCCAACCCGTGGCAAGAGTTCGCGCAGAACACCAAGCGCGGCGACCGCGTCAAGGGCCCGATCAAGTCGATCACCGACTTCGGCGTGTTCGTGGGTCTGGCTGCCGGCATCGACGGCCTGGTTCACCTCTCGGACCTCTCGTGGAACGAAACCGGCGAAACCGCCGTTCGCAACTACAAGAAGGGCCAGGAAGTCGAAGCGCTTGTGCTGGCTGTGGACGTCGACCGCGAACGCATCAGCCTGGGCATCAAGCAGCTCGACAGCGACCCGTTCACCACGTTCACCACCGTGAACGACAAGGGCCAGATCGTGACCGGCAAGGTCAAGACCGTGGACGCCCGTGGCGCCGAGATCGACCTGGGTGAGGACATCCTCGGCTACCTGCGTGCTTCGGAAATCTCGCGCGACCGCGTCGAAGATGCCCGCAACGTGCTGAAGGAAGGCGACGAAGTCACCGCCATCGTCGTGAATGTGGATCGCAAGACCCGCAACATCCAGCTGTCCATCAAGCAGAAGGACATGGTCGACGAACAAGGCGCCATGGCCAACCTGAGCCAGCAGTCGGCACGCGAGAACGCGGGCACGACGAGCCTGGGCGCCCTGCTGCGCGCCAAGCTCGACAACAGCGACAACAAGTAAGCTGAGTCCGAAGACAGAGCAGGCCCTTGGGGCCGCTCTGTCTTTTTTTTCGTCCACGTTTTTGTGTTTGGCCCATGACCCGCTCAGACCTCGTCGAAGAACTTGCAGCGCGCTTTGCGCAGCTCACGCACCGCGATGCCGAATACGCCGTCAAGACCATCCTCGACGCGATGAGCGACGCACTGGTGCGCGGACACCGCATCGAGATCCGTGGCTTCGGCAGCTTCTCGGTCAACCGGCGTCCGCCGCGCATCGGGCGCAACCCGCGTTCGGGCGAGAGCGTGCAGATTCCAGAGAAGCGGGTGCCGCACTTCAAGCCCGGCAAGGCGCTGCGCGAAGCGGTCGATGCAAAGACCGCGGAGCTCGATGCCGGCAAGGAAGCCAAGGCCCGCAAGGCCTGACACGCAGGCGATTCGAAATGCCTGCAAACGTAGAATGCTCCCGGCAACGGGAACAGCTATGAAATACCTCCTGTGGCTGCTCAAGGCAGCCATTTTTTTTACGCTCTTCGCTTTCGCGCTGAACAACCAGCAGGACGCGACCGTCTACTTCTTCTTCGGCACCTACTGGCGCGCGCCGCTGGTGCTCGTGGTGCTCGCGGCATTCGCCGGCGGGCTCGTGGTCGGTGCGCTGGGCATGCTGCCCGGCTGGTGGAAACACCGCGCCGCAGCGGCACAGGTGCCCGCAACGCCCGAAGCCCAGATGCCGATGCCGCCGACCGCCGCGGCGGTTGCCGCCGCAGCGCCCTCCATTTCCGCCACCGACCTTCCCGCCGTACGTCAACATGGACTTTGATCCCAGCTGGCTGCTGATCAGCCTGCCCGTCGCCTTCGTGCTGGGCTGGCTCGCATCGCGCTTCGACATCCGGCAACTCAAGCTCGAGAACCGCCAGGCCCCCAAGGCCTACTTTCGCGGCCTGAACTTCCTGCTCAACGAGCAGCAGGACCAGGCCATCGACGCCTTCATCGAGGCCGTGCAGAACGACCCCGACACGCAGGAGCTTCACTTCGCGCTCGGCAACCTGTTCCGCCGCCGCGGCGAGTACCAGCGCGCCGTGCGCGTGCACGAGCACCTGCTCGGACGCGGCGACCTGAGCCGCAGCGACCGCGAACGCGCCCAGCACGCGCTGGCACAAGACTTCCTGCGCGCCGGCCTGCTCGACCGCGCCGAGGCCGCGCTGCAGAAGCTCGAAGGCACGCGCTACGAGAACGAGGCGCGGCTCTCGCTGCTGGCCATCTACGAACGCTCGCGCGAATGGATGCAGGCCGCCGACGTGGCGCAAAAGCTCGACGAGTCCGACCAAGCCAGCTACAGCACACGACGCGCGCACCACCTCTGCGAGCAGGCAACCGAGCACGTGGCCTCCGGTGACCTGCCGGGTGCGGCGGGGTTGCTCGCGCAAGCCGTCGCGCTCGCACCGCAGGCGCCACGCCCCGCCATCGACACAGCCAACCTGCAACTGCGCAACGGCGAGGCGGCTGCGGCCTTCGACACGCTGGTGGCGCTGAGCGGCACCGCCCCGCTCGCGCTGCCGCTCTACGCCGCCGCACTGCAGCAGGCCGCCGTGGCCGCGCACCGCGAAGCCGACGCCCTCGCACTGCTGCAGCGGCGCTATGTGGAGTCGCCGTCGATCGACGTGCTCGAATCGATGATCGCGCTCGGCGGCACGCCGACCGCCACGGTCGAAGACCCGCAGCCCACCCCGCGCGACGGCTACATCGCGCACCTGGCGCAACAGCCCTCGCTGGTCGCGGCATCGCGCTGGCTGGCCGGCGAAAAATTCGAGCACGAACAGTTCCACCCGCAGGTGCAACGCGCGCTCGACCAGGCCACCCGCCCGCTCATGCGTTACCGCTGCGCGGCCTGCGGTTTCGAGGCGCACCAGTACTTCTGGCACTGCCCCGGCTGCCAGGCCTGGGACAGTTATCCGCCGCGCCGCGTCGAAGAACTCTGAGAACTCCGATCACGATTCTGAACAATGGTCACGTGGACGCCGAATATGCTTTTGCGCGTCAACGCCCCGTTTCCTGCTCCCGTTGAGCGCGGGCCGACGTTCTTGTCGGCTGTCAGTCATATCAACCAATCAGGGAGTAAAAAATCATGTTCAAGAAGATCCTGGCCGCCACCGCCATGCTGTTCGCGGTCGCCTCTTTCGCCGCGGTCGATGTCAACAAGGGCACGGCCGCCGACCTCGACGGCATCAAGGGCGTCGGTCCCTCGATGTCCAAGCGCATCCTCGATGCGCGCAAGGAAGGCGAGTTCAAGGACTGGCCCGACTTCATGCAGCGCGTGAAGGGCGTCAAGGAAAAGAATGCCGAGAAGCTGTCGGCCGAGGGCCTCACGGTCAACGGCCAGAGCTTCGGTGGCGCGGCAGCGGCCAAGCCGAAGGAGGCCAAGGCCACCAAGCCCTGAGGCCGCCCTGATCCCAACCGGATCGATGCAAAGCAAAGCCGCCTTCGGGCGGCTTTTTCATGTGCGAAGCACAAGCCGTGAACAAGTGACACGGGCAGGCAAAGGCCTCGGAAAGTCGCAGCAACGGGCGCCCTGAAGCACGGAACAACACGCCGACAATAGACGCATGCTGCTTCCGATTCTTGCGATCTGCGTGGGCGCCTCGATCGGCGCGCTGGCCCGTTGGGGCCTTGCCCTCTGGTTCGGCGCCGGCGGCCTCATGCCCTGGGGCACGCTCGCCGCCAACCTGATCGGCGGCTACCTCATCGGCGTGGCCATTGCCGCCTTCCAACTGCTGCCGGACCTCGATCCGGTCTGGCGACTGGCGCTGGTGACCGGGTTCCTCGGCGGCCTCACCACCTTCTCGACTTTCTCTGCCGAGGTCACGACCATGCTGCTGGAGGGCAGGCTCGGCGCGGCCATGTTGACGGCCATGGCCCACCTCGGCGGATCGCTCTTTTTCACTTGGCTCGGCATCCGAACGGTGCAGGCCTTCTCGAGCTGAATGCCCGAAAACAGCCTTATGTCTTACGGTTATAGATAAGGCTTTCCATAGGGGCGGCCGATAGAATCAACCCCAATGCCCCTGGTCTTTCTCGTCGCACTCCCCTTTATCGCCAGCGTGCTGGCCGCGTTGATGCCATCCAACGCGCGCAACAGGGAGTCGACCCTCGCGGGGCTGGTCGCACTGGGCTGCGCCATCCAGGCCGCATGGTTCTTCCCGCAGATTGCGCATGGCAATGTGCTGCGGCAAGAAATCGAATGGCTGCCGGCCCTCGGCCTGAACCTCGTGTTCCGCATGGACGGCTTCGCCTGGCTGTTCTGCATGCTGGTGCTGGGCATCGGCGCCCTGGTGGTGCTCTATGCGCGCTACTACATGTCGGCCTCCGACCCGGTGCCGCGCTTCTTCTCGTTCTTCCTCGCGTTCATGGGCGCGATGATGGGCGTGGTGCTCTCGGGCAACCTCGTCCAGATGGTGCTGTTCTGGGAGCTCACCAGCCTCTTTTCGTTCCTGCTGATCGGCTACTGGCACCACCGGCGCGACGCGCGGCGCGGGGCGCGCATGGCGCTCACCGTCACCGGTGCGGGCGGGCTGTGCCTGCTGGCCGGCGTGCTGGTGCTCGGGCGCATCGTCGGCAGCTACGACCTCGACGAGGTGCTGGCCTCGGGCGACCTGATCCGCGCGCATGCGCTCTACCCCGTGGCGCTGGTGCTGGTGCTGCTGGGCGCCTTCACCAAGAGCGCGCAGTTCCCGTTCCACTTCTGGCTGCCGCGCGCCATGGCCGCGCCCACGCCTGTCTCGGCCTACCTGCACTCGGCCACCATGGTGAAGCTCGGCGTGTTCCTGATGGCGCGCCTGTGGCCGGTGCTCTCGGGCACCGAGCAATGGTTCTGGCTGGTGGGTGGCGCGGGGGCCATCACGCTGCTGCTCGGCGGCTTCATCGCCATGTTCCAGCGCGACCTGAAGGCGCTGCTGGCCTACTCGACCATCTCGCACCTCGGCCTCATCACGCTGCTGCTGGGCCTGAACAGCCCGCTCGCGGCCGTGGCGGCCGTGTTCCACGTGATGAACCACGCGACCTTCAAGGCGTCGCTTTTCATGGCGGCCGGCATCATCGACCACGAGACCGGCACGCGCGACATCCGCAAGCTCAGCGGCCTGATGCGGCTCATGCCCATCACCGGCACGCTGGCCATCATCGCCAGCGCCTCGATGGCCGGCGTGCCGCTGCTCAACGGCTTTCTGTCGAAGGAAATGTTCTTCGCCGAGACGGTCTTCATTCAGGCCACGCCCTGGGTCGACTTCAGCCTGCCGGTGATCGCCACCATCGCGGGCATCTTCAGCGTGGCGTACTCGGCGCGCTTCGTGTTCGATGTGTTCTTCGGCCCGCCCTGCGGCAACGACGTGCCCAAGCACCCGCACGAGCCACCGCACTGGATGCGCGTGCCGGTCGAGCTGCTGGTGCTGGTGTGCCTGGTGGTCGGCGTGGCGCCGGCCTGGTCCATCGGCCCGCTGCTCGCGGCCGCCGCCACGCCGGTGGTCGGCGGCACGCTGCCCGAGTACAGCCTGGCCGTGTGGCACGGCTTCAACCTGCCGCTCATGATGAGCTTCGTGGCGCTGGTGGGCGGCGGCGCGCTGTACCTGCTGCAGCGCCGCCAGCGCGCGCGCGGCGGCCTGGAGAACACGCCGCTGCTGCATCGCTTCGACGGCCAGGTCATCTTCGAGCACCTGCTCGCGCTGCTGAGCGAAGCCGGACGGCGCAGCCGCCGCCTGTTCGGCACGCGCCGCATGCAGTGGCAGTTGCTGCTGCTGGTGCTCGTGGCCGTGGCCGGCGCCGCCGCGTCGCTGTGGACCTCACCCGCCGCACCCGGCACGCGCGAGCTGCTTCCCTTCTCGCCGATGTTCGCCATGACCTGGATCATCGGCGGCACCTGCGCGCTGGCTGCTGCCTGGCAGGCCAAGTTCCACCGGCTCGCAGCGCTCATGCTCGCTTCGGGCGCGGGGCTGGTGTCGTGCGTCACTTACATCTGGTTCTCCGCCCCCGACCTCGCACTGACGCAGCTGGTGGTCGAAGCCGTGACCACGGTGCTGATTCTGCTGGGCCTGCGCTGGCTGCCGATGCGCAGCAAGGACGTCATTCAGCCCGCGCGCGCGCGGCTGCGCCCCTGGGGCCGGCGCGGGCGCGACCTGCTGGTGGCCAGCATCGCCGGCGCCGGCATGGCGGCCATGGCCTGGGCCATGATGACGCGCACATTCCCGCAGAGCATCTCGCCCTTCTTCCTGGAGCGCGCGCTCACCGAAGGCGGCGGCACCAACGTGGTCAACGTGATGCTGGTCGACTTCCGCGGCTTCGACACCTTCGGCGAAATCACCGTGCTCGGCATCGTGGCGCTCACCGTGTATGCACTGCTGCGGCGCTTTCGTCCCGCCATCGAGTCGATGGCCCTGCCGGTCCAGCAGCGCCTGCAGGTCGACGACGGCAGCAGCGACCTGCTGAACCCGCGCCGCGCCACCGACACCGCCGTCGGCTACCTGATGGTGCCGGCCGTGCTGGTGCGGCTGCTGCTGCCGCTGGCGGTGCTGGTGTCGGTGTATTTCTTCATGCGCGGCCACAACGCGCCCGGCGGCGGCTTCGTCGCGGGGCTGGTGATGTCGGTGGCATTGGTGCTGCAGTTCATCGTGTCGGGCACCGAGTGGGTGGAAGAGCACCTGCGCATCTACCCGCGCCGCTGGATCGCCATCGGCCTGCTGCTGGCGCTGGCCACGGGCGGCGGCGCGGTGGCGATGGGCTACCCCTTCCTGACCACGCACACCGCGCACCTGCACCTGCCCGTTCTTGGCGAAGTGCACGTGCCCAGCGCCCTGTTCTTCGACATCGGCGTGTTCGCGCTGGTGCTCGGTGCCACCATGCTGATTCTTACTGCCCTGGCCCACCAATCGGTGCGAAGCCACCGCTGGGCCGACGAGCAGGCCGAAAAAGAGGCCCTGGCCGCATCCGAAGCGGCAGAGGGAGCGCACTGATGGAAATCGTGCTCGCACTCGCCATCGGCGTGCTCACCGGCTCGGGCGTGTACATGCTGCTTCGTCCGCGCACCTTCCAGGTCATCATGGGCCTGACGCTGATCTCCTACGCGGTGAATCTCTTCATCTTCAGCATGGGCCGGCTCAAGGTCGACAGCGAGCCGGTGCTGATCAAAGGCTTCACCGCCACGCTGGCCAACACGGCCGACCCGATGCCGCAGGCCCTGGTGCTCACGGCCATCGTCATCGGCTTCGCCATGACGGCGCTGTTCCTGGTGGTGATGCTCGCCTCGCGTGGCCTCACCGGCACCGACCACGTGGACGGTGAAGAACGGCAGGAGGCAGAGTGAAAGAAATCTTCCACCTGCTGGACGAACTGCTCGAGTTCAGCATGCCGCACCTGGTGGCGGTGCCCATCCTCGTTCCCATGCTCACGGCCGCGCTCATGCTGCTGATGGGCGAGAACCGGCGGCGCACCAAGTCGGCCCTGAGCGTGGTCTCCGGCCTGATCGGGCTGCTGGCCGCGCTGGCGTTGCTGCGCTGGGTGAACGCGGCCGACACCGGCGGCGGCCCGGGCTCCATCGGCGTGTACCTGCCGGGCAACTGGCGCGCGCCGTTCGGCATCGTGCTGGTGGCCGACCGGCTCTCGACCATGATGGTCGCGCTCACGGGCGTCATCGCGTTTGCGGCATCGATCTATTCCACCTCGCGCTGGGACCGCGCGGGCGTGCACTTCCATCCGCTGCTGCAACTGCAGCTGATGGGCCTGAACGGCGCCTTCCTCACCGGCGACCTGTTCAACCTGTTCGTGTTCTTCGAGGTGATGCTCGCAGCCTCCTACGGCCTCCTGCTGCACGGCTCGGGGCGCCTGCGGGTGCAGGCGGGGCTGCACTACATCGCGATCAACCTGGCGGCCTCGTCGCTGTTCCTGATCGGCGCGGCCATCCTCTATGGCGTGACGGGCACGCTGAACATGGCCGACCTGGGCGTGCGCATCGCCGAGCTCTCGCCCGGCGACCGCGGCCTGGTGCACGCGGCGGCGGCCATCCTCGCCACGGCCTTCTTCGCCAAGGCCGGCGCGTGGCCGCTCAACTTCTGGCTGGTGCCGGCGTACAGCGCGGCGGTGTCGCCGGTGGGCGCGGTGTTTGCGCTGCTCACCAAGCTGGGCATCTACACGATCCTGCGGCTGTGGACCGTGCTGTTCGCGCCCGACACCGGCGACTCGGCCGCATTCGGTCAGGTGGCGCTGATCGGCACCGGGCTGGCGACGCTGTTCGTGGGCGCCATCGGCATCGTCGGCACGCAGCGGCTCTCCAACCTGGCGGGCTTCAGCGTGCTGGTGTCGGCCGGCACCCTGCTCGCAGCGGTCGGCCTGGGCCAGCCGGCCGTGTGGGCCGGTGCGCTGTATTACCTGCTGAGTTCCACGCTCGCGGTGAGCGCCTTCTTCCTGCTGATCGACATGATCGAACGCTGGCGCAACGCGGGCATGAGCGTGGCGCCGCACGAGGCGGCCGGCAACGCGCCCTACCTCACCGAAGACCTGCGGGTGCTCTCCGACGTGAACCTCGACGACGAGGCCCAGGCGCTCTACGGCCGCGCGATTCCCGCGGGCGTCGCCTTCCTGGGCCTGAGCTTCATGGGCTGCACGCTGCTGCTCGCGGGGCTGCCGCCGCTGTCGGGCTTCGTCGGCAAGTTCGCGATGCTGTCGGGCCTGCTCGGCACCGGCGGGGTCGGCATCGCCGGCTGGACCTTTCTTGCGCTGCTGATCGTCTCCGGCTTCCTGTCGCTGGTTGCGCTGAGCCGCACCGGCATCCGCCACTTCTGGACGCAGCCCCACGCCACCATGCCCTCGCTGCCCGCGCTCGAGGTGCTGCCGGTGGCCGCGCTGCTCGCGGCCTGCGTGGCGCTGACCGTATGGGCCGAGCCCGTGATGCAGCACGCCAAGGCCACGGCCGAGGGCCTGAAGACGCCCACGGCGTACCGCAACGCCGTGCTCGGCGCTAAGCAGGTTCCCAACCCCGTGAAGAAGGAAGCACCGGCCCCATGAAGCGCCTGATTCCTTCCCCGCCGCTGTCCTTCGCGCTGTTCGTCGTCTGGATCCTGCTCGAGCAATCGCTGGAGGCCGCCACGCTGCTGTCGGCCGTGGTGCTGGCCATTGCGGTGCCGCTCATCACCAAGGGCCTGCGGCCTGCCACCGTGCGCATGCGCCGGCCCGGCGTGGCGCTGCGGCTGTCGCTCCTGGTGACGTACGACATGCTCAAGTCGGCGTACGACGTGGCCCGGCTGCTGCTCACCCGCCGCACCTCGCACATCCGGGCCGCCTTCGTGCAGATTCCGCTGGACATGCGCGACCCCAACGGCCTGGCCGTGCTCGCGATGATCATGTGCCTCACGCCCGGCACCGCCTGGGGCGAAGTGTCGTTCGACCGCAGCATGCTGCTGATCCACGTGTTCGACCTGGCCGACGAAGCGGCCTTCGTGGCGCAGATCAAGCAGCGCTACGAACGCCCCCTGATGGAGATCTTCGAGTCATGACACCCATCCTTTTCTGGGCCCTGAAGTTCGCGCTCTTCCTGCTGGCCGTGGCCATGCTGTGCGCGCTCTCGCGCCTGCTGATCGGGCCCACCGCGCAAGACCGCGTGATGGCGCTGGACTGCCTCTACATCAACGGCATGCTGATGATGCTGGTGCTGGGCATCATCTACGCGAGCAACGTCTATTTCGAGGCGGCTCTGCTGATCGCGCTGTTCGGCTTCGTGGGATCGACGGCCATCGCCAAGTTCCTGCTGCGCGGGGAGGTGATTGAATGAATGATTTCATCGTGGGGCCGCTGCCGCTTTGGGCCGAAATCATCACCGCCGTTTTTGCGGTGCTGGGCGCGGCCTTCGCGGCCATCGGCTCCTTCGGGCTGGTGCGGCTGCCCACCTTCTTCCGCCGCATCCATGCGCCCACGCTGGGTGCGACGGTGGGCGTGTGGTGCATGACCATCGCCACCATCGTGTACTTCTCGGTGCAGGGCTTCAGCCTGTTCCTGCACGCGGTGCTGATCGTGCTGTTCATTGCGCTCACCGCGCCCATCACCACCATCTTCCTGATGCGCGCGGCGCTTTTCCGCGAACGGCAAAAGGGCGGCGACGTGCCGCCGCAAGCCAAATCGGGCTGATGGCCGACAGGCTCAGGCGCTGCGCGTTCAGCTCGGCTGCAGCTGCTGCATTTCCTTGGCGCGCGCCACTTCTACTTCGCGCGGCAGCGTCACCCCATTCTTCACCGCAAGAATCTCCGCCATCACGCTGACCGCAATCTCCGGCGGCGTCTTGCTGCCGATGTAGATGCCAATGGGCCCGCGCAGGCGCGCGAGCGACGCGTCGGTCTGCTCGAAGTGCTCGATCATGCGGTCGCGCCGCGCGTCGGCATTGCGGCGCGAACCGATGGCGCCCACATAGAAGGCCTCGCTCTGCAGCGCCTCGAGCAGCGCGAGGTCGTCGAGCTTGGGATCGTGCGTGAGCGCCACCACGCAGCTGCGGCGGTCGGGCCTGAAGGCCAGCACCGCGTCGTCGGGCATCTCGGTGGTGATGTGCACGCCGGACAGCGACCACGCGGTGCGGTACTCGGCGCGCGGGTCGCACAGCGTCACGGCGAAGCCGCTGAACTTGGCCATGGTGGCGAGGTATTCGGCGAGCTGGCCGGCACCGATCAGCAGCATGCGGTACTCGGGGCCGAAGGTGTTGGTGAGCTCGGTGTCGTTCACGGTGAGCTCGTCGGGCGCCGTCGCCTGCGCGAGTTGCACCGCGCCGGTGGCGAGCGTCACCGTGCGCTTCATGAGCTTGCCCTGTTCGAGCTGAGCCACCAGCTGGTCGAGCGCATCGGCGTCGGGCGCGTATTCGAGCAGCAGCTCCAGCGTGCCGCCGCAGGGCAGGCCGAAGCGATGCGCTTCGTCGGCCGTGATGCCGTACTTCACGAGCGCGGGCGGCGCGCCCAGCGGCACGTCCTCGCCCTTGCCGTGGGCATGGCTGTAGCGGGCGATGAGGTCGTCCTCGATGCAGCCGCCGGAGACCGAGCCGACCACCGCGCCGTCTTCGGCCAGGGCCATGATCGAGCCCACCGGCCGCGGAGACGAGCCCCAGGTGCGCACCACGGTGGTCAGCAGCGCGCGCTTGCCGGCACGCCGCCAGTCGCGCAGCGTGCGCAACACCATGACATCGAGGTTTTCCATGGCGCGGGTCGCTTCCTCAGGCCGCGTCGCCGGGCGTGGCGGGCGTGTCAGGGTCGCCGTCCTTGTCCTTCTTGCCCAGGCCGATCTTCTTCATGAGGCCGGACATCATGCCGGCCTTTTCGGCGGGCGCTTCGGCCTCTTCGGCAGCCGCGGGCGGCGGGCCGTAGCGGCTCTGCATCTCGGCGTCGAAACGCTTGAAGAAATCGTCGGCGGTCGACTTGGCGGCGCCGTCGATCAGGCGCTGGCCGAGCTGGGCGATCTTGCCGCCGACCTGGGCCTGCACGGTGTAGTCGAGCTCGCAGCCGGCGCCCGGCGTCGAGGTGGCCCCGGCATCGGCATCGGTGGGCACTGCCTCGGCAGGCGCCACGTCCGCCAGCGGCTTGAGCGAGACGCTCGAAGACCCCTTGGCAAACCCCGCCACGCCGCCCTGCCCTTCGAAAGTCAGCTTGTAGCCGTCGGGCGCCACGATGTCCGACAGCATCACCTTGCCGCTGAACTTGGCCGACACCGGGCCGATCTTGAGCGCCAGCGCAACGCTGTAGGTGTTCTCGCCCGTGAGCTCGAACTTGTCGCAGCCGGGGATGCACTTCTTCAGCGTTTCGGGGTCGTTGAGGGCTTCCCAGGCTTGTTGTTGCGTGACGCCGAGGCGGCGGTTTCCGAGCATTTCCATGGTGGGTTCCTTTTTTGTCCTTGCCGGCAGCGCGCTATCTGCCGGACCGCATCAGGGCGGCCAGGCTCGCGGCCAGCTGCTCCAGTGCGCTGAGATTGTGAACCGCGAGCATCGCGTCCGCATGGCGGTGCAGCACGCTGGCCCCACGGGCCAGAGGGGCGTAGCCGTCGAAGCGCAGCAGCGGGTTGAGCCACAGCAGGCGGCGCGAATGGCGCTTGAGCCACAGCAGTTCGTGCTCCAGCACGGCGGGTTCGCCAGTGTCGAGCCCGTCGCTGATCACCAGCACCAGCGTGCGGCGGCCGGTCAGGCGGCGGGCGTGGGCGCGGCGCAGTTCGCCCAGCGAGTCGCCCAGCCGGGTGCCGCCGGCAAAGTCGTCGATGGCCAGGCCGGCCGCGAGCAGCATGGCGTCGGTGTCGGCCAGCCGGAAGGCCGGGGTCAGGTCGGTCAGGCGGGTGCCGAAGGCGAACACGTCGCGACGGCCCGCGCGGCGCGTGGCCGCATGCAGGAAGGCGAGCAGCAGCCGCGCATAGCGCTCCATCGAGCCAGACACATCGACCAGCACCAGCAGTGGCAGGGGCTGCTCGCGCCGTGCCAGCCGGGGCAGCCGCAGGATCTCGCCGCCGGTGCGCGCCGCTTGCTGCAGCACGCCAGGCCAATGCATGCGCACATGCTGGCGGCCCGCGTCGCCGGCGGGGCGCAGACGGCGCGACGGCAATGCGGGAATCGGCAGCGTGACGTCACGGGCCAGCCGCTCGACCAGCCGGTACTCCGACGCGCCGAGTGCGTTGAAGTCCGCATGCTGAAGACGCTGGCGGTCGCTCGCCGTCATGGCGGCGTCGAACTCGACTTCCTTGTCGGGCTTGGCGGGCTCGGCCGGCCGGGCGGCGTTGCGCGGCGCGGTGAGTGCCTCGCGCACACGCGGACGGCGCTTCGACGGCTCAGCCTTGCCTTCGGCGCTCGGGAGCATCTGGGCGAGCAGCTTGTTGGCCAGCTCCGGGTCGCGGAACCAGGCATCGAACAGCTCGCGGAACACCATGCGGTCCTGTTCGCGGCTGACCATCACGGCCTCCATCGCAGCGCCCAGGTCGAGCTTGTCTTCCACGCCCACCAGCGTGGCGGCCTCGGCGGCCAGCGCGATGCGCATGGCGTCGGTGCGCACGCCCGCGCGGCGCAGCGCCCGGCCGAAGGCGGTGATGTTGCCGGCGAGCTTGCCGCTGCGGACGTCGCCGAGTTGCGGAATGCCGGCCATGCGCATGCCTGGCGCGCTCAGCGCGCGGCCGGCTCCTCGGGCCTGAGCAGGTCCGACGCCAGTTCCAGCGTGAGCGCGGCCACGTCGTCGCGCTGCTTGAACAGGATGCCGGCGGTGTCGACCACCACCTCGGGGTCGAGCTCCACCGTGTCCAGCGCAATCAGCGCCCTCGCCCACTCGACGCTTTCGGCGATGCCGGGTGCGCGCTGGAAGGCGTTGACGAACGGCGCCTCGCGCAGCCGCGCCACGAAGGCCGAGACCTGCGCCGACAGCGTCTCGCCGGCCTGCGGCACCTGGGCGCGCACGATGGCCAGCTCGCGCTCGCGCTCGGGGTAGTCGAGCCAGTGGTACAGGCAGCGGCGCTTGACCGCGTCGTTGAGCTCGCGTGTGCGGTTGCTCGTGAGGATGGTCACCGGCGGCACCACCGCGCTCACCGTGCCAAGCTCGGGAATGCTCACCTGGTATTCGCCCAGGTACTCGAGCAGGAAGGCCTCGAAGGGCTCGTCGGCTCGGTCCACTTCGTCGATCAACAGCACGGCGCCGGGTGCGGGCGTTTGCAGTGCCTGCAGCAACGGGCGGCGGATCAGGTAGTGCGGCTGGTAGACCTCGGCCTCCACGTCGCGCGCGGCGCCGCTGGCTTCGGCCGCGCGCATGTGCAGCAGCTGCGCCGCGTAGTTCCATTCATAGAGCGCCTCGCGCTGCTCCAGGCCGTCGTAGCACTGCAGGCGCAACAGCTCGCGACCCAAGGCCTTCGACAGCGCCTTGGCCAGCTCGGTCTTGCCCACGCCGGGCTCGCCTTCGAGCAGCAGCGGGCGCTGCAGTTTGAGCGCGAGGAACACGGCGGTGGCCAGGCGGCGGTCGGCAAAGTAGCCGGCCTGCACCAACCCGTTGGAGAGGGAATCGATGGTCGGGAAGATCATGGCGCAGCGTAGCGGAAGGCGCGAGGGTGTCGCGCCTTCCGGTGTCCGTTGGTGAGACCGGGCCGGTTCAGCCGAGCGCCTTGGTCACCGCGCGTTGCGTCAGCACGCTGATCAGGTTCGCGCGGTAGGCGGCCGAGGCATGCAGGTCGCTGTTCAGGTCGCTCGCGTCGATCTTCACGGCTGCGGCGGCCGCGGCGGTGAAGCTCTTGCTGAGCGCGTCTTCCAGCCCCTTGTGCCGGAACACGCCGTTGCCCGCACCGGTGACGGCCACGCGCACACCACTGTCGTACTGCGCCAGGAAGATGCCGACCAGCGGAAAGTGCGAGGCCTTCTGGCGCAGCTTTTCGTACACGGCGCGCTTCGGAATGGGAAAGCGGATCGCGGTGATCAGCTCGTCGTCCTCCAGCGCCGTGGTGAACAGGCCCTGGAAGAAATCGTCCGCCGCAATCTCGCGCTTCGACGTGACGACCGTGGCACCGGTTCCCAGCACCGCGCTGGGGTAGCACGCCGCCGGGTCGTTGTTGGCCACCGAACCGCCGAGGGTGCCCATCGCGCGCACCTGCCGGTCGCCGATGCGCGAGGCCAGGTCGGCCAGCGCTGGGAACGCGGCTTTCACGTCGGCGTTGTTCGCCACGTCGAGGTGGCGCGACATGGCGCCGACGGTGAGGTTGCCGCCGTCTTTCTTGATGCCCGTGAGCTCGGCAATGCCGCTCAGGTCCACCAGTTGTTCGGGCGCCGAAAGCCGCAGCTTCATCGACGCCAGCAGGGTCTGGCCGCCGGCCAGCGGCTTGGCGCCGGCGGCAATGAGCTTGGCCGCATCGGCCACGGAAGCGGGCCGTTCGAGTGTGAAGGCGTACATGGTGTGGTTCCTTCTTTGTTGTTCAGGGTGCGGGACGGCCCTGGGTGCTGGCGGCCAGCGCGGGTTGCTGCGGCATCGCGTCCTTTGCGGCGCTGCCGCTGCCCTTCTGCATCGCTTCCCAGACGCGGCTGGACGATGCGGGCATGTCGAAGTCCTTCACGCCCAGGGGCGCCAGCGCGTCGAGCACGGCGTTGATCACGGCCGGCGGCGAGCCGATGGCCCCCGCCTCGCCGCAGCCCTTGGTGCCCAGCGGATTGTGCGTGCACGGGGTGCACACGGTGTCCAGCTTGAACAGCGGAAACTCGGCCGCGCGCGGCATGGCGTAGTCCATGAAGCTGCCGGTGAGCAGCTGGCCGGWCTCGTTGTCGTAAACACAGTTCTCCAGCAGCGCCTGGCCAATGCCCTGCACCAGCCCGCCATGCACCTGGCCCTCGACGATCATCGGATTGATGATGGTGCCGAAGTCGTCCACCGCGGTGAAGCGGTCGACGCGCACCTCGGCGGTCTGCCGGTCGATTTCCACCTCGCAGATGTAGGTGCCGCCCGGAAAGGTGAAGTTGGTCGGGTCGTAGAAGGCGGTTTCGTTCAGGCCCGGCTCCAGCTTGTCGAGCGGGTAGTTGTGCGGCACGTAGGCCGTGAGGGCCACCTGGCCGAACGGGATCTTCTTGTCGGTGCCCTTGACCGTGAACTCGCCGTTGGCGAACTCGATGTCGGCGTCGCTGGCCTCCATCAGGTGCGCGGCGATCTTCTTGGCCTTGGTCTCGATCTTGTCCAGCGCCTTCATGATGGCCGCGCCGCCCACCGAGATGGAGCGCGAGCCGTAGGTGCCCATGCCGAAGGGCACGCGGCCGGTGTCGCCGTGCACCACGTCGACGTTGTCGACCGGAATGCCCAGCCGTGCCGCCACGACCTGCGCGAAGGTGGTCTCGTGGCCCTGGCCGTGGCTGTGCGAACCGGTGAACACCGTCACGCTGCCGGTCGGGTGCACGCGGATCTCGCCGCACTCGAACAGGCCCGCACGCGCACCGAGCGCGCCCGCGATGTTCGACGGCGCGATGCCGCAGGCCTCGATGTAGCTCGAGTAGCCGATGCCGCGCAGCTTGCCCTGCGCCTCGCTCGCCGACCGGCGCGCCGCGAAGCCGTCGACCTCGGCCAGCACCCGTGCCTTGTCCATGCAGGCATGGAAATCGCCGGTGTCGTACTGCAGCGCCACGGGCGTCTGGTACGGGAAGGTGGTGATGAAGTTGCGCTTGCGGATCTCGTCCTGCCCCAGGTTCATTTCCCAGGCGCAGCGCGACACCAGCCGCTCCAGCAGGTAGGTGGCTTCGGGCCGCCCCGCCCCGCGGTAGGCGTCGACCGGCGCGGTGTTGGTGAACCAGGCATCGACCTCCACGTAGATCTGCGGCGTGGCGTACTGGCCGGCCAGCAGCGTGGCGTAGAGGATGGTCGGCACCGCGGTCGAGAAGGTCGACAGGTAGGCGCCCAGGTTGGCGTCGGTGTGCACCCGCATTGCCAGGAACTTGCCTTGAGCGTCCATCGCCATTTCAGCGTGGCTCACGTGGTCACGGCCGTGCGCGTCGGACAGGAAGCACTCCGAGCGCTCGGCCGTCCACTTGATGTTGCGGTTGAGCTGCTTGGCGGCCCAGGTCAGGCATACGTCCTCGGCGTACAAGAAGATCTTGGAGCCGAAGCCGCCGCCCACGTCGGGGGCAATCACGCGCACCTTGTGCTCGGGCAGGCCCAGCACGAAGGCCGTCATCAGCAGGCGTTCGACGTGCGGATTCTGGTTGGACACATACAGCGTGTAGTCGTCGGTGCCGCGGCTGTAGCTGCCGATGGCCACGCGCGGCTCGATGGGGTTGGGAATGAGCCGGTTGTTGACGAGGTCGAGCTTCGTCACATGCGCGGCCGTCGCGAACACCGTATCGACCGCCGCCTTGTCGCCCAGCGTCCACTTGTAGCACTGGTTGTCGGGCGCTTCGTCGTGCAGCGTGACGCCGCTGACCTTCTTCGCGGCGTCGGCCACGCTCACCAGCGCGGGGTGCACGTCGTAGTCGACCACCACCGCCTCGGCCGCGTTCTTGGCCTGCTCCACCGTCTCGGCCACCACCATGGCGACATGGTCGCCTACGTAGCGCACCTTGTTGATCGCCAGGATCGGGTGCATCGGCTCCTTCATGGGGGTGCCGTCGGGGTTGTTGATGAGCCAGCCGCAAGGCAGCCCGCCCATCTTTCCCTCGATGTCCTTGCCGCTGAAGATGCCGACCACGCCAGGCATCTTCATGGCCTCGGCGATGTCGACCGACTTGACGGTGGCATGCGCGTGCGGCGAGCGCACGAAGACCGCGTGGCTCTGGTTGGCCAGCGTGATGTCGTCGGTGTAGTTGCCCGCGCCGGTCAGGAAGCGGTAGTCTTCCTTGCGCCGAAGCGCCTCGCCGATGTGAGGAAGATTGGAGAAGTCGGAGGCACCCATGATGCTGCTCCCTTCAGGCCGAGACGGTGGCTTTGACCGGGGTGCCCGAGGCCATGGCCTCGCCGCCCATCTTCACGGCCTTCACGATGTTCTGGTAGCCGGTGCAGCGGCACAGGTTGCCGTCGAGCAGCTCGCGGATCTCCGATTCGCTGGACTTGGGGTGGTGGGTGCACAGGTCGATGGCGCTCATGACCATGCCGGGGGTGCAAAAACCGCATTGCAGGCCGTGGCATTCCTTGAAGGCCGCCTGCATGGGGTGCATGGTGCCGTCGGCTTCGGCGATGCCCTCGATGGTGGTGATGTCGGCCCCAGCCGCCTGCGCCACCAGGATGTTGCAGGACTTGACCGCACGACCGTTCAGATGGACGGTGCACGCACCGCACTGCGCGGTGTCGCAGCCGACGTGGGTGCCGGTGAGGTGCAGGTGCTCCCGGATGGCGTGGACGAGAAAGGTGTTGGGGGGAGCGTCGACCGCGACCTGGCGACCGTTGACCTTGAAAGCGACCTGCATGTGGCTGTCTCCGTGAAAGGTGATGGCTGGTTCAGCGAAGCATCTTGATGCCGGGCTTTGGGCCTATCCTAGGCAAAAACCCTTGACACTTGCACAGACCGCGCGAAATTCTCAAAATGAAACAGCTTGCCGTTCGGCGGGCAAGAAAAACCGCCCCACGCGCGAAGACACACGATGCCCGTCTCCCTTGTTTCGCAGGCGCCAGAGCGCTCCGTCGCCATTGCCAAGGCCCGCCGTGAGCTGATCGACGGCGAACCGGCCCCGATCCGGGCCGAGGCCAGCGTCGATTCATGGATCGCCCGCTCCTGGCAGCGCTGCCTCCAGGCCGGCTGGCGGCCGCAGAACCGGGTCAGTTTCGACCCGGTGAGCCAGGCCAGCAGCCGCGACGTCGTCGAGCGCAACCGGGCGCTGATCACGGCGGCCCGGCCGGTGATCGAGCGGCTGTCGCGCGCCATTGCCGACACCCGCTATTTCGCCATCCTGACCAATGCCCAGGGCATCGTGGTCGACGTGGGCAACCTGCCCGACGGCACCGATGCCGCCAGCCGCTATGCGCGGGACATCGGGCGCATCGGCGTCGACCTGTCGGAGCGCGCCATCGGCACCAGCGCCATCGGCACCGCCCTGGCCGAGCAGGAATCGGTGTGGCTGCACCGCGGCGAGCATTTCTTCGACGACATCGGCGTCTTCAGCTGCGCCGGGGCGCCGCTTTTCGGTCCACGGGGCGACTGCATCGGCATGCTCGACCTGAGCGGCGTCCAGGTGATCGAACGGCCGGAACTGCGCCACCTGGCCACGCTCAGCGCGCGCAGCATCGAGAACACCCTGGTGATGCGCGAGCCGTGCGAGCTGCTGCTGCACCTGGCCTGGCCGGGCAATGCCGGCAGCGAGGCGACCGAGGGGCTGCTGTGCATCGACGGCGCCGGCCAGGTCACCGGCGCCAATGCGGCCGCCCGCCAGATGCTGCACCAGCCGCTGGCGCACAGCGAGCAGGCCCTGCACTTCAACGACCTGTTCGCGCTGCCGCTGCACATGATGTTCGACGCGGCCCGCAGCGGCGATGCGGTGCTCGAAGTGCCTCTGTGGTCGGGGTTGCGGGTGCAGGTGCGCCCCCACAACGGTGGCAGCCGCCGCTCGCCGGAGCTGCCGGCCGCCGACGCCCGGCCCCGCCTGCGCGACGTGGAGACCGCGCTGATCCGCAAGGCGGTTGCCGATGCCCGTGGCAATGTGGCGGAGGCCGCGCGGGCCCTGGGCATCAGCCGGGCGACGGTTTATCGCAAGCTGTGGCGCGGCCGGCCCGCCGGCGCCGCCGACTGAGCGCGGCCGGCCCGCCGGCGCCGCCGACTGAGCGCTGCCGGTCAGGCGCCGACCGGCACCTTGTCGAGAAAGCCGGTCACCGAACGCAGCTTGCCCGCGTCGACCTGCGCGAAGTCGGTGCCCTGGATCAGGTCTTCCGCTCCGCTGGGCCCCAGCGTCCACGAGAAGCGCACATGGTCGCCATGCGCGTCGGCCTTGCCCAGCAGGTTGAAGCGAAAGCCCGGGTAGCGCTGGTGCACCGCGCCGACCAGCGCGTGGATCTGCTCGCGGCCGCTGGCCTGCGCCAGCGGGTCGACGTAGCGGGCGTCGGGGGCCCAACCGGCTTCGATCAGTTCGGCGCGGCGCGCGGCGTCCGTTTCGTTCCAGACGGCGATGTAGTTGCGGGCGATGGCGGCGGCATCGTGTGCGGCGGTGTTCATGGTGACGATTCCTTTGGCGGTGTCAAACCCGCAACATCGCGGGGTGAAGGAATGGTCGCGCCGCACGCGATGCGCGTCGATGACGTGGCGGGTTATGCAGCGGGCGATGAAGCAGCCTGTGCGGCTGCGTCCATCGACGCATCCGCGTCCAGCGGAAACACCGGGCGGCGCACCTTGCCGAACGGGAAGAGGCTGTAGTCCGAGCTGGTCACGCCGGGGCTGTCGCACTCCACCAGCGCGGCCGACAGCGGCTCGAACACCGGCCGGCAGTACATGCGCGACTTCAGCAGCAGGAAGCGCTCGGTGCGCGGGTCGAGCCCCGCGCACTCGAACACGCCGATGTCCCACGGCTCCTGCGTGCGCTCGGTCACCACGATGCGCGCTGTGCCGATGTCGAACAGCACGGTGCGGCCCATGCTGCTGCGCTGGCCGGTGTAGGTGGGGCCCGTGATGACGTACTCGCCGTCGCTGACGGTGCGCACCGTGCCGGTCAGGCGCACGGGCGTCTTCGACAGGCCGATGCCCGCGAGCGAGACCTTGTTGCCCAGCGCGACCGTCACCTCGGCGCCCTCGCCCGCCGCGATCAGCGCGGCCACGGCCTCGGGGTCGCACAGCGGACCCACGCCGATGCCGTGCAGCCCCTGTGCCAGCGCCTCCTGCAGCACGTCCATGGTGTCGCAGCTGCCGCCCGACATGCAGTTGTCGCCGTGGTCCAGCAGCAGCACCGGCCGCGTGGCCCCCTCGGCGGCCGTCCTGGCGCGCGCAATCGATTGCGCCAACGGCTCGCTGCGGTAGATGAAGGCTTCGCGCTCGTTCCACATCTGCGTGGCGATGCGGTCGGCCGTGGCCTGCGCGCGCTCGGGCGAGTGCGCGTCGACCACGATCACGCTCATGCAGGGCGCCTCGATGTCCGAGAGCGAGAAGCCCGCCAGGATCGACACCGCCAGCGACTCCGACGCCTCGGCCGCCTGCGCCGCCTCGATGGCCCGCTGCATCGCGCCGGTGAACGAGGCGCTGCGCAAGGTGTGCGCCATCAGCGGCAGTTGCCGCCACCGCATGTGGGGCTGGCTGCGCCCGGCCAGCAGGTCGAACAGCAGCCGGCCGGCATGCGCGCCGGTTTCGTACATGTCGATGTGCGGATAGGTCTTGAAGCCGACGATCACGTCCGCGTTGCCGACCATGGCCGGCGTGACGTTGGCATGCAGGTCCAGCGCCACGCCGATGGGCACGCCCGGCGCGGCGGCGCGCAGGCGCGCCAGCAGGTCGCCCTCGCCGTCCGTGCTGTTCTGCGCCACCATTGCGCCGTGCAGGTCGAGCAGGATGGCGTCGCAGCCCGGCGCCGCATCGACGATGCATTGCGTGAGCACGGTGTAGGCCTGCGCGTCCACCGGCCCGCTGGGGTTGGCCGAGGCCGACACCGGCGTGACCAGCGTCGCGCCCGCCGCTTCGGCCAGGTCGATGAAGGCCGACATCGCGGTGCGCATGCCCTTGTTGTCGGTGTAGGCCTGCTGGCCGAAGGTCGGGCCGTCGGGCCCGAAGGCCGCGAGCGGCGTGGGCACGGGCGAGAAGGTGTTGGTCTCGTGGTTGAGGCGCGCGATCAGCACTTTCACGACACGACCCCCGCGCTTTGCAGCATTGCCTGCAGCAGCACATTGCAACCGGCCTCGAGATGGTCGGGCTGCGCGTCCTCGATCTCGTTGTGGCTGATGCCGTCCAGGCAGGGCACGAAGATCATGGCCGTGGGGCATACGCGCGCCAGGTACACGGCGTCGTGGCCCGCGCCGCTGATCACGTTCATCCAGCTCAGGCCCTGCGCCTGCGCGGCGTCGCGCACGGCAGACACGAGCTTCGGCGTGAAAGGCTGCGGCGGGAAGTACACGACCTGTTCCACCGTGGCGCTGACCTTGCCCCTGGTGGCGATGCGCTGCACCGCCTCTTTCAGTTCGGCGTCCATGGCCGACAGCACCACGTCGTCGGCCGCGCGCAGGTCGACGCTGAGCTTCACGCGGCCCGGGATCACGTTGCGCGAGTTCGGATAGTTGTCGATCCAGCCGACCGTGCCGCGCGCATGCGGCGCGTGGGCCAGTGCGATGCGGTTCACCTCGATCACCAGTTCCGACGCGGCCAGCAGCGCGTCCTTGCGCAGTTCCATAGGCGTGGGGCCGGCGTGCGCTTCCATGCCCTGCACCACCACGTCGTACCAGCGCTGGCCCAGCGCGCCTTCGACCACGCCGATCACGCGCTCGTTGGCTTCCAGCACCGGGCCCTGCTCGATGTGTGCCTCGAAGTACGCGCCCACCGGCGACGCGGCGACCGATGCCGGCGTGCTGCCCGCATAGCCGATGGCCTGCAGTGCATCGGCCACGCTCACGCCCTCGGTGTCGCGCTGCGCCAGCGCGTGTTCCAGCGTGAAGGCGTCGACGAACACGCCGGAGCCCATCATCACGGGCACGAAGCGCGAGCCCTCTTCGTTGGTCCACACCGCCACCTCGATCGGCGCTTCGGTCTGCACCTTTGCGTCGTTCAGGGCGCGCACCACCTCCAGGCCGGCGAGCACGCCGTAGTTGCCGTCGAACTTGCCGCCCGTGGGTTGCGTGTCGATGTGGCTGCCGGTGGTCACCGGGGGCAGCGCGTTGTTGCGCCCGGCGCGGCGCGCAAAGATGTTGCCGATGGCGTCGACCCGCACCTCGCAGCCGGCCTCGCGCATCCAGCGCGTGAACAGGTCGCGGCCCTGGCGGTCGAGGTCGGTCAGCGCAATGCGGCAGACGCCCCCTTTTTCGGTGGCGCCGAGCTGCGCCAGTTCCATCAGCGAGTTCCAGAGCCGCTGGCCGTCGATGCGGAGTTCGGTGTGTGTTGTCATGGTTGTGCGAATGAGAGAAGAAGTGCGCAGGGCCTCAAGCAAGGCCCACGCCCAGGTAGCGGTCTTTCACTTCGTGGTCGGCCACGAAGTCGGCGTTGGCGGCCTCGTGCACGATCACGCCCTGCTCCACGATGTAGTGGCGGTCGGCCAGTTGCACGCAGACTTCGAGGTTCTGCTCGACCAGCAGGATGGCCACGCCGGCCGCCTTGATGGTCTTGAGCTGCGCGACGATTTCCTCCACGATCACCGGTGCCAGGCCTTCGACCGGCTCGTCGAGGATCAGCAGGCGCGGGTGGTTCATGAGCGCGCGGCCGATGGCCAGCATCTGCTGCTCGCCACCCGAGAGCTGCCCGCCCCCGTTGCGCCGCCGTTCCTTCAGACGCGGAAAGATGCGGTAGATGTCGTCGAGCTGCCAGGGCGATTCGCGCCGCTGGCCGAGCAGCAGGTTTTCTTCCACCGACAGCAGCTTGAAGACGCCGCGATGCTCGGGCACCAGGCACACGCCGCGCTGGGCGATGCGGTGCGGCGCCTGGCCCGCCACGTTCTCGCCCTGGAAGCGCACGGTGCCGCCGGTGGGTGTGACCGCGCCCGCAATGCTCTTGAGCGTGGTCGACTTGCCCGCGCCGTTGCGGCCCAGCAGCGTGACCAGTTCGGCCTCGCCCACGGTCAGCGTCACGCCCTGCAGCACGTGGCTCTTGCCGTAGTGGGCGTGCAGGCCTTCGACTTCGAGGATGTTGGCGCTCATGCCTTGCCTCCCGTGATCATGTTGCCCAGATACGCCGTGCGCACGCGCGCATCGGCGCGGATGTCGCCCGGCAGCCCCTCGGCCAGCACGCGGCCCAACTGCATCACCGTCACGGTGTCGGAGATGTCCATCACGATGTTCATGTTGTGCTCGATCAGCACCACGGTGTGCGCGTCGCGCAGGCCGCGAATCAGTTGCTTCATGTCGTCGAGGTCGTCGATGCCCATGCCCGAGGTCGGCTCGTCGAGAAAGATCGCCTTGGGCCTGGCGGCCAGCGCCATGCCCACTTCGAGGCGGCGCTGCTGGCCGTGCGACAGCACGCTGGCCGGCGTGTCTGCCAGCCGCTCGAGGCCCACGCGTGCCAGCACCTCGGCCACCGTCTCGGCGCAGGCGCGCTCGCCCACCGGCGCACGCCAGCAGTTCATGGCCTGGCGAGGCGCAACCCCCTGCGCCGCCACGCGCAGGTTCTCGCGCACCGACAGGCTCGCGAACAGGCTCGTCACCTGAAAGGACCGCGCCATGCCGCGCTGCACGCGCTTGTAGTCGGGCTCGCCCGTCACGTCGTGGCCGTCGAACAGGATGCGCCCGCCGGTGGTGGTGCCGGTGCCCGTGAGCATGTGGAACAGCGTGGTCTTGCCCGCGCCGTTCGGCCCGATCACCGAGTGCACGGTGTTGCGCCGGATCTTCAGGTCGACCCCGCCCAGCGCGGCGAACTTGCCGTAGTGCTTGGTGACGCCGATGGCTTCGATGAGAACGTCGCTCATGCCTTTTCTCCTTGCGACACAGGCTGTGCAACCGGCGCCTGGGTTGCTGCAGGCACGGTCTTGCGGAAAACGCGGCGCCAGGCGCTCTCGCCCAGGCCCCACAAGCCGCGCTGCATGCCGATGCTCACGCCGATCAGCAGCAGCCCCAGCAG
>NNBU01000518.1_pt1 | contig 31687 bp, 27 predicted proteins | sample 1173781 | NCBI WGS metagenome assembly NNBU01 (sample SAMN07173937, study PRJNA388173) | plant metagenome | biome: Plant school; feature: Soil; material: Symbiotic tissue of Blasia pusilla L.; isolation source: symbiotic tissue sample KVJ2 | host: Blasia pusilla | place: Norway: Troms, Kvaloya...
GCCAAGCCCGTGCCGGCCCCGCCATAATCAGGTTTGCCGATCAGGCTCACCCGCTGCTGGTAGACGTGTTGGGCAACAAAGGGCGTCACGCTGTCGGCCATCGGCGCCTGGTTCAGAAGGACGACGTCCAGATTGAGGCTTTCGAGCGCGCCCAAGAGTTCGCTGGTGCTGCCGGAGCGCAGGATCATGTCGACATCGGAACGACCGAGGATGGGGCGCAGAAATTCCATCTGGAAGTTGCGCGACAAAGTGGCCAACGCGCCGATGCGGATGGCCCGGCGGGTGCGGCCTGTCTCTTTCAGTGTTTCTACCAGTTCCTCGCCGGCTGAAAAGATCGCGTCGGCATGGTCGAGCGCGATGCGGCCGGCCTCGGTCAGATAAAGCTGACGGCCGCGACGCTCGAACAGGGCGTGGCCCAGTCGTTCTTCCAGGTTCTTGATCTGGATCGACAAAGCCGACTGCGAGAGGTTCAGCCGTTCGGCCGTGCGCGTCAGGTTGCCGTCATGGGCAACGGCGCGGAAGTAACGCAGGTGATGATAATTCAGCTCAGACATGGTTCTATTTTATAGAACGAATTTCCAGAAACAATGAATTTTTATTGCGCATCAACGGCTGGTAACTGGTCCGTGAAGTTTCCAGCCGGCCGTGAACGGCCGCCAGACCGGAGATGCCCCATGATCCATGCCTTGCCGCTGCTCGCCCCGCTTTTGCTGCTTGTTGCTTCCGCCATCAGCTTTTTCACTCCAGGCCCGCGTCCGCGTTTCGCGCTGAAAGCGGCGCAGGCCGCTGCTCTTGGCAGTATCATCGTCGCAATCGGCTCAGGTGTTGTCCTGTGGCAATTCGGTGCCGGGAGCAGCCCGATGATCGGCCTGGAGCCTTTTGCTTTCGCGTCGCGGCTGGATCTTGTCAGTCTCGTGATGCTGGGGCTGGTCTCCTTCATCGGCTGGGTGGTGCTGCGTTATGCCGGTACTTTCCTGGAGGGTGAGCCTCGGCAAGGCGCCTTTACCGGCTGGATGACGGCGACGCTGGCGGCTGTTCTGCTGTTCGTCCAGTCCGGCACGCTAGCCCAACTTGTCGTTGGCTGGATCGCGACAAGCCTGTTGCTGCATCAATTGCTGCTCTTCTATCCCGAGCGAATTGCGGCCCAGCGGGCGGCGCGCAAGAAGTTCATCGTCTCGCGAAGCGGCGATCTGGCTTTGGTCGGGGCTGCCGTGCTGCTCTGGCTTGCCTATGGCACCGGCGATATCGGCGCGATCCTGGCTGAAGCCCGCCAAGGTGCCGGCCAGCCCCTGACGACAGCGGCGGCGGTCTTGCTTGCTGTGGCCGCGCTGCTCAAGTCGGCACAGTTCCCCACCCATGGCTGGCTTACCGAGGTGATGGAAACACCGACGCCGGTGTCGGCGCTGCTGCATGCCGGCGTGGTCAATGCCGGCGGCTTTCTGCTCATCCGCTTTGCCGATGTCATGCTGCAGGCGCCGGGGGTGCTGGCGGTGCTGGTGATGATCGGCGGCTTCACAGCGCTGTTCGGCAGCCTCGTCATGCTCACCCAATCGGCGGTGAAAACCTCGCTTGCCTGGTCGACGGTGGCGCAGATGGGCTTCATGATCCTGCAATGCGGGCTGGCGCTCTTCCCGATCGCGCTTCTGCATATCGTTGCCCATTCGCTCTACAAAGCTCATGCCTTTCTCGCCTCCGGCTCGGCGATCGAAACCGTCGCTGCCGCGCGCCGGCCGGGTCCGGTGACCATTCCCAATGCCCGTGCGGTCGGCCGTGCCTTCCTGCTGGCGCTTGCCATCTATGCGGTGATCGGGGTGCTCTTCGGCTTTGCCGACAAGCCGCCCCAGGCACTGGCGTTGGGCGCTATCCTGATCTTCGGCACTGCCTATCTGATTGCACAGGGGCTCGCCGATGCCGCACCTTGGGCGCTTACCTGGCGCACCTCTCTGTATTCCGTCGCCGCCGCCACCGCCTATTTCGCCCTGCAGCGGGGCGCCGACAAGCTGCTGATTGGCACGCTGCCGGCGGCCCCGCAACCGGGGCCGCTCGAATGGACGCTTATGGTGCTTGCCGTCGTCACCTTCGGCGCGGTTGCTGTTGCCCAGGCGCTCTTCCCGCTCTGGGCCTATCATCCGGCCGCTGCCGGCCTTCGGGTGCATCTGTCCAACGGTCTCTATGTGAATGCACTGTTCGACCGACTGCTCGGCGGCTGGAGGCTGCCGCGCTCTCAAGCCGCTTCGGACGCCTTCAAAACCCCTTCTCCCGCCCATGTCCAGGAGTGAACCGATGATCGATCTCAACACCGTCGATACCCTGCATGGCGAAGCTCTGGCCCGCGCGGCCGATGAGGCCGTGCGCGCGATTGCTCCGGCCTGGCCGCTGACTGCGACCGTTGCCGTCAATCCCTTCCTCGGCCAGATCGGCGAGACCCTCGAAACGACGTCAGCCCGGCTTGCCCGGATCGGGGGCGTGCGGTTGGCGCTGCCCCGCCAGCATTATCGCCAGAAGATCGTCTCCGGAGAGATCACCGATGAGGACCTATCGTCGGCTCTCACGGCCCGCGCATGTGGCCTTGATCTCGATGCGCTGAAGGCAGCCGTGGCCGAGGATGTGGCCTTGCCACGGGCCTTGCCGACCATTGCCGACCTTGCTGCCCGCCATTCCGGCCAGGATTGGCCGGCGCTGATTGCCGACCGGATCGGCAGTTTTGCCGCAGGCTTCTTCGACGAGGGACAGGCCCTCTGGGCGGCATCGACCCGAAACGGTCTCTATGCCGCATGGCGGGCCTTTGCGACCCATGACCTGACGCCGGAAATCCTCGGGCTTACAGGATTCGGCGCCCATGTCGCGGAAACACCGGAGACGGCGCAACGGGCGATCGAGCGGGCGGCTGTCCGGCTCGGTCTCGGGCGCGATCCCGGCACCTATTTCCACCAGTTGCTGCTTGGCCTCGGCGGCTGGGCGCAGCATGCGCGCCATCTGCAGTGGAAGGCCGAACTGAATGGGCACACGGATACGACCGCGCTCGAATTGCTGGCTGTACGGCTGGTGTTCGAAGAAGCGCTCTACCTCCAGCATCAGGCTGCCATCGCCAATGCCTGGCGCAGTGTGCGGCGCATGCATGGCGAAGCTCTTCTGGCAGATCAGACAGGTGTCATCGATGGCGTCCTGCAGCTTGCTGCCGAACGGGCCGTCCAGCGGCGGCTCGGTCTGCAGCTTGCACGCCAGATCCCCGCCACGGCATCCTCGCAAGCGCGGCCCGTCCTCCAGGCGGCCTTCTGCATCGACGTGCGCTCCGAGGTCTTCCGCCGGGCGCTTGAAAGCGTCGATCCCGGCATCCAGACGCTCGGCTTTGCCGGCTTCTTCGGTCTTGGTGCCAGCCATCGCGGTTTTGCCTCCGACATTGCGGAGCATCGGTTGCCCGTTCTGCTCAACCCCTCGGTCTACAGTTGTTCGGCTGTCGAAGATGACGACGCCGACCGGCAGGCGCGTTTCAGCGCGCGCGCAGTTCGTGCCTGGGGACGGTTCAAGCTTGCTGCTGTTTCCTCCTTCGCCTTCGTTGAGGCGATGGGGCCGGTCTATGCGACGAAATTGCTGCGCGACGGCCTCGGTTTTGCGAGAGGTCGCGCGCCCGATGCGGTGCAGCCGCAGTTCTCGCCGAGCCTCGATCTTGCGACGCGCATCACCATCGCCGAGACGGTGCTGCGCGCCATGTCCCTGACGCAAAACTTCGCGCGCTTCGTGCTGCTGTGCGGCCATGGTGCAAACGTCGTCAACAATCCTTTTGCCAGCGCGCTGCATTGCGGCGCCTGTGGCGGCCACGCCGGGGATGTCAATGCCCGGTTGCTCGCTGGTCTGCTCAACGACCCCGCAGTGCGGCAAGGGCTCGCGCAAAAGGGGCTGCCGATCCCGACGGACACCGTGTTTCTCGGCGGCCTGCACGACACGACCACCGATGCCGTGACGCTATTCGATGAAGATCTCGACACGGATCCGGATGCGGTGGACCTGAAGACCATCCGCTGGTGGCTGCAGCAGTCCGGTGTTTTGGCCAGTGCCGAGCGGGCGGCACGGATTGCAGGTGCTTCCGCACAGCCGATTGCCGAACGTAGCCGAGACTGGTCGCAAACACGGCCTGAGCTCGGGCTTGCCGGGTGCAACGCCTTCATTGCCGCACCCCGGTCACGGACGAAAGCCTGCGTGCTCGACGGTCGAAGCTTTCTCCATGATTACGTCTGGCGGCAGGACGAGGGCTTCAAGGTCCTGGAGCTGATCCTGACGGCACCGGTGGTGGTGGCGAGCTGGATCAGCCTGCAGTATTTCGGATCGACCGTCGCGCCTTCGCTGTTCGGCGCCGGCAACAAGCTTTTGCACAATGTTGTCGGCGGGGTCGGTGTCGTCGAGGGCAATGGCGGCAATCTGCGGGCAGGGCTTCCCTGGCAGTCTGTGCATGACGGATCGGCCTATCTGCACGAACCGCTGCGCCTGACGGTTGCCGTGGAGGCACCCAAGGAGGCGATCACCACGATCCTGGAACGCCATGACGGCGTGCGGGCGTTGTTCGACAAAGGTTGGCTCCATCTTTTTGCCCTCGATGAAAAGGGGCGGATGGCTTGGCGCTATGCGGGCGACAGTCTTTGGATGCCGGTGAAGGACGGGGCTGATATCTCGGCAACGCCTGTAGTCCGGGCTGCTGCAGCACTGTGATGCCTTAGAGCCGAATTTAGGGCCGATGCGAGGGGTCCGATCGCTCGGGAGGTCTTTCTCCCGAGTGATCAAGTCTCGACGAAACGACCGGAATATTGCACATGCGAAGCGAATTCCTCGGGTGCCTAATTAAGCCGATATTAGTTTTCCCCATTCATTCTTACAGGATTGATTAAGACGTCCTTCGCATCGGCGTGGACGCCGAAGGAGAGTGAAACTTGTTCATCGACCGTATATTGTCCCGTTTCAATATTCAGACCAAGGTGCTGATTTTCATCCTGCCCTTCGTTCTCAGTATCTCGGCGGTCGGCTTCACCGGCCTCTACGCTTCCGGATTGCTGCAGGGTCGCATCGAGATTTCGAACAGCGTGCTGCAGTCACTCAGCGGTTTTCGCGATGTCTCGGCCTCGATGACCGATTTCCTCGAAAATACCACCGCCCAGTCACGTGATGACGTGACGAGCCGGTTGAAGCAGCAGCAGCAGGACCTGCAGACGACCTTGTCGCAGCTGTCTGCCGATGCCGATGGCCGCGCCGAACTGGAAAAGGCCGCCACGCTGGTTGATACGGTTGTGGCGCGAACCGACGAACTGTGGAACCTGCATCAATCGGAAGCGGCCCTGATCGCGACCCTGCAGCAGGGAACCGCCCAAGTGGTCACCGCGCAGGACAAGATCACGGCTGCGATGACCGACATGGAAAAGGCCGTGCAGGCGGACGATGCTGCCGCGAAGACGATGTTGCGCGACGCGGAAAGCATCCGTAGCACCGGGACCTTCCTCACGGACACGAATTCCGCCTTCACCAAGGCCAAAACCCCCGACGAAAAATTTGCCGTCATCGCCGGCCGGATCGACGAGATCATTGCCCGCCAGCAGGTGCTCGCTGCCGTTCTCCCGAAGGCCAATCAGTCTGCCGCAAAGACGCTCGACAAGATCGGGGGCGAGCTTAAGGCCGCACTCGCAGGCGGCGACCGTTCCGAAGCCGCCGTTGCTGACGTCCAAGGCAAGCTGCGCAACTTCACCCAGCTGAACGCCTATCTCGGCCTCGCCGCCCAGCAGAAAATGAAGGAAGCCACGATCAAGTTCGGCGAACTCGACGCGCCGCTCGCCAAGGCGCAGGCCTTGATCGCTGACGGTCGCACCCTGCAGTCGGCTGGCTATGGCCTGCAGATCATGATGGCCCGCTTCCTTCTCGAACCGACGGGTGAGAACCGCGACTTGCTCGACAAGCAGTTCGCGGCCCTCAAGACGGCGCTCGAGACGCTCGGCACCAGCGCCGCTGACCAGCCCGACCTGATGCAGGTCAAGGCTGAGCTTGCCCCGGCGATCGACACTATGGCCACTGCCAGCGTCGAACTCGTCAAGGTCAGCCAGGCCCGCAAGGCCAGCTACGACCAGTCCGGCGCCGACCTCAACGTCATCTGGAAGCAGCTGACGGCCTTCGCCGAAATGCAGAAGGTTTCGGCCGGCGAGGAACGCCGTGATGCGAACTCGATCTCCATCGGGGCCACCGGCCTCGGCATCCTGATCTCGATTTTTGCCGGCATCGGCCTCGTTCTGACCTTCAAGGGACCGATCGGCCAGATCACCGGCGCCATGCGTCGCCTGGCCGAAGGTGGCCTCGACACCAAGATCAACGGCGAGGGTCGCGTCGACGAGATCGGCGAGATGGCCCGAGCGCTGGGCGTTTTCAAGCAGAATGCGCTATCAAAGATCGAAATCGAAAACCGCAGCGAAGCCGAGCGCGCAGAGGCCGAAGAAGAACGCCGCCGCAACGATCTCGAAAAGCAGGAGATCGACCGGCAGATCAACTTTGCCGTCAATGCGCTTGCCTCCGGTCTCGGACGGTTGGCCAAGGGCGATATCTCGGAGACCATCGATACGCCGTTTACCGGCCGTCTTGAGCAGCTGCGCACCGACTTCAACCAGTCGCTGGAGCATCTGCAGGATACGATGACCCAGATCCGCTCGAATACCTACATGATCCAGCGCAATGCCGCTGAGATGAGCAGTGCAGCAGACCAGCTTGCCAAGCGCACGGAACAGCAGGCAGCCTCACTCGAACAGACGGCTGCGGCCGTCGACGAGATCACGGTGACCGTGAAGCAGTCGGCTGAACAGGCCGAACAGGCCAATACGATCGTCGCTGATACCAAGGGCCGGGCCGATACTTCGTCCGTCGTTGTCGCGAGCGCGATCGATGCCATGGGCCGGATCGAAGATGCTTCGGGGCAGATCGTGCAGATCATCGATGTCATCGATGAAATCGCCTTCCAGACGAACCTGTTGGCCCTCAATGCCGGGATTGAAGCGGCACGCGCCGGTGAGGCGGGCAAGGGCTTTGCCGTCGTTGCGCAGGAAGTGCGTGAACTGGCGCAGCGATCCGCCGGTGCGGCCCAGCAGATCAAGGATCTGATCCACAAATCGAGCACTGAGGTGTCGTCCGGCTCCAAGCTGGTCCAGCAGACCGGATCGGTGCTGGCCGAGATCTCGGCCAACATCATCACGGTTGCCGAACGCGTCTCGGTCATTGCGATGGCGAGCCGCGATCAGTCGAATGCCTTGGGCGAGGTCAATTCGTCGGTCAACGAGATGGACCAGATGACCCAGCGCAACGCCGCCATGGTCGAGGAAACCAACGCCGCGACCCGCCAGCTTGCGGACGAGGCGGATGCCCTTATGCAGCTGGTCAACCAGTTCAAGCTGGCACCGGAAGGACGCGCACGCACAAGCGCATCGCATCATCGCGCGGCCTGATCCGCGGAACACAGGAACGACATCAAAGCCGCTGGCGGGAGACCGCCGGCGGCTTTTTCGTTGCCGCGTTTCAGGGAGCGGGCGGTGAGAACAGTGAGGACCAGTTTGCGATGAAGCGCTCACGCGTCGCCTGGTCCTGTGCGGCAAGCAAAGCCGGTCCGATGCGGATCGGACGTCCGACACCTGATTCGATTAGAGACATCGGTCCATCGACGTCAGGTGGTAGAGGCGCGCCTTCCGAGAAGAAGAAAGCCTTCTCGCGCGCGACCTTCTGGCCGCGCGGCGACAGGAGGTAGTCGAGGAAGCGCTTTGCCAGGTTCGGATTGGGCGCAAGTTTCGGAACGAGCGCACCGCGCGACAGGATAAGCGCGTAGTCCCGCGGGATGACCACGCGCAGATCCGGATTGCGGCGCGAGGCAGCATAGGCATAGGAGCCGAGCACGTTGTAGGCGATACGCAGCCGACCGCTGCTGATCTCTCCCAGCACCTCACTGTTGCAGCAGCGGGTGACGACATCGGCGCGGCTGAAGCTTTCGAGCAGCCGTCCATAGGTCGTTGGTGCCTGCAGGGCGTCGTGGAAGGCGAGCAGGTAGCCGATGCCGGAAACGCGGACGTCATAAGTGCCGATGCGGTTTCGGTAGACATCAGGCTTGGCGCGCAACAGTTCGGCAATCTCCACATGGGACCGAGGCACATCTTCGGGCGGAACGCGCTTGCCGTCATAAACAATGACCGCAGGCTCGAAGGTGAAGCCGAAAACTTCGTCGCGCCAGTTGGCCCAATCGGCCACGCGCTCGGTCTCCTGTGACCGATGGTCCTGCGCGCAGCCGTCATTGGCGAGCTTGACCAGTTGGTCGACCGAGGAGGAAAGCAGGACGTCGCCATAGGCTGCTTCTTTGCTGCAGGCGCTTTCGGCTTCGCGGAAGAGGTCATTGGTGACGTAGTCGTTGAATACGACAGCCACTTCCGGCGCCAGCTGCTGGAAATCGAGGATCAGTGGTTTCATCGCGTCGACATCTGTCGCGCCGTTGATGACCAGTCGTGTTTGCTCTGTCGCGATCGCTGGAAAGACCGTTTGTTCGCCTTCCAGGGCTCTGGCAAGATCCGGGGCAGCGAGGAGGCTCACCCCAAGCATGAGAAGGGGTTTCAGGGATCGACAGGCGGTCATCAACCGTCCCTCCGCATCAAGGGCAGTTCGAGCACGACGGTGAAGCCGCGCTGCGGGGTTTTCTCGCGGAAGGAGAGGGCGCCCCGCAAAGCACCGGCGACTTCCGAGGCGATGGCGAAGCCGAGGCCGGAGCTGCCTTCGCCTGACTTCGACGAGACGAAGCGCTGCGTGACATGCGACCAGTCGGCCGGCGGGATGCCGGGACCGTCGTCCTCGACCTCGACCAGTCCGAAATCGCCGCGCCTGACCACCCTGACTTCCAGCTTGGACAACGTGCCGTGGCGCAGCGAATTGTCGATGATGTTGACGATCGCTTCGCGCAGGCTGAGCCCGTCGCCGAGGATCGTCAGCGTCTCGTCGGGTGCCTCGAAGGACACGACGGTATCCGGGTCGATGGTGATCGGCACCGCCGCCCGGAAGGCCTTGCGGGCAACATCGGTCAGGTCCAGCGGCGAGAGTTGGGCGGAATCGAAGCGGTGGATCACCATCGCATGGTTTAGCAACTGGGTGGTAAAGCGCGCGAGTTCGCTGGTGCGGTTGCGGACGCGGTCCAGATGACGGCGGTTGGTCTCGGATAATGCCTCCTCGTCGATCAGGCTCACCTGGGCCGAGAGCGCTGTGAGCGGTGTGCGGATCTGGTGGGCGCTGTCGGCGATAAAGCGTTGCAGCAGTTTCAGCCGCTCGTCGAGGCGGCGCATGAAGTGGTTGATCGAATCGACAAATGGCGCCAGTTCGCGCGGCACGTCGACGGCAAGCGGGGTGAGATCCTGAGAGTCGCGGCGTCGCAGCGTATCACCCAGTGCATCGAGCGGCCTGAGCGAATAGCGGACGGCGAGAATAGTGCCAGCCAGCGCCAGAAGGCTCATGATCGTCACGAGGATCAAGGCGCGCGTGGTCAATTCCGTCGTCAAGACCTGGCGCGCCTCAGTGGTCTGAGCGATCAGGACATGGGCCCAGCCACCTATGCTCGGGTCGGAGATCGCTCGGCTGGTTTGCACCAGGCGAACCTGCAGGCCACGATAACGGCTTGTCTCAAACAGCGGTGCATTGAGCGCATGTTCCTTGCCGGCGCCCGCTGCCGCCAGATCGTCGTAACCCGTCAGTGTCGAGCCATCCGGTGCGATCACGCGATAGAATATCCGGTCACGGCGCGCGAGCCCCAGCAATTCGAAGGCGCTTGGGGGCAGGTTGACGGCGATCTTGCCGTCCTCGACCACGAGGCTGTCAAGGATCTGGATCGCGGCTCCTTGCAAGAGGCGGTCATAGGCTTCGTCGGCCGCCGCCCTCGCATAGAACCACGCCGCCGTCATCAGCACCGCAGCACCGCCGGCGAGGACCAGGGCGACGCGCAGGACGAGGCGGGAGAAGAGGGACGGCTTAGTCCTCTGCATCGGACACCAGCTGGTAACCCATACCGCGGACGGTCACGATCCGTGCTTTCGCGCCCTCAAGTTTCTTGCGCAGCCGGCCGACATAAAGCTCGATGGCATTCGGGCCTGCCGCTTCCTCGAAGCCGAACAACTGGTCGAGCAGCTGCTCCTTGCTGAAGACGCGCCCCGGCCGGCTCGCCAGGATTTCGAGCAGGGTCATTTCGCGGCGCTTCAGCTGCACCTCGCGCTTGCCGACCCGCACCGAACGTTGCGAGCGGTCGAGAAGCACATCGCCGCAGGCAATTACGTTTGTCGCTTCACCGCCGCTGCGTCGGCGCATCAGCACACGGGCTCGTGCCTCCAGCTCGCGAAAATCGAAAGGTTTGACGAGATAGTCGTCGGCGCCAAGATCGAGTGCGCCGACGCGGTCGTCGATTTCGGAGCGTGCGGTCAGAATCAATACGGGCACGGGGTTCTTGTTCTGCCGCAGACGCTTGAGGATGGAGAAGCCGTCCAGGCCCGGCAACATCACGTCGAGAATGACCAGATCATATTCGGTAAAATCCAGGATATCGGAGGCGGCACGGCCGTCCGTCTGCCAGTCGACCGTATGGCCGATGGTCTCAAAGCGGCGGCTGATCGCCTCGCCCACATCGAGCGTGTCTTCAACGAGAAGGATGCGCATGCGGAACGCTCGCATGTCTCCGTGCCGCGATCAAGCGGCGGTCCGGATGCCGCTCCGACTGTTAACGGGTTTGACAGGATCGTGACAGGATTGAGGCCTATCAATGTCGTGACCGGCGTAGGGAGAGAGCTTAAGCCGGCATTTGGGGAGGATCCCAACGCCATCGCCATCAGGAGCATGCAGGACCCAGTCCCGCGTGACGTTACCTTATCGTGGCCCGCGCTGGGATTGTCCGAGAACGCTCAGATATCAGGGAGAGAATGATGATCCGCAACACGATGAAATTCCTGGCCGGCGCAGCTGTGCTTGGTCTCGCTGCCGCAACATCGGTCATGGCCGAGCCGACCAAGCCGGAATGCCTTGCCGGCGCAAAGCCTGGTGGCGGCTTCGACCTGACATGCCGTCTTGCTGCCAATGCTCTGCTCGAGACCAAGCAGATCAAGGAGCCGATGGCCGTCACCTACATGGAAGGCGGCGTCGGCGCCGTGGCTTATAATCATGTCATTTCCAAGCGCGCAACCGATCCCAACCTGATCACCGCGGCATCCTCCGGTTCGGCGCTGCTGCTCGCCCAGGGCAAGTTCGGCCAGTATGACGAAAATGCTGTTCGCTGGCTCGGTGCCCTCGGCGCCGATTTCGGCGTGATCGTGGTCAATGCCGACTCGCCCTACAAGACGATGGCCGATCTGGTTGCCGCCTACAAAGCCGATCCGACGACCTTTGCTGTTGCTGGCGGCGGCGCCGTCGGTTCGCAGGACTGGATGAAGGGCTCGCTCATCGCCAAGGCTGCCGAGCAGGATCCGAAGACCATGCGCTATGTCGCGCTCGAAGGCGGTGGTGCAGTCCTGACCGCGCTTGAAGGCGGACACGTGCAGGTCGGCTCCGGTGACGCGGCCGAAATGGGCAAGCATCACCTCGCCGGCAAGGTCCGCATTCTCGCTGTCATGTCGCCCGAGCGCCTGCCGGGCGAGCTGAAGGACATCCCGACCGCCAAGGAACAGGGCTTCGACATCGAGTGGCCCGTCTGGCGCGGCTTCTATGTCGGCAAGGACGTCTCCGACGCCGATTACGACTGGTGGGTTAAGGCTTTCGACACGATGAGCAAGACGCCGGAATTCGCCAAGGAACGCGAAACCCGCGGCCTGTTCGAATTCACAATGCTCGGCAAGGACTTCGATGATCGCGTCAAGAGCGACGTCGCAAAGTTCAAGATCCTGGCCAAAGAAGCCGGCTTCTGATCCGTTGGCGATGCGGCCCTTTCGGGCCGCATCGCACTCCGCGCACCACAGCGTCGCGGGATCTACAAAAAGCAACAGATGTCACAGCCAAGGCTGCCGGCTTCATGACCTTGGATGATCGCGTCGCGTGAAAGCGTTCGCTGATCCGAGTGCGGGGAAACAAACATGTCGGAAAACACGAGAACCCATCAGTTGATCGGCCGCATCAGCGCGGCGGTCCTGCTACTGCTCGCTGTGGCCTACGGTATCGGCGGCAGCATGATCGAATATGCCTTTTCGTCGGATCCGCTCGGGCCGCGTTTCGTGCCGGTGATGCTCGCCATCCTGCTTGGTCTGTTCACCCTGATCTATCTGAAATTTCCCGGATCGTCAGAAAGCTTTCCCACTGGCAAGGCCCTGGTTCGCGTGCTTGCCGTTCCGATGACCCTTATCGTCAGCGTGGCCTTGATGGAACTGCTCGGCTTCGCTGTCTCAATCTTCCTGCTGACAACCGTAGTCGGATGGATCTTCGGCGCGTCGCCCAGGCTGTCGCTGATCGGTGGCGTGATCCATGCCGCCCTCTGGTGGTTCATCTTCTCCTTCTTGCTTGAGGTCTACCTGCCGACCGGCGCCATTTTCGGCTGACCGTCGCCCAGACCTGAAAGGACATTTCCATGAGCTTCGAATATCTCTGGCAGGGCTTTGGCGTTGCCCTCACCTGGCAAAACCTGCTGATCGGTTTTATCGGCTGCTTCATCGGCACGCTTGTCGGCGCGCTCCCAGCAATCGGCCCGATCAACGGCATCGCGCTCTTGATGCCGATCGCGTATTCGATGGGCCTGCCCGCCGAAAGCACCATGATCCTACTCGCCTCCGTCTATTGCGGAGCCGAATATGGCGGCCGCATCTCCTCCATCCTGCTTAACGTACCCGGTGATGCCGGTGCCGTCATGACAGCGATGGACGGCTATCCGATGGCCAAGCAAGGCCGCGCGGGCGAAGCACTGGCGCTGTCGGGTATCGCCTCCTTCATCGGTGGTATTATCGGCGTCATCGGTCTCGCCTTTTTCGCGCCGCTGCTGTCGGGTCTCGCCATCGGCTTCGGCCCGGCGGAATATTTCGTGCTGATGGTGTTCGCCTTTGCCACGCTCGGCTCCATGGTGGGTTCGCAGCCCACCAAGACACTGATCGGCTGCACGCTCGGCCTGATGCTGGCGACCGTCGGTCTCGACGCGACGTCCGGCGCCTATCGCTTCACATTCAACGAGCCGGAACTCGGCGATGGCATCGAATTCGTCACGCTTGTCATTGGCCTGTTCTCGATCTCCGAAGCAATGCTGATCCTGGAACATCAGACCAATGGCGTCACCGTCATCCGGGAACTCGGCCGCATGACGGCGCGGATGTCGGATGTGGTCAAGAGCATGGGGGCGACGCTACGCGGTTCCTTCATTGGCTTTATCGTCGGTGTCTTGCCGGGGACCGGGGCTTCGGTGTCCAGTGCCGTATCCTACACGACCGAAAAGCGGATCTCGGATACCGAAGGCACCTTCGGTCACGGCGACGTGCGGGGCCTGGCAGCTCCGGAAGCGGCCAACAATGCGACCGCTGCCGGCGCCTTCGTACCGATGCTGACGCTCGGCGTGCCGGGTTCGGGCACCACGGCCGTCATGATGGGGGCCCTGATGCTCTACAACATCCAGCCCGGTCCGATGCTGCTCGTCGAGCGGCCGGAAATTGTCGGCGGCCTCGTCGCCTCGCTGTTCGTCGGCAACTTCATCCTGCTCGCGCTCAATCTGCCGCTGGTCAATATCTTTGCCCGCGTGCTGACCATGCCGAACTGGATCCTGGTGCCCGGCATCCTCGTTCTCTCCGTCATCGGGGTCTACTCGACCCATGCCTCGATCTTCGCCATCTATCTGATGCTGGCGATCGGCATTGCCGGCTGGTTATTGCGCAAGGCCGGCTTTGACATGGCGCCAATCATTCTCGGCTTCGTGCTCGGCAAGGTGATGGAGGTCAATCTGCGCAATGCGCTGGCGATCAGCGGCGGGGATCTCTCGATCCTGTTTCACAGCAAGATCTCGCTGGTTCTCTGGGCGCTCGCGATTGCCGTGGCGGTTCTGCCGGTGCTGCTCGGCTGGCGCGCTAAGCGCCGCAGGGCACTAGCCGCCGCGGAAGCATCGGCTCAGTAAACAATATGGCCGGCAGTATCCGCCTGCCTCTTACCGATCCTCCCAAGGAGATAACGCCGTGTTCTGCCCTGCAGACGCGGCGTTTGTCGTTGCCGGACGTGGCTTATTCTGCGGGGTGCATCTGGCTGAGCGTTGCTGCTGGAGCAGCCGACAAGGCTTCCACCAGCGATTTTACGATCGCGGCCCGCAGGGCATAGGTGTTGGCCGTTGTTTTCTTGTGGTCCAGCCGCTGGGCGGCAACCACGAGATTGGCGCCTTGCTGCATGACGATCTGCTGCGCCCGCACCATCGCCCAAGTCTCAATTTCCGTATGGTCAGTCATGTCCGCATCCCCAGCTAAGTCATTTAGCCACTGCGTCCGTCTCGAATCGGCCGCTAAATCAAGCATATTTGAATAAAATGGACTATTAAAGCGACGCCCAAAAATGATCTGGCACAACAAGGTGGGGAGGGTTGCAAAAATCGGATCCACTTGCGTAGCAGCTTCAGGCTTCCTTAAAGAGGTTGTGCTTTTCTCGATATTCGCCGTTTCGGAGGATTGCTATTGTCGTGTCAGGGCTGTCAGGCGGGGACCAAGTTTCCCAGCGTATTCTCGATGGCGTTTCAGCCGATTGTCGACATGCGTAGTCGCCGGGTGTTTGCCCATGAGGCTTTGGTGCGGGGTGGCGACGGCAGTGGCGCCTACGGTGTGCTTTCGCTGGTCGATCCCGACAACCGTTACGCCTTCGACCAGCAATGCCGGGTTCGCGCGATTGAACTGGCGAGCGAGTTGTTTCCCGAAGCCGACATGCCGCATCTGTCGATCAATTTCATGCCCAATGCCGTCTACGAGCCACGGGCCTGCATTCGCCAGACGCTTGAAACGGCCAAACGCACCAATTTTCCGCTCGATCGCATCATCTTCGAATTCACTGAGGTCGAGAAACTCGACACCGACCATATCCTCAACATCCTACGCAGCTACCGCGACATCGGCTTCAAGACCGCAATCGACGATTTCGGCGCCGGCTATTCCGGGCTAAACCTGCTCGCCCGCTTCCAGCCCGACTTGGTGAAGCTCGACATGGACCTGATCCGAGGCATCGATACCGATCCGATCAAGCAGAAGATCGTGCGCCATACACTTGCCATGCTTGACGATCTCGGAGTCACCGTCGTCTGCGAGGGGATCGAAACGGTCGGCGAGCTGGAGTCGCTGACGGATCTCGGCGTCCACCTGATCCAGGGCTATTACATCGCCCGACCGACTTTCGAGGGCCTGAGCCCGCTGTCGCTCGCGGCCTAGGAAATTACCTTGGCTTAAACGAAGAGGGCCGCTTGATGCGCGGCCCTCCGATTGTTTCTATGCCTGAAAGAGATCTCAGAAGTCCATGCCGCCGGCTGGCATCGCCGGTGCGGCTTCCTTCTTCGGCTTCTCGGCGATCATCGCTTCCGTGGTGATCAGGAGACCTGCAACGGAAGCTGCATCCTGCAGCGCGGTGCGGACCACCTTTGCGGGGTCGATGACACCCTGAGCGAAGAGATCGCCATATTCGCCGGTCTGGGCGTTCCAGCCATAGGCGAAGTCCGACGTCTCGCGCAGCTTGCCGACGATGATCGAGCCTTCGGCACCGGCATTTTCTGCGATCTGGCGGACCGGGGCTTCGATGGCGCGGCGGATGATGTCAATGCCGACACGTTGGTCGTCATTGGCGGTCCTCAGGTTGTCGAGTGCCTTGACCGAGCGGAGCAGGGCGACGCCACCACCCGGCAGGATGCCTTCTTCGACAGCCGCACGGGTTGCATGCAGGGCGTCGTCGACGCGATCCTTCTTCTCCTTCACCTCGACTTCAGTCGAGCCACCGACGCGGATGACGGCAACGCCACCGGCGAGCTTGGCCAGACGCTCCTGCAGCTTCTCGCGGTCGTAGTCGGAGGAGGTCTCCTCGATCTGCGCCTTGATCTGGGCAACGCGGCCATCGATCTCCGTCTTGGAGCCGGCACCATTGATAACAGTGGTGTTTTCCTTTTCGATCGACACCTTCTTCGAACGGCCCAGCATGGTGAGGGTGACGTTCTCCAGCTTGATGCCGAGGTCTTCGGAGATAACAGTGCCACCGGTCAGGATGGCGATGTCCTCCAGTATGGCCTTGCGGCGATCGCCGAAGCCCGGTGCCTTCACGGCTGCCACCTTCAGGCCACCCCGCAGCTTGTTGACGACGAGGGTCGCGAGCGCTTCGCCTTCGACGTCTTCCGCGATGATGACCAGCGGCTTTCCGGATTGCACGACGGCTTCGAGCACTGGCAACAGGGCCTGCAGGTTCGAGAGCTTCTTCTCGTGGATCAGGATATAGGGATCGTCGAGTTCGACGCGCATCTTTTCCTGGTTGGTCACGAAGTAGGGCGAGAGATAGCCGCGGTCGAACTGCATGCCTTCGACGACTTCGAGTTCGGTTTCGGCGGTTTTGGCTTCCTCGACAGTAATGACGCCGTCATTGCCGACCTTCTCCATGGCTTCGGCCAGATAACGGCCGATCTCGGTATCCCCGTTTGCCGAGATGGTACCGACCTGGGCGATTTCGGCGTTGTTGGAGATCTTGCGGGCATTGGCCTTCAGTTCGGCCACGACAGCTTCGACGGCGAGGTCAACGCCGCGCTTGAGGTCCATTGGGTTGAGGCCGGAGGCGACAGCCTTGGCGCCTTCCTTGACGATGGCCTGGGCCAGCACGGTTGCGGTCGTGGTGCCGTCACCGGCGAGGTCATTGGTCTTGGACGCCACTTCGCGCAGCATCTGCGCGCCCATGTTCTCGAACTTGTCCTCAAGCTCGATTTCCTTGGCGACCGACACACCATCCTTGGTGATGCGCGGGGCGCCGAAGGACTTGTCGATGACGACGTTGCGACCCTTGGGACCCAGCGTCACCTTCACGGCATTGGCGAGGATATCGACGCCGCGCAGCATTTTTTCGCGGGCATCGGTGTTAAATTTCACATCTTTTGCAGCCATGGCTCACTCCTCAAAGGCAAATGATGACTGATGGTTCTCAGGCGGCTTTCTTTTCGGCGGCCTGGACTTCGATGATGCCCATGACGTCCGCTTCCTTCATGATCAGCAGCTCTTCGCCGTCGATCTTGATCTCGGTGCCGGACCATTTGCCGAAAAGAACGCGGTCACCGACCTTCACGTCGAGGGCGACGATCTGGCCATGCTCATTGCGGGCGCCGAGGCCAACGGCGACGACTTCGCCTTCCTGCGGCTTTTCCTTGGCGGTGTCGGGAATGATGATGCCGCCCTTGGTCTTTTCCTCGGACGAAACGCGGCGGACGACGATGCGGTCGTGCAGCGGACGGAACTTCATGTTTTCCTCCTGGACAAACAAAAATGGAACGTCCCCAAAGGCCGGACCGGAAAAGGTCCGGACGGGTTGCCGGACCCTTCCACGGCATCCGGCGGGAGAAGATTTGGTTTTTCCGTTTTTTCGTTTCAAGAGGGTTTCATAAAAAATCAGCACTCTTTTGTGTCTGCTGCTAACATGCTGAATTTGATATTGAAAATGTCATTTTCGGTTGCCTGTTCAGGATTTTTTGGCAAACTTTTCCGGTCAACGACCAAGAGGGAAACCGTATGAATCCTTCGCATGACTTCACCCTCCAGATGGAGGGATATGGCCTTACCACCGCTCACATCCTCTATCGCATGCCTGACTTCCGCTCGGTGCTGCAGACCTTTCTCTGGCAGGACTACGATCTGGCCCCCGACTTCCCGCAGATGACGAAGTTCCTCGACTTCTGGCGGAGCAATCTCGACGGCGACCTCCACTCTGTGCGCTTCAGCCACAAGCGGCTGATCGGGCCGAACGAGTGGCGCAAGGTCGACGGCGAGTTCAAGCTTCACTGAGGCGACCCGCTGGGAACAAGCCCGGGATGGTGGCGTTACGCAGCGTCACCCGCAATTTCTCCCGAGGATGCCAGCATGCCCACTCCCGTCTCGACCTACCGTCTGCAGTTTCGTGGCGGAATGGATTTCGATCGTGCCGTCAGCCTGGTGCCCTATCTGAAGCGTCTCGGTATCAGCCATCTTTACGCGTCTCCGGTCTTTGCTGCGACGGACGGCTCGACGCATGGGTATGACGTTACCGACACCAATCTCATCGACCCGGTGCTCGGCGGGAGAGACGGGCTGGAGCGGCTTTCCCGGGCCCTCAAGGCCGCGGGGCTGGGGCTCATCCTCGATATTGTGCCGAACCACATGGCGGCGAGCCTGGAAAACCCTTGGTGGCGAAGCGTCGTAACCTGGGGCGAGGCAAGCCCCTATGCGCGGCATTTCGACATCGATTGGAGCCAGAAGCTGACGCTCCCCTTTCTCGGTGCCAGTTTCGAGCAGGCGGTGATGGACCATGCCTTCACGCTCGTGCTGGATCGGCGGCAAGGCGGGCTGGCGCTCAAATATTTCGACAGCCTCTATCCGCTTCATCCTTCAACCTATCCGGCCGTGCTCAGTGAAGCCACCGATCCGATGGCAGCACGCCTTGCCGATCTTGGACGTCAGGCCAAGGCCGGGCAGCCTGCGGACTTTCACCGAGCCGTGCTTGACGTTTGTGACGGCGGCAATTGCGAAGGCCTGCTGCGTGCCCTCGACGCCCGCGCCCGCGATGCCGATTTCCTCGTCTTCCTGCACAGCCTGCAGCCCTGGCGTCTGATGCATTTTGTCGAGGCGGCACAGGGCTTGAACTATCGCCGCTTCTTCGAAATCGCCGGCCTGGTCGGCTTGCGTGTCGAGGACCAGGGGGTGTTCGACGATGTGCATGAGACCGTTCTGGATCTGGTTCGCCGGGACATCGTGCAGGGGCTGCGCATCGACCACATCGACGGACTTGCCGACCCCGCGACCTATCTTTCCAAACTGCGCGCTGATATCGGCGAGGATGTCTATCTGGTGGTCGAAAAGATCCTGGCCCCGGGGGAAAGCCTGCCCGAGGATTGGCCCGTGGAGGGGACGACCGGCTACGAGTTTATCGCCGCTCAGGTGCCGGTGCTTCTGGACAAGGAGGGGTTCCGCGCGGTTCGCGCGGCCTATGCGCAGGTCAGTGGCGGTCCTTCTGATATTGCGCTCGAAATGCGCGCTGCCAAGCGGCAGATGATCCGCGTGAACTTTGCCGGAGAGGTTCGGGCGCTGTTGCAGCAGGCCATAGGGCTGACCGGTCTCGACACGCCGCTGCTACGGAGCGCCCTCGAAGAACTGCTGCTCGCCTTCCCGCGCTATCGGACCTATGGCCGGGACGATCACGTCTCCTCCGGTGATCGCGAATTGCTGGACAATGTTTTCCGCGCGGCTTGCCTCTATCTCTCGGAGGAAGAGGCGCGGGCGGCCCACAGCCTCGTCGCTTTGCTGAAAGGCGTGGGCGAGGCCACTGCGGACTGCCGGGACGTTGCCGCCTTTCGCCGGCGGTTCCAGCAGTTGACGGGGCCGCTGATGGCCAAGTCGCTGGAGGACACGCTCTTCTTCCGCCACAGCGAGTTTCTGGCGCTCAATGAAGTGGGCGGCGAACTGGAGCCGGCCGAGGGCGGCCTTGAGCATTTCCACCAGGACATGGCGCGCCGCCTGCGGGAACAGCCGCATGGTCTTTCCGCCTCCTCGACGCATGATACCAAGCGCGGCGAGGATGCGCGCGCCCGGCTCTTCGCGTTTGCCGAAGACGCGGCCGCGATGGCGGAGCGCATCGCCGCCTGGCGGCAGATGGCGCAACCGTATGTCAAGCTTTTGAGCGACGGCCCGGCGCCCGAGCCGGAGGTCGAGTGGATGATCTTCCAGGCGCTGATCGGGCACTGGCCGGTTGATCTCAGGGTGGATGACCGGAAGGGGCTCTCCGATTTCGCCGATCGCGTCGCAGCTTTCGCCGAGAAGTCGCTGCGCGAGGCGAAACTTCGTAGCGACTGGAACGCCGTGGATGAGGACTATGAGCGCGCTTGCAGCGATTATGTGCGCCACCTGCTGCTCGACCATCGCGACTTCGTCGAGGATTTCTTCGGCCGGATCCAGCCGCTGATCGCAGCCGGCCTTGTCAACGGACTGACCCAGACGGCGATCAAGCTGACGGCGCCTGGCGTCCCCGACATCTATCAGGGCAGCGAGGGCATCGACCTCAGTTTCGTCGATCCCGACAACCGCCGTCTGCCGGACTTCGACACCCTTTCTCAGTTTGACCCGGATGCCCCGATACACTTTGGCGATCCGCAGGCGCTGGCGTCGGGCAGGGTCAAGCAGGCGCTGGTCGGGCGTGGGCTTCGCGTGCGCAATCGGCATCCGCAACTCTTTGCCGAGGGTGCCTATGTTCCGCTTGTCGCCGAGGGGCCGAAGCGCCGCCACGTCGTTGCCTTCGCTCGTGTGCTGAACGAGGAGGCCGTCATCACCGTTGCTTGCCGGCTGCCCTTGGCGATGCTGACCGAACCTGTGGGCAATGGTCAGACGGACTTTTGGGGCGAGACGTCAATTTCGCTGCCAGACCGACTGGCAGGCCTGGGCTGGCGGGAGGCGTTGACGGATCGCACTCTGCAGGCCACGCCGACCTTGCGGATCCGCGATGTGCTCAAGGGCCAGACCGTGGTCTTGCTCGTGGCCGGCGGAGGTTGACCACGATCACTGCTGCTCCGGGGGGCCGGGAATGATCGTGGCGTCGACATTCGATGGGAAGAGGGGTGATTGCCTCAGGCGACCGCCTTGCGGCCCTGCGGCAGGAAGCTTATGAGCCGCGCCGGATCTGTGGCCTGACGCATGCCAGCCTCTTCGGCCGCCGCGATGAAGGCGGCGCGGGCAAGCTCTGCCGCGCGTGTGCCAGTCAGGGCATTGCGGCACAGGCGGATCGCCTGCTCATAGGCCGGACCGCGACGGGTCGGCCATTCGGCATCGAGAAAATCCAAGGCGTCATAGGCGTTCTGAAAGCGTCGTGTCAGGCCGCAGGGCAGTTCGAGCTCGATGGGTCGGTTCCATGTGAAATCGTATTCGGTCATGCCTTCCTCCATATGGCACCCACAAACTCGTCAGGCTTGCGGAGAGTTCCGGAGCGGCGATCAAATAAAATTGGCTACAGCGCTGATTTTTCTGTTGTCATGGCAACGGTTTGCTGCTCGCGGGCAAGGAGCCATTCGGCGGTCAAATCGGCTGCAATCCGCGCTGCGTCAGCGATTTTAGCCCCGGAAAGCAGGGCGTGAATCAGCCCGCTGCTGAAGCTGTCGCCGGCGCCGATCGTGTCGCGCGCGCTGACCCGCGTCGCTATCGGGACCGTGATCTCCCGTGTACCGTCGTAAATCGAGATGGCGTCCGGCCCGTCCGTCATCACTAGATGGCGGAGACGTCCGCCGCTCAGTCCGCTTGCCAGCGACCAGACATCGGGGATGCCCAGGTCGGGCAGATCCGCCTTGGAGCCGACCATGATGTCTGCCGGTCGCTTGGCGGCACGGCGCAACGGCAGTTGTGAGACGACCAGCCGCGCCTGACCGAGCGAGGCGAGGATCGTGTCCGGCAAGAGCGGCGCGTTGACGTAGAACACGGTATCCGACAGCGACTTCTCCAGAATGAATTCGCGCGACAGGCGGCGTTCGTTCGACAGGATGGTGCGCTCGCCTGCAGGGTCGAGCAGGATGTCGGCGAAATCCGTCTCGCCAGCCACCCGTGTGATCAGGGTGGTGTTGAGCCCAAGGGCATCGAGATCGGCTGTCGCCCTGTCGCCATGATGGTCGGTCATGAGGTTCGACAGGATCGCCACGGGATGGCCGAGGTCGCGCAGCCGCCGGGCCGTGAAATAGCCACCCCCGCCCAGCCGCGTGTCGCGGCTGCTCCAGAAGATGCGGCCACCGGCATAGAGGGGCTCGGTCAGTCGCCAGATGCGGTCGTGGTTGACATGGCCGATGACGACAATGCGCTCGTGTGTCGGCGCGCTCATTCGCTGGCTTCCTTGGTGACGGGGCGGCTGGATTCGCGCAGGATCAGTTCGACCGGCCAGAGTTCGGCGATGTCGGTTGCCGGGCGGCCGCCCAGCATCTGCAGCAGGAGATCGGCGATGCGGGTGCCGGCGGAGCGGATCGACGATCGCGTCGTCGAGAGCGACGGGGCCATATTCTCGGCTGTCAGATAGGGGAAGACGTCGTCATGGGCGATGACGGAAATGTCCCTGCCGACGGCAAGGTTCATCGAGCGGGCGGCGCGGTAGACCCCGAGCGCGCTCATCATCGACCCGGCGACGAAGGCGGTCGGGCGTGGGCGCTGTTCGAGGGCGGCGCGGGCCACGTGAAAACCGATCTCGTCGGTGAAATTGCCGTGGGTCACGAGCTTCGGGTCATAGGCGACGCCGCGCTCGGAAAGTGCCTCGCGGTAGCCCTTTTCGCGGTGTTGGGTGAAGGTCAGTCCCGCGCGGCCATTGATCATGGCGATACGGCGATGGCCAAGGTCAAGCAGGTGCTGGGTGGCCCGGCGGATGGCACCCTCGTTGTCGATGTCGAGCCAGGCATGGGGCACATCGGTGGCGGAGCGGCCATGGACGATGAAGGGCAGCTTCAGCTCGTGGAGCAGCGCAATGCGGGGGTCATCAGGTCTGGGCGAGTGAATGACCACGGCGTCGACACGGCGGCTTTCGGCGAGCCGGCGATAGAGTTGCAGCTCGTCGCGGCTGTCCTGCTCGGCCATCGGAGTGATCAGGATGTCGACGTCTTCGGCACTCAGGCGCTCGGCCATGCCGCTCATGAATTCGGAAAACTGATATTCTCCCGCGCGGCTCATCACCACGCCAATCGCGCCAGCGCGGCCCGTGGCAAGACGGACGGCGTTGATGTTCGGCCGATAGCCCAGCTTGGCTGCTTCTTCGGCCACCCGGATGCGGGTCGCTTCGCTTACCTCCGGATAGCCGCTCAGGGCACGACTGACGGTCGTCGGCGACAGACCGATATGCTGGGCAAATTCCTTGAGCTTCATCCCGTGCCCTACTTCCTCCTGTCAGGCTGCCCTGCCAGGCTCCCCGTGGTGCTTATCCCATGGGCGCGCCGCATCTGGCAAGTTTCCCCCGTGTTAATTTAAAGCGGTTACAATCTATTCAGCCGATCGCGTTTGGGCATGAGCGGGACGAGTCAGCTTGTTCCGGTGCAAACGATAAAAAGATGACGATATATCAATATTTTGCAATTTGGTGGGGCAGAGTGTGTCGTCATGGGTTTGACTCGTTTTCAGATTTTTGTCAGGTATTGTAAGCCAAAGCGTTTTCAATTTTGTTATGGAGGCAAGGAGCGGCTTTGGTTTTTTGGGAGGAGATATCGATGAAGACATTTCTAAGTGCTGCACTGATCGCGGCGACTGCGCTGTTTGGAACCGCCCAGGCGGCCGAGATTGCGGTGGCGGCCAATTCCACCGGCAAGAACCTCGATTTCCTGCGCAAGCTGTTTGCTGAGTTTGAAGAAAAGAGCGGCCACAAGGTCTCCCTGGTGACCATGCCCCCGTCCAGTTCCGAGCAGTTCGCCCAGTACCGGCTGTGGCTCGCCGCTGGCAACAAGGATGTCGACGTCTACCAGACGGATGTCGTTTGGGCGCCGCAGCTGGCCGATCAGTTCGTCGACCTGAAGGCTGCCGTAGGTGAGGGGATCTCCGAGTTCTTCCCATCGATCATCGAGTCTCAGACCGTCGACGGCAAGCTCGTCGCGATGCCGATGTTCACTGACGCGCCTGCGCTTTTCTATCGCAAGGATCTCCTGGAGAAATACGGCAAGGAGGTGCCGAAGACTTGGGCCGACATGGCGGCCGTTGCCAAGGAAATCCAGGACAAGGAACGCGAAGCCGGACGGGCAGATCTCTGGGGGTATGTCTTCCAGGCGAATGCCTATGAAGGGCTGACCTGCAACGCGCTGGAATGGATCAAGTCCTCCGGGGGCGGGCAGATCGTTGAGGCCGATGGCACCATCTCCGTAAACAACGAAAAGGCCGCCGCGGCCCTCGATCAGGCCAAGTCCTGGATCGGCACCATCTCGCCGCCCGGCGTGCTTGCCTATCAGGAGGAAGAATCGCGCGGCGTTTGGCAGACCGGCAATGCCGTCTTCATGCGCAACTGGCCTTATGCCTTCGCGCTCGGCAATGGCGACGACAGCGCGGTCAAGGGCAAGTTCGACGTCACCACGCTGCCGGTGGCGGCAGCCGGCGACAAGCCGTCCTCGACGCTCGGCGGCTGGAATCTGGCAGTGTCGAAGTATTCCGAGGTTCAGGAAGCCTCGATCGAACTCGTCAAGTTCCTGACCTCTGCTGAGGTGCAGAAGCGCCGCGCTATTGAACTCTCCAACCTGCCGACGCGCTCGGCCCTATACGATGATGCCGATGTTGCGGCTGCCCAACCCTTCATGCCGCAATGGAAGCCTATATTCCAGGACGCCGTGCCGCGTCCGTCGGCCACGACCAAGGTGAAATACAACGAGGTTTCGTCACGCTTCTGGGGTGCCGTGCACAACACGCTCTCCGGCTCGGGCACGGCGGCGGAGAACCTTGAACTGCTGGAAATCGAGCTCAACGAACTCATGGGCAATGGCTGGTGATCGAGTTGCCGGGCGACGTCACCGTCGCCCGGCTTCCAACCGCTTCTAGGGAGGACAGCCCATGACCGACATCAGCATGCAGGATACCGTCCGGCCGCCCACGGCCAAGGCGGTGGCCGGTTCGGATCTCAAGGCACAGCGTACCCGCTCCGCCTGGATCTTCCTCGCTCCGACGCTTCTCGTTCTCGCCATGGTGGCCGGCTGGCCACTGCTTAGAACAATCTATTTCTCCTTCACCAATGCCACGCTCAACAACCTTGCCGGTGCCGAGTTCATCGGCTTCGGCAACTATCTCACCTGGATCACACTGCAGAGCGGTCGGACGGTCTGGCGCGGGTTGTTGGTTGATCCGGCCTGGTGGGGTGCGGTCTTGAACACGCTGCGCTTCACGCTGCTGTCGGTCTCGATCGAGACGGTGCTCGGTCTCGTCGTAGCGCTGGTGCTCAACGCCCGGTTTCCCGGTCGAGGTCTGGTGCGTGCCGCGATCCTCATCCCCTGGGCGATCCCGACCATCGTCTCGGCCAAGATGTGGGCCTGGATGCTGAACGACCAGTTCGGCATTCTCAATGACATCTTCCTCAATCTCGGGCTGATCAGCCAGAAGATCGCCTGGACGGCCAATCCCGACACGGCGATGGTCGCGGTGCTGATAGTCGACGTGTGGAAGACCACGCCGTTCATGGCGCTTCTCATCCTTGCCGGTCTGCAGATGGTGCCGCAGGATATCTACGAGGCGGCGAAGATCGACGGGGTGCACCCGGTCAAGGTGTTCCTCCGGATCACGCTGCCACTCATTCGTCCGGCGCTGATGGTGGCCATCATCTTCCGCATGCTGGATGCGTTGCGCATCTTCGACCTGATCTATGTGCTGACGCCGAACAATTCGCAGACCAAGACCATGTCGGTCATGGCGCGCGAGAACCTGTTCGAGTTCGACAAGTTCGCCTATGGGGCAGCCGCATCCACCATGCTCTTCCTGATCATCGCCTCGATTACGGTGCTCTACATCGTCTTCGGCCGCGTCAATCTTTCGGGGGATCGCTGATGCCGACTGTGATCAAACAATCCGCCTTCTATCTGCTCGTGGCGATCATCGTCGTGATTGCGGTCTTCCCGTTCTACTACGCCATCATCACCAGCCTGAAACCCGGTAGTGCGCTGTTCGACATCAGCTATTGGCCGAAAAGCGTGACCTTCGGGAACTATGAAAGCGTTCTGTCGCGTGGCAGCTTCGTGCGCAGCCTTGGCAATTCGTTGCTGGTGGCGACCGTGGTCGTCGTGCTGTCGCTGTTCCTGGCGGTCACGGCGTCTTATGCGCTCGCCCGTGTCCGGTTCCGGGGGCGGGGGCTGTTGTTGCTCACCATCCTCGCCGTCTCGATGTTTCCGCAGATCGCGGTGCTCGCAGGCCTGTTCGAGCTGATCCGCTTTTTCGGCATCTTCAACACCCCGATCGCGCTGATCTTCTCCTACATGATCTTCACGCTGCCGTTCACTGTCTGGGTGCTCACCACCTTCATGCGGGATCTGCCCATCGAGATCGAGGAGGCGGCGATCGTCGACGGGGCCTCGTCCTGGGTGATCATCACGCAGGTGTTCATGCCGCTGATGTGACCGGCGCTGGTGACGACAGGCCTGCTCGCCTTTATCACGGCGTGGAACGAGTTCCTCTTTGCGCTGACCTTCACATCGTCGAACACGCAGCGCACCGTGCCGGTCGCAATCGCGCTGCTCTCGGGCGACAGCCAGTTCGAAATCCCCTGGGGCAGCATCATGGCCGCCTCGGTCATCGTCACCGTACCGCTGGTCATGCTCGTTCTGATCTTCCAGCGGCGTATCATTTCCGGCCTCACCGCCGGCGGCGTCAAGGGATAGGAGGATAACCCCATGGCCCATATCCAGCTTAGCAATATCCGCAAATCCTTCGGGGCGCTTGAGGTCATCAAGGGCGTCGACATGGAGATCCGCTCCGGCGAGTTCATGGTTTTTGTCGGCCCGTCCGGTTGCGGCAAGTCCACGCTGCTACGGCTCATCGCCGGTCTTGAGGACATCTCGGCGGGCACGCTTGCCTTCGATGGCGAGGTGATGAACCAGCTGGCGCCGGCCAAGCGTGGCATTGCCATGGTCTTCCAGTCCTACGCGCTCTATCCGCACATGACCGTGTTCGACAACATGGCCTTCGGGATGAAACTCGCCGGCCAGGACAAGACGGAACGCGACCGCCGGGTGCGCGAGGCGGCCGACATGCTGCAGCTTACCCCTTATCTGGAGCGGCTTCCCCGGCAACTTTCGGGTGGCCAGCGCCAGCGTGTGGCGATCGGTCGCGCCATCGTTCGCGATCCTCGCGTGTTTCTGTTCGATGAACCGCTCTCCAATCTCGATGCGGCGCTGCGCGTCGCCACCCGTCTCGAAATCGCCAAGCTTCACCGCAGCATGCACAACACAACGATGATCTATGTGACCCATGACCAGGTGGAAGCCATGACACTCGCTGACCGGATTTGCGTGCTGCGGGATGGCGTGGTCGAGCAGATCGGCACGCCGCTCGAACTCTATGAGAGCCCGAATTCGCTCTTCGTTGCCGGTTTCATCGGCTCGCCAAAGATGAATTTCCTTGATGGGCGCTTTTCCGACGAAATGGGCGCCCATACCATCGGCATCCGCGCCGAGCATCTTTCGATTGAACAAGATGGCCGCTGGCGGGGTTCCGTCGTGCATTCCGAAATGCTCGGGTCGGACAGCTATGTCTATGTCGACATCGGCACGTCCGAGCCGATCGTCGTTCGGCAGGAAGGCACCGCGACACTGAAGCCCGGCGAGACCGTTGCGCTCTCGCCTGTTGAACATGAACTGCACCGTTTCGACCGCGATGGCCGCGCCATCGGCCGCGGCCTGATGAAAGGCGCCGCCTGAGCGCCATGATGAAATACGGTCCTCCATGGCGGAGGGCCGACACTGAAGGAGAAGTCAGATGACGATCAGAACAGTTGTCTGGGGTGAAAACGTTCACGAGCGGGAAAATGCCATCGTCCGCGGGATCTATCCCGACGGCATGCATTCGACGATTGCGGCAGCCCTCAACACGGACAGCGAGATCGAGGCGACCACCGCGACCCTGCAGGAGCCGGAACACGGTCTGTCGGTCGAGCGGCTGGCAGAGACGGATGTGCTTGTCTGGTGGGGCCACAAGGCGCATGGCGAAGTGGCCGACGAGATCGTCGAGCGGGTGGCGAAGCGGGTCTGGGAGGGCATGGGCCTGCTGGTTCTGCATTCCGGCCATTTCGCCAAGCCGTTCAAGCGGCTGATGGGCACACCCTGCGCATTGAAATGGCGCGAGGCGGGCGAGCGCGAGCGGATCTGGACGGTCAATCCGGGGCACCCGATCGCAGCCGGCATTCCAGAGAATTTCGTGCTGGAAAACGAGGAAATGTATGGCGAGTTCTTCTCGGTTCCCGAGCCGCTGGAAACCGTGTTCATCTCCTGGTTCGCAGGCGGCGAAGTCTTCCGCTCGGGGCTGACCTGGAAACGTGGTGCGGGCAATATCTTCTACTTCCGCCCCGGGCATGAGACCTATCCGACCTATCACGACGCAACCGTGCAGCAGGTCATCCGCAACGGGGTAAAATGGGCCTATAACCCGATGCCGCGTTACGGCGCAGTCCACGATGCCCCGAATGTGCCGGTTGAACAGGCGCTCGAGCCGATCACCGAGCGCGGCCCGCGTCTCCACCAGGCCGGCGAGGAAGGCTACAAATGAGCACTGCCCCCATACGCCTCCTGATCCTCGGAACCGGTGGCATGGCCAATACCCATGCCATGAACTTTTCCACCATCTCGGACGTGCAGCTTGTTGCTGCCGTCGACCTCGACATGGCCACCGTGCGCGCCTTTGCGGCACGGCACAACATTCCCAACACCTTCACCTCGCTCGACGAGGCGATTGCCTGGGGTGAATTCGATGCCGTCACAAACGTCACGCCGGACAAGGTCCACTATCCGACCACGCTCAAGCTGCTCGCCGCCGGCAAGCATGTGATGTGCGAAAAGCCGCTGGCGGAAAACTATGCCAAGGCCGACGAGATGGCGACGGCGGCCGAAACATCGGGCCTCGTCAACATGGTCAACCTCACCTACCGCAATGTCGCGCAGGTGCAAAAGGCACGGCAGATGGTGCTGGCCGGCGAGATCGGGAAGGTGCGCCATATCGAGGCGTCCTATCTGCAGAGCTGGCTCGTTTCGAAAGCCTGGGGCGACTGGTCGACCGAGAGCCAGTGGCTCTGGCGGCTGTCGACGAAACACGGCTCGAACGGCGTGCTCGGTGATGTCGGCATCCATATCCTCGATTTCGTCGGTTATGGCGCGGTGACGGAGATCGATCATGTCTTTGCGCGGATGAAAGCCTTCGAAAAAGCACCGGGCAACAAGATCGGCGAATATGATCTCGACGCCAATGACAGCTTCACCATGACGGCCGAATTCACCAACGGGGCCATGGGCGTCATCCATGCCAGCCGCTGGGCGACCGGCCACCTGAATGAGCTGCGGCTCAGGGTGCATGGCGACAAGGGCGCGCTGGAGGTCATCCATCGTCTCGATGGTTCCAGCCTCAGGGCCTGCCTGCAGGAGGATGTCGAAAAGGCCGTGTGGCGGGAAATCGAGGTCGAGCCGGTTGAGACGAACTATCAAAAGTTCATCACCGCGATCCGCTCCGGCTACATGCAGGAGCCGAGTTTCCGCCACGCCGCGAACCTGCAGAAGATCCTCGATCTCGCCATGCTGACGGAAGTCGAGCGGCGCGAACTGGTGGTCTGAGTTCTTCTCAAGTGCCGAACAAACGAAAACGCCGCCCGAGGAGGTTCGGGCGGCGTTTCCATTCTGCGTAACCTTTTGGCTACGCGGGAGCTTTTGGTCTCAGTAAGCGACCGTGACAGCCGATTTGTCCTTGGCGGACTTCACGGCTGCATCGGCGAGCGCGAGTGCGATCAGGCCGTCTTCGGCGGACGGTGCCATCGCCGTGCCGTTGTCGAGCGCGTCGATAAAGGCGGAGATTTCAGCGGCGTAAGCTGCCGTGTAGCGGGTCATGAAGAAGTCGTGCAGCGGCGGGCGGGTATAGCCGTCCTTGTTGGCGACTTCGATCGAGACCGGGCGCTGATTTTCGGCCGAAACCGAACCCAGCGAACCGTGAACCTCGATGCGCTGGTCGTAGCCGTAGGATGCGCGGCGCGAGTTGGAGATGATCGCCTGGCGGCCGCTCTTCGTCGTCAGGATAAGCGAGGCGCTGTCATAGTCGCCGAGTTCGCCGATCTTGGGATCGACGAGGACTGAGGCCGAGGCCTGGACCGTCTCGATCTCTTCGCCGAGCAGGAAGCGAGCCATGTCGAAGTCATGGATGGTCATGTCGCGGAAAATGCCGCCAGAGACCTTGATGTATTCGGGAGGCGGTGCGCCCGGGTCGCGGCTGGTGATCGTGACCATCTCGACCTTGCCGATCGAGCCCTTGTCGATTTCCTTGCGCACGGCCTGGAAATGCGGGTCGAAGCGGCGGTTGAAGCCGAGCATGACCTTGCCGCCGACGGCACGTACGGTCTCAAGGCAGGCCTTTGCACGGGCAACGTCCAGATCAATCGGCTTTTCGCAGAAGATCGCCTTGCCGGCCTTGGCGAAACGCTCGATCAGGTCGGCATGGGTGTTGGTCGGCGTGCAGATGATGACGGCGTCGATGTCCTTGTCGGCCTCGATTTCCTCGATTGTCTTTACCGCGCAGCCGGTCTGGGCGGCAATGGCGTTGGCAGCGTCTGCAAAGGCGTCTGCAACCGCGACCAGCTTGGCGCGCTTGTCTTCGGCAATTGCCTTGGCATGCACCTTGCCGATACGGCCTGCGCCCAGAAGGGCCAGTCTCGTGACCATGATCATTCCTCCCTGTGCCCGGTCTTATTCGCAGACGAGGCGATTGTTGTGTTGTCAGGCGCTCGCGGGGAGCGTCTTGTCCCTGTTCCATTTCGCGCTGGCAAATGCGGCAATTTGGAATATATGTTCTATTTTGCTAGATCGTGACACGGATCATGTCAAGTGAAGTTCAGGCAAACGGGGGCGGGATGAACGAGAGTGTCGGGCCACAGACGATCAAGGCCTTCGAGGACCGGTTGCTGGAGGTGTCAGCCACGCTGCCGAAGCGCCTGAAGCAGTGCGCCGACTACGTGGCTGCCAACAAGGATCGCATCGCGGTGTCGACCGTGGCGGAGATGGCGGAAGGTGCTGGCGTCCAGCCTTCGGCCTTCATGCGCTTCTGCCAGATCATGGGATTTACCGGCTTTTCCGAAATGCAGAAGCTGTTTCGCGAGAGTTTTGTCGGTGGCTGGCCGGATTATTCCACGCGGCTGCAGCATCTGCGGGAGATGCAGGAGGGCACGCCCTCGGCGCTTCTCGCCGAATTTGTCGAGGCCGGCCGCATGTCGCTGGAAAATCTCGTCAAAACCGTTGATCCTCAGGCGCTTGAGACGGCTGTCGAGTTGCTCTCTAAGGCGCGGATGATCCATATCATCGGCTTGCGCCGGTCCTTTCCTGTGGCGAGTTATATGGCCTATGCCTTCGAGAAGATGGGCGTGCCAGCCATGCTGCACAGCGTGGTTGGTCGGCTCGACAATCACCACGCCATCCGCGAGGGCGATGCGCTGCTCGCCGTGACCTTTTCGCCCTATTCCGCAGAGACGCTGGATCTGGTCGAAGACGTAGCTAGCAGGGGCATTCCCGTGGTTGCCGTCACCGATACGGTCGTCAGCCCGCTCCGGCGGATGAACGCCACTTTGCTCTCGGTCTCGGAAGTGGATTTCGGCGCCTTCCGGTCGCTCTCCGCGACGCTTTGTCTCGCCATCACTTTGTCTGTTGCCGTGGGAACGGCGCGGCAGGAAGATTGAACGTCCGTATTGAAATTCTGAAAAATAGAATTTATAGTCCATTTTGAAGAGTGGCCGTTCCATTCCATGGAGTGGCCGTTGGAGAGCGGGGCAGATAGATCCCGCAGCAGGGAGGACAATTGTCTCTTATACTCAT
>NNBU01000495.1_pt1 | contig 31611 bp, 32 predicted proteins | sample 1173781 | NCBI WGS metagenome assembly NNBU01 (sample SAMN07173937, study PRJNA388173) | plant metagenome | biome: Plant school; feature: Soil; material: Symbiotic tissue of Blasia pusilla L.; isolation source: symbiotic tissue sample KVJ2 | host: Blasia pusilla | place: Norway: Troms, Kvaloya...
AGATGTGTATCAGGGACAGTCGTTATTGATGCCTGACGTGCCGCGAACGCGGCCGAGGTTGTCAGCAAGCTGGATAGCGGTGCGACGCACAACCTGGTTCACGCCGCGCTGGAACGAGGCCTTATTATCGAAGAACGGGGTATTGTCCCAGTCGACGCCGAACAAGCCGAGCTTGTAGATCAGCGTCGAGGAAATCCAGGTGTTCTGGTTGACATTCTGGTCGGTGAGAGCCGCCGAAAGCGTGACGACGGCCGAATCCTGGCAGCGATTGGCCTGGTTGGGGAGTGCGGCCCCGGCCGCAACGGTGCGGGTCTCCAGCTTGTAGCTTGAAACGAAGGCCGGATCGAAGCCGTGCCAGAACTGGGTGCGATAGAAGAACTGACCATAGGCGAGGATCAGCAGGACGAGGATGCCAAGGATTGGCCCCTTGATGATCCAGCTGCGGTCGCGATACCAGCCATGGGCGGCGAGAAACGGCCAGAGCAGCCAGGCGACGACCAGGCCGACGCCGCGACCGATCGCGGCAAAGACGCGCTGGAAAAACGCGATGATCGGATCAAGCATGGTCATCTCCTATGCCATAGAGGCGTCTGCGGAATTGGGCCTTGTCCTGCAGATAGGTCTGCGTCAGACGGGTTACAACATAATCGCCATAAGGCGAAGGATAGCTCTGATAGTCGCGGTAGAAGCCCTGCTTATCGAAGATGAAGCGGGAGACGAAATCCTCTGGTATCAGATGCGCGATCAGCCGATTGGTCAGCCATTGATCGGCATGATCGGGCTGCGCGCGGACCAGCCACAGCCGCAGTTTCGGATCGAAATCACCGATGCTGAGTGTGCCGGAGCGCGCCAGAACCCGCATGGCTTCCTGCAGGAAGGGATAGACGCCATGCTCGCCGATTGCCCGCCCATGGGTGTGCTGGAACGCCTGCTGCCAGACCACGTCGACCCGCGAAAAATCCGGCGGCGGCAGCTGGCCGGCGGCAACCGAGAGCAGCACCATCTCCGCCCGATGCGCCAGCAGGCCGGAGGCTTCCACCCAGCTTGCCCGGGGAAGCTCGATGCGACCGGTGCGGGCAAGGAAATCGAAGATCTGCGCCCGATCCTTGATCGAGATATAGCTCACCTGCCACGGCCGCGACCGACGGAACCCCGGCGCGTCCGGATCGCAGATCACCGTTGCCTGCTTGTCGTCGGCGAACACGAAGACACCGCCGAAGTGATCCGCCCAGAAGGCATCGTGGCGAAAAATCACCTTGTCCGGCACCAGCGTGTTCTGCCTGATGTCACCGGTCTGGCGCGAGAGTTCGACCATCCGGTTCAGCATCGTATCGTCACGCCAGGCGCTCGGGCTGGTCAAAAGCTGGTCGCAAAGCTGGCGCAACTCGCCGGCCTTGCCGAGCAGGTCTTCCGCTGACAGTACGCGGAATTTCACCTCGTTGATCGACAACAGGTCTTCGAGCGTCTTCACCTCGGCGACCGAATCCTCGATCTCGCCATAGAGCGCATCCTTGAGCGTGATCGCATGGATGGCACGGGCATTGGCCGTGAAGAACTCGTGCATCAGGCCGGCGGTGTTGGAGAAGCTGGTATGGACCACCGGCAGATCATTCTGCTCCGGCGTCATGATGATGAAACGGCGATTGACCTTCTTCGGATCCAGGTAATCGGGGTCACCGAGTTCGGCCGCCACCTGCGGCGAAAAGCCGGTGATATCGATGTCGAATTCGGCAAGCGCCGTTTCCGGCAGGCCGAAGCCTTTGAGCGCCTTGTTGTAACGGGCAATCAGATGCGGCTCGCGAATGGTCAGCAGACGGCCATAGATGAGTTCGGCTTCGAGGAGGCGGTTCATGCTGTATCAGTGACCTTCCTGTCCTCGTGCCGCCAATAGAGATCATCGAGGTCGATCTTTAGCACATCGGCAATCGCCTTCAGCGTCGCGACGCTGCCGTCCTTCTTGCCGTTTTCGATTTCAGAGAGATAAGCAGTGCTGATCCCGGAAGCAGCAGCCAAGTCCTTGGCCGTCATGCCCCGAACATCGCGCCAGACGCGGATCGGACTTTCGCCTTCACTCATCCGATTGACATATTCGGCAGCAATGAACTCTTCCTCGCCAGCGGCCAGTTTTCTCTCGAAATCCGCAACAGCTAGATTGTCTTCCAGATCCTCGATACGCTCGATCAGCGCCTCATAGTCCTTGCGACGCAGCACAATCATTTCCTCGCCATCAGGCGCCGTAAAGGATGATGCGATTGTCATCAAAGCTCTCCTTCATAGGCTTCGCCGCGTGCCGCCACGCGGACCACATCAACGATGACCCCATCTTCGCGAAAGATCACGCGCCAGTCTCCGATCCGCAGGCGATGGTAGCGGCTATCTCGCAACTTCTTGACATTGTTGGCAAGAGAAGCCGGGTCGGCGGCATATTGCAGGACCTTCGCCCGGATACGTCGGGCCTCGTTGGCCGGTATCCGGTTCAGAGCCCGGATGGCGTCTTTGCTGTAAACAACGTCCCGCACAGTCTACCCCTCAACCCACAGCCAGACAACAGAATTCGCAAATAGCGAATTACCTCCTCACCAACTCCCCTCCCCCTTCAGCCGCTCGATCTCGCCGATCGCCCGCTCCCGCTGCCGTTCCCGTCTGATGATCTCGTCCACCGCCGCCTCGTCCGACTTGTCGGCATAGCGGAATTCGCTGTCGGCGTAGCGATTGATCTCCTGCAGGATCATCTCCATGGTCACTGGGCCGCGCAGGTCTTCGATCATCGCGCGCTTCTCGTCGTAGTTCTTGTGCACGAAAGTCTCAGGCCTCTCGAACCAGGCGTCGGGCAGTTCGACATCCATCGCCCGCATCTTGATCGCATCGGTGATGTTCTTGATCGCACGACCGGTAAAGCGGGGTTCCGCCAGCTTGATTGCATGCAGATAGGCGCCGACATCGGCCAGTGTTTCGATCTTGCCCTCGGTTTTCTCGTAGCGTTCCCAGACGGCGACGAGGCCGTCTTCCTTCGGGCGGTCATGCTCGCCATAGGAGCGGCTGACGGCTTTCTGGATTTCCTGGCCGGCGAAGAGCTGGTGGTCACCGAGCGGGATCTGATGGTTCTTGCCGACGAGCAGCGAGAAGATGTCGATATAATCCTCGCGGCTCTGCGGCCCGTCGACCAGCCAGCGGGCACCGGCGCGCTGGCGGAGCGCATCATCGACATTTTCAGGGTAGTTGGAGAACATGCCGAAGGTCGCATTGCCTCGCACCACGGTGGAGGCGCCGGCGAAGCTCTCCATCAGCACGGCGGTCACCTCATGCTGACCCGATGACGCCCGGTCGTCGGAGCGCTTCGCCGTCACCTGGTCGACATCGTCGATCGTACCGAATCCGATGACGCGCGGATTGAGCACATTGTTGACGAAGCTCTTGGCATTCTGGCCCGACTTGCCCTGATAGGACGAGATCTGGTCAACGCCGAAATTCTCGTAGTGGAAGGCATAACCCGCCATCTTGCAGTAGTCGTTGAGCAGTCCCGCCAGCATCTGGATCAGGATCGTCTTGCCGGTGCCCGGCATGCCGTCGCCGATGAAGGTAAAGAGAAAGCCGCCGAGATCGACAAAGGGGTTCATCTGCCGGTCGAAGTCATAGGCCATCAGCATCTTGGCAAGCTTCAGCGCCTGATATTTGGCGATGTGGTTGCCGATGATCTCTTCCGGCTTCTTGAAGCTCATCGAGAGCGGCTTGGACTTGGCGCTCGGCACGGCGTCGAAACCGTCGAGGGTAAAGTCGTCCTGATCGACGCGAATATGGGCGGTTTCGAAGGCACCGAGATGCTCGAACCGCGCCTTGCGCGTGAGAAGCCCCTGGAGTGCGAGTTCGGCAAAGGCGCGCGTGCGGGCGATGACGGTGGCATCGTCGCCCGATCCCTTCAAGGTTGCATCAAGCCCGCCGACCAGGCTTTTCAAGCCATCCTGCGCGGTATCGAAGAGGAAATCCGGCTCGCGCATGCCGTCGAGCTGTGCACTCTCACCGGCGACGGTCGACAAGAGATAGGCCGAGAAGGCGAAGGCACAGACATAGGACGCCGATGCCAGAAGCCCCTTGAACCGGGCCGCCTCTTCGCCTTGCAACGGGGCGGTGATATTGCGGGCCTGCAGGCTTTCGAGCTCGGTCTGCCGGGCGAAAACCTCGGTGACAGCAAGCGCCACCTGCGCCCCGCGCCGCACGCGGTAGAGCACCGTGTGCTGAGCGGGGGTGAGAAGCGGATCGCCCTGCCCGCTTGCTTGAAGGGTCTTGGTCAGCTCGACCTCGCGGGTCTTGCGCACGGACCCCGTCGAAACCGTCGAGACAAAGCGCCGACCGGTGCCGGCAAGGGCTGCCCCATCGCTTCCGCCGTCGCCGGCGTCCAGCATGACGAAGCGCGTGACGAGGCCCTGGGCGACCACAAAATGTTTGGCAATATCCGCCTCGTGCAGCGTGGTGAGCCCGGCCGTCAATTCGCTCATCTCTTAGACCTCGCTGACGATCTGATCGCCCGAAATGACATGAACCTTGTAATTGCCGAAGACGGCTGCCACTTCGCCGGCCGCGTAGAGCGCCTGATAGGCGTCATGCGGCACAAGCGCGTGTTTCTCGTAAGCCGAAACACCCATGCGCGCGGCCTCGAGGTCGTGCGTCTCGATGTGGAATTCCTGGGTTGCCGGCGTCGAGGAAAAGAAGCCCTTTACCGCCGGCTGCTCGCGCTTGGAAAACACCTCCTGCACCGTCCAGGTCATGACCCAGGCGTTTTCCGGTTTGCGCACGCGGCTCAGGATCTCGTTCACCCGGCCGGTATTCTCGGTGATCCCCGTCGAATAAAGCGGCCCGAGCACCACGCGGCGGATCGATTTCGGATGCAGCGTCGGGAAATCCCGGTCCATGTTGGTGGCGATCGTCGCGGGCGTCAGTGAAAAGGCCGAATTCTTGGCGCAGAAATCGTCGAAGCTGCGGGCGAGTTCCGGATTGAGCAGCCCGCCGACCGGCAGCGGGATTTCGACCGTCTCGTCGAGCCGGCCATCCGGCGTCACCAGGATCTTCGTCACACTTTCGGAGGAGTCCTCGATGGTCGCCAGATAGATCATCGGCAGCGTGCTTGTGCCATCGAAGGCCGCCCAGGACACCAGGCAGCTGGGACGTTTCGTCTGCGGGTTCACCGTAACGGCAACCGTGGTCGGCAGGATGAAGGGCGAAAACACCTCGCCGGCGCCCACCTGCTCCAAATAGAGCCGTTCCGCCATCTGCCGCTGCAGGGCAGTTGGAAACTCCTTCTGCCGCAGGATGAAATCGACTATTTCCTCGCGCAGCACCTGGGTCGCCGGAATTGCCGCCAGCCGCTGCGCCGCACCCGCCCGGTCATTTTCCAGTTCCAGCACATTCTGGAACACCGGAAAGCCGCTTTCGGCCCGTGAAATCCGGAACTGCTCGCTGAACGCCACGCGGTTATGCCAAGAGGCAAAGGAATTGCGCAGCCGGTCGAGATAGGGCAGCAGGTGCAACCCCGGCGGCCCGTTCTGAAGGATGCGCCGTTCCGTCTGGCCGAAGAACAGTTCGAGCCCGGCCAACGCCGCCGCAATGGTGGCGAAATAGGACGAGACGGCGCTGTCGCGATCGATGACGTTCAAGGCTGGCCCCTGAGGCTGGAGCATTCGATCATCACGGCTTCACGTAATTGGCCGCATTGTGCTTGTCGAGCACGCTCTGGAAGCGCCGGGCGAACGCCTCGTCGGCGAGCTTCTTGCGGCGCTGAATGTCCTGCGTCGAGAGCATGTTCTTCTCGTGCAGTTCAAGCAGATCGCCGATATGGCGCTGGGCGGCGGCGCCGATGCCGGCCATGGTTTCTTCGGCCGCGGTGTCCACCTGGGAGCCGAGCGTGTTGATCCGGTGCGCAACCTCCTGCTGAGCGGCGGTTTTGAGCGAGTCTTCCAGCGCCTTGTAGAGCACGATGCGCTGCTCGGTATCGATGGTCAGCTTGTTGATCAGCGTATTCTGCGCCGCGATCTGGTTGTTGAGCGAATCGACGAAGGTCTGGAACATCGAGGTGTAGCGTTCCAGCGTCTGGCTTTCGGCAAGAAGCTCCTGCTCGCGCGCCTGCGCCTGGTTGTATTCGGTGGCAAGCTTCGAACGCTCGGCTTCGAGATCGGTGCGCTCGCCGGTATCGGTCGAGGCGGCGATCTTGTTTTCGATGTCGAGCAGCGCCGGGTTGAGCTGTTCGATCCGGGTCTGCGTCGTCTCCAGATTGGCGATCGTCTGCTTGCGCCGCTCGATCACCTGGATGAGGCTCGCCTCCGAGCTCTTGTAGCGCTCGTCAAGCACGCCCTTCTGATCTTTCAGAATGCCGACAATGCTGTCGGACTTGGCGAGAAGTTCCTGCAGATTGCCGGCGAGCGACATGTTGCGCACCCGCTCGGTGCGCATCCGCTGCGCCTTCTGCTTGGAAAAAATGCCGATGAATTTTTCCACGCCGGAAAAGCTCTTCATGCTCTCGAATTCAGAGCCGAAGACATTGGTCGCGTCTTCCAGCCCGATGATCAGGTCGGCGATATTCGCCTCCATCACCTTCTGCTGGTTGAGGACGTCTGAGATCCGCGCATTTTCGATGTCGAAATTGGGGTCGGTCAGCTTGCTGTCGCTCTTGGCCAGCGTATCGAGCACGCTGCCCGACTGCTCGATCTTGCCGCGCATCTCGGCCACGATCTGCCGTGTTTTCTCGATCTCGCTGTCGAAGGATTGCAAAGTCGCCATGTCGTCCCCTGTCTCTCCTGTCGGCATGTGCCGACCTCTCCACTGCCAGCATAGCGGGATTCGCTCTCAACGAAAGCGATGCTCCGCACAACACCATGCCCACAATCCGATATGGATTGCGGGCGCGCTGACACAAGGGGCCATGGCAGAGAAATGCGACAGCCTTTCTGCGGCTGCCGCAATCCAGAGGCGAAATGCGGCGTTTACTGACCGCCGGCGGCCGGATCCTTCAGATAGGCGATGATATTGGCGAGATCATCGTCCTTCTTGACGCCGGCAAAGGCCATCTTGGTGCCCTTGACCACGGTCTTCGGCGCCTTGAGATACTCCGTCAACAGAGCCTCGTCCCAGACCTTGCCCGCACCGAATTCGGTCATGGCGGTGGAATATTTGTAGTCGGCGATCGAGGCGACCGGGCGACCGACGACACCCTGAAGCGTCGGACCGACCTTGTTTTTCGCTTCGGTCGCGATGTGACAGGCGGCACAGACCTTGAAGGCCTTGGCGCCGGCGACCGGGTCCCCCTCGGCCAATGCCGGCAGCGGCAGGGCGAGTGCGGACAACAAAATGAGCATGGAAGACGTCTTCATCGAAACTCCTCTTGAACCATTCGACAGGCGCCCGAGGCGCTGTCGTATCAACACACCCGATCGCACGAGACGACAAGTGCGCGCATTGACGCGCATCAAGAGAGAGCGATTTTTCGGCATTCGCGACATCGACGTCGCATTGCGACGTATAATGGGGAAGGAAGTCGCAAACAGGGGTCCTGCTGCGGCGCAAACGCACGGGCATCCTTGCAATTATCCCGTATTGAATGTTGACTTGGGAACTTAATTAAAAAAACGGGAGCCTGAAATGAATACCATCCTCGCTTGTCGCCGCACCCTCGTCGCCACTGTCTCGCTGCTGGCGATCTCCGCCATGCCGCTTGCTGCGGCAGAAGCCGAGAGCTGCTCGACGGTTCGCTTCTCCGATGTCGGCTGGACCGACATCACCGCCACCACGGCGACCGCCTCTGTCATTTTGAAGGCGCTCGGCTACGAGCCGACCACCACGGTGCTCTCCGTGCCGGTCACCTATTCTTCGCTGAAGAACAAGGACATCGACGTTTTCCTCGGCAACTGGATGCCGACCATGGAAGGTGACCTCGCCCCCTATCGCGACGACAAGTCTGTCGAGATCTTCGGCCCCAACCTCGAAGGCGCGAAATACACGCTCGCCACCAATGCCAAGGGTGCGGAACTCGGCATCAAGGATTTTGCCGACATCGCCAAGAATGCCGACGCCCTGGGCGGCAAGATCTACGGCATCGAGCCGGGCAATGACGGCAACCGCCTGATCCTCGACATTATCGACGCCAACAAGTTCGAGCTCGGCAAGTTCGAGGTCGTCGAATCTTCTGAACAGGGCATGCTGGCCCAGGTCGCCCGCGCCGAAAAGGATGGCGAACCGGTCGTCTTCCTCGGCTGGGAACCGCATCCGATGAACGCCAACTTCAAGCTGACCTATCTGTCGGGCGGTGATGATGTCTTCGGCCCGAACTTCGGCGGCGCGACGATCTTCACCAACACCCGCGCCGGCTACACCACCGAATGCCCGAATGTCGGCAAGTTCGTCACCAACCTCAAGTTCTCGCTCCAGATGGAGAACGAGATCATGGGCAAGATCCTGAATGACGGCGCCGACGCCGAAGCCGCCGCCACCGATTGGCTGAAGGCGAACCCGACCGTCATCGACCCCTGGCTTTCGGGCGTCACCACCAAGGATGGCGGCGAGGGCCTGCCCGCGGTCAAGACCGCCCTCGGCCTCTGATATCAGTCCATCGAACGAGAAGCTGCGCGGCAGGAAGAGGAGGCCGGCCGCGCGGTTTTCCAGGCATTGCACTTGAGCCTATTCGGGGACACCGATGAATTTTTTAACGGACTACAAACTGCCCATTGGCGCGATGTCGAAGAGCTTCGTCGACTGGCTGACCACCAATGTCGATTTCGTCTTCGATCTGATCGCGACGATCCTGAGCGCGTCGATCAATGCGATGCTGTTCATCCTGCAAGGCCCCTTCCTGAAGGGCACGGCCTTTGAACCCTTCTATCCGCTGCTGATGATCGTGCTCTTCTCGCTTTTTGCCTGGTTCATGCGCCGCTCGATCGGCGTGGTCATCTTCACCTGTCTCGGCTTTCTGTTGATCTACAACCAGGGTTACTGGAAGGAGACCATGGAAACGCTGGCGCTCGTGCTGGCTGCCGCCGGTGTCTCGATGGTCATCGGTGTTCCAATCGGCATCGCCTGTGCCCGCCGCCCCTGGCTCTACACGGCAGTCCGCCCCGTGCTCGACCTGATGCAGACGATCCCCACCTTCGTCTACCTGATCCCGGCGCTCATCCTCTTCGGCCTCGGCATGGTGCCTGGCCTGATCGCCACCGTGATCTTCGCCATCCCCGCCCCGATCCGTCTGACGCGGCTCGGCATCATCTCCACCCCGCCCTCGCTGGTGGAAGCCGCGATCGCCTTTGGCGCCACGCCAAGCCAGGTGCTGCGCAAGGTGGAACTGCCGTTTGCCACGCCGCAGATCATGGCGGGCCTGACCCAGACCATCATGCTGTCGCTGTCGATGGTCGTCATCGCGGCGCTGGTCGGCGCCAGCGGCCTCGGCGTGCCCGTCGTGCGGGCGCTGAACACCGTCAACATCGCCCGTGGTTTCGAGGCAGGCCTCTGCATCGTCATCCTCGCCATCATTCTTGACCGGATCTTCCGCATCCCCGGCATGGGAGACGACGCATGAGCGACGCAGTAATTTTCGGCAATGTCGACATCGTCTTCGGCGACAACCCGCAACGGGCGCTGGATCTGGTCGACAAGGGCAAGACCCGCGACGAAATCGGCGCGGAAACCGGCCTCGTGCTGGGTGTCGCCGGCGCCTCGCTCGCTGTCCAGGAAGGCGAGATCCTCGTCCTGATGGGGCTCTCCGGCTCCGGCAAGTCGACCCTTCTGCGCGCCGTTAACGGGCTTGCCCCGGTCGTGCGCGGCAATGTCGGCGTCAAGACCGATGCCGGCTTCGTCGATCCCTACAAGGCCTCGGCCCAGGTTCTGCGCGATCTGCGCATGCACACCGTCTCCATGGTCTTCCAGCAGTTTGGCCTGCTGCCCTGGCGCACGGTCGCCGAGAATGTCGGCTTCGGTCTGGAACTGGCCGGCGTCCCGGATGACGAACGCGAAAAGACGGTGGCGACCCAGCTCGAACTGGTCAACCTGTCGAAATGGGCCAACCGCAAGGTTCAGGAACTCTCGGGCGGTATGCAACAGCGCGTCGGTCTTGCCCGCGCCTTTGCCACCGGCGCGCCGATCCTTCTGATGGACGAACCCTTCTCGGCCCTCGACCCGCTGATCCGCACCCGCCTGCAGGACGAACTCCTGGAGTTCCAGGCACGGTTGAAGAAGACCATCCTATTCGTCAGCCACGACCTCGACGAGGCCTTCCGCATCGGCAACCGCATCGCCATCATGGAAGGCGGACGCATCATCCAGTGTGGCACGCCGCAGGAGATCGTGCAGAACCCGACCAACCAGTATGTTGCGGATTTCGTGCAGAACATGAACCCGATCAACATGCTGACCGCCGCCGACGTGATGCGCAACGGTGTAACTGGCGAACAGGGCCAGGTTACCGGCACGACTGCACCACGCACGCCGCTGGTCGATGTGCTGGATGCGCTGGCGCGGCAACCAGGCACCATCGGGGTCGTTGACAACGGCGTCGTCATCGGCACCATCAATGCCCAGGATGTGGTGAGCGGCCTGACCAAGCACCGACGCAAGGCCTGATGCCCGGCCGAACATCCGCAAATGCAAGGGCGGATGCCGGAGACCAGGAAATGACGGACAAACCCAAGGTGATTCGCGATACCGACGACGATGCGCGCCGCCAGGCCCGCATTTTGCTGCGTGGGGCGCGTTTTGCCGCGATCGGGGTCATCGACCCGGAAAACGGCTTTCCCTCTGTCAGCCGCGTCCTGCTCGGCACGGACATCGACGGTGCAGCCGTCATCCTCGTGTCAAATCTCTCGGCCCATACAGGCGCCCTTCTCGCGGACCCCCGCGCGTCGCTGCTGACCGGTGAGCCGGCCAAGGGCGATCCGCTCGCCCATCCGCGCCTGACGCTGCAATGCCTGGCGGAAAGCGTCGAGCGCGATAGCCCCGTACACGCCCGCCTGCGCGGCCGGTTCCTCGCCCGACATCCGAAATCACAGCTCTATATCGACTTCCCCGACTTCCGCTTCTTCCGCCTGGTGCCCGAAAGGGCGAGCCTAAACGGTGGCTTCGGCCGCGCCTATCATTTGGGCAAAGAGGACTTCCTGATCCCAATTCCGATGAACAATTTCTGGGAGGATCAGGAAACCATCCTACGAGAATTAGGGGTCCTGGAGCCCGGGCTTGCCAGCCGGATCGCCACGGACGTTTACCACGCCCCGGCCGGGAATTGGACCATCTGCGGCATCGATTCTCACGGATTGGATATATCTTTCAAAGACATACTGATAAGGCACGAGTTTGTGACGCCCGTCACAGAACGAAGTCAGATAGAATTAGTGTTACCTAAATCAGTATACGCAGTACCTTAAATTTAGGCATATACAATTTTATTCCGGTTGATAGACTTGTCCACATATCTAAGGCACGGATTTTTAACGACTGCCCCTCCCCCAAGGCGCTCGACCAAGGAAAGTTGAACCGATGAAAACTAAAGCTTTGTCTGAACAATCAACTGTCGCTGCAGGTTTGCTGTCCGCCATGGCAAACCCGAAGCGTCTCATGATCCTCTGCAGCCTTGTCGAGGGTGAGGTTCCGGTTGGTGTTCTGGCAGCCCAGGTAGGCCTGAGCCAGTCGGCTTTGTCCCAGCACCTGTCCAAGCTGCGCGCCCAGAAGCTGGTCAAGACCCGCCGCGACGCCCAGACCATCTACTACTCCTCCACGTCGGAATCGGTCATCAAGATCCTTTCCACGCTGGAAAGCATCTACTGCGCGCCCGTGGCAGCGAGCAAAACCGATGCCTAATGACAGCGCTGCCAGAGCCCGATGCAATCGGCTCTGGATGAAGCCGAGCCTGGTGACGCAGGCCTTCCGGCTAAACGCTTGTGCTTGATCTTAAACATGAAAACCCCGGTCGGCGGACGCCACCGGGGTTTCTTTTTGCGCTGCGTCCAGCGGAGAGACTGCTCTCCGACCTTTCGCGCATCTCAGGCAGAATCACTGGCCGAGTGGCCAAGGCCGGGGCTTCCGCCACCCCGGCCAGACGCGTGACCGTCAGCTTCCGACAACCGCTTGGTCGTCGCGGCTGAGCACAATCAGCGACGGACGTGCCGGCTTGTCAGCGATGAAATCCGGCCACAGCGTGCCGGCATCGGCGATGGACGTTGCGTCCTCGTCATCCGCCATACGCAATTCGCCGGGATGCTGGACCGACACAAAAACGGTCTTGCCATCCGGCGTAAAGGTCGGTGAGCAGCATTCGGAACCAACCGGCGCGACATAAAACAAGCGGGGCAAGGCCCGGCCGGCACCTTCGGTATCCATGACGTAGAGCGCGTCTGCGACCCCTTCCGGCGGCGGACCGTCGGTCGAGACCCAGAGGCGTCCAGAGGGATCGACTGCCAAGTTATCCGGATCGGTAAACCAGCCATTGGCCGATGTCGAAGGATGGAACATCGCGCCATCCTCAGGCTTGGCTGGATCGCCACAGAGCACGAACACGTCCCAGGCAAAGTTTTCCGCGGCAAAATCTGGTGCTTCCATGCCACCGGGCGGCACGAGCTCGAGCAGGTGACCATGGGGATTGGGCCCGCGCGGATTGGCCGGATTGACCTGCTCTTCCGCCTCGCCCTCGCCCGACGGCAGTCGGTCCTCGTTCTCGGTCATCGCGACGTAGAGCTTGCCGGTCTTCGGATGAACGATGAAACCTTCGGGCGCATCCATTGGCGTGGCGCCGGCGAGGTCGGCGGCGGCACGGGTGTTGAGAACGACATCTGCCTGGCTCGCGAAACCGGCAGCCGCGGTGAGCGGCCCCTCACCGGCCACGAGCGGGATCCAGCGCATCGACCCGTCGCTCTCGAAGCGCGCGACCGAGAGCGTGCCGTTGTCGAGCAGGTCACGATTGGCCGCCCGGTCGGTCGGGTTCCAAGCATCGCGGCTGACGAAACGATAGAGATATTCGAAGTCGTCATCGTCACCCATGAACACCACGACGCGCCCATCGGGCGCAACGCAACACTGCGCCCCCTCATGGGTCATCCGCCCAAGCGCGGTGCGCTTGACCGGCTTGGCCGCGGGATCGAATGGGTCGATCTCCACCACCCAGTCGAAACGCATCCATTCGTTCGGCTCTTCCTCGAACTTGAAGCGCGGATCGACGCGGCTGACTGCATAGATGTCGTTCTCGTCCTCGTCCCAGCCCTGCCGTTCAACGAGTTCCTGATTGGGCAACGTCTTGTAGTCGCCGGCGAACACGTCCATGGCACCCTCTTCGCCCGAAAGCATCGTGCCCCAGGGCGTGATGCCGCCATTGCAGTTGGAGATGGTACCGAACACGCGTTTGCCCGTCGGGTCCGCCTTTGTCTTCAACCGATCATCCCCGGCCGCCGGACCGGAGATATCCATTTCGGTCGTCATGTCGATGCGACGATTATGCGGGCTGTCCAGTACGACGCCCCAGTCGCTGCCGGTCTTGGCCACTTCGACCACGGTGACCCCGACCGAGGCCATCAGGGCGCGGATCTGGGTCGCCGTCAGCTTCTCCCGGTAGTCCTCGCTGGAGAGCCCCGGAAACATCAGAAAGGGCGTCGCATATTCGTGGCTGACCACCAGAAGGCCGCGCTCGGAACTCTGTGAGCCCAAGGGCAGCGGCAGATACTGGGTGAAATCATTGTTGTAGCCAAACTGCCGGGCAGCAGCAGTGCCGTCGAGCGTCTTGGGATCGAAGGCCGGGCTGTCTTGAAAAAGCGCGTCGCCCCAGCGCAGCAGGATCTGTCGGCGATAGCCCTCAGGCCAGTGATCCCTATCGTCCCGCACCCGCGCAAGTTCATCAAAGGTCAGCGTTGAGGTTGCGGTGGAACCGGACGCCGTAGCCTGCGAGCTACCGATCAATGGCGAAAGCCCCAAGAGAGCGGTGCTGGCGAAAAACCCCTTGAGGACGCTGCGTCTCGCGATGCCCTTCGCAAGAACGTCTCCGTAGGTATCTGCAAAAGCGCGTCGCGGGTTCGGTCGCGCGCGGGTTTTTTGTCGGTCTGACATGCTCTATCTCCAGACTGATGATAGGATCGCGATCAGATGCGGTTCGCAACGGGACGACATGGGCGTCAGCATCCGGCGGGACGCTATCGAGCGCGCATGAAAGGGTGATGACGCGGACCCCGTCATGATCGATCACTGAGACTGGGGCACCCATGACCTTTGTTGATGCGCCCCGGCAGTGGCTTGACGGCCCTTTGTGCCCTGCTAACGTGACGGCGCAAACGACAGCCGCGGCGCATTCGCCGATGGCCGGGAAAATGGCCGCCCGCGACCGAAAGGGCCATGGAGAAGATTATGTCGAACCGCCTCAATTCCACGCCCAACGACCTGCGCGCCTTCTGGATGCCGTTCACCGCGAACCGCCAGTACAAGAAGGAGCCGCGCCTCTTCGTCGGCGCCAAGGACATGCACTACACCACCCATGACGGCCGCCAGGTGCTCGACGGCACCGCCGGCCTCTGGTGCGTGAACGCCGGCCACTGCCGCCCGCTGATCACCGAAGCGATCCGCGAACAGGCCGGTGAGCTCGATTATGCGCCGGCCTTCCAGCTCGGCCATCCCAAGGCCTTCGAACTGGCCAACCGCCTGATCGACATCGCACCCGACAATATGGCGCATGTGCTCTACACCAATTCCGGTTCGGAATCGGTCGAGACGGCGCTGAAGGTGGCACTCGCCTATCAGCGCGTGAAGGGTCAGGGCTCCCGCACCCGCCTGATTGGCCGGGAGCGCGGCTATCACGGCGTCAATTTCGGCGGCATTTCGGTCGGCGGCATCGTCACCAACCGCAAGATGTTCGGCACGCTACTGACCGGCGTCGACCACATGCCGCACACCCACCAGCCGGCCAAGAACGCCTTTTCCAAGGGCACGCCGGAGCATGGCGGCGATCTCGCCGACGAACTGGAGCGCATCGTCACCTTGCATGACGCCTCGACCATCGCCGCCGTCATCGTCGAGCCGGTCGCCGGCTCGACAGGCGTGCTGATCCCGCCGAAGAGCTATCTGCAGCGCCTGCGCGATATCTGCACCAAACACGGCATCCTGTTGATCTTCGATGAAGTCATCACCGGTTTCGGCCGCCTCGGGACACCGTTTGCCTCGCAGTATTTCGACGTCAAGCCGGACATCATGGTCACCGCCAAGGGTCTGACCAACGGCGTCATCCCGATGGGCGCGGTCTTCGTGACGGCGGAGATCCACGATGCCTTCATGCAGGGACCCGAGCACATGATCGAGTTCTTCCACGGCTACACCTATTCCGGCAACCCGATCGCATGCGCAGCCGCCTTGGGCTCGCTCGACACCTATCGCGACGAGAACCTGCTGACCCGCGCCGCCGAACTGGCACCCTATTGGGAAGAGAAGCTGCATTCGTTGCGCGACTGCCCGAATGTCATCGATATCCGAAACCTCGGCCTGATCGGCGCGATCGAACTGAAACCGATCGACGGCGAACCGACGAAGCGCGCCTTCAACGCCTTCTTGAACGCCTACAATGACGGCCTGTTGATCCGCACCACCGGCGATATCATCGCGCTCTCGCCGCCGCTGATCATCACTCATGCGCAGATCGACGAACTGTTCGACAAGCTGCGCAAGGTGCTTGAAAAGAACATCTGAGATCCGCTGCAGATCTCGACTGAAAGCGGCCCGCGTGGCCGCTTTTTTGTGCCTTGCCCAAACCTTGCCGCACCGCCCGGGCACCGCTTGTTCCCGTCGCCGCCATCCCGTATCGTACAGGGAATCGCACGTTCGATCCCGGCGCAGATGACCGCGAGGGCCCGATCGACGACTGCAGCAGCCCCGGATTTCTCCGTCTCCGACATCAGGTCCGAGGCGATCTGTCCGGGTCAGGTCCCGGGAGGAAATCCGTGGTCGACCTTTTTAAGCGCATGTTTGGTAAAGACGCGTCCCCTGAACGGTCACAGATGCCAGCCGCCTCGGCTTCGCCCGTCGGCGCAGAAACGGCCGTGGCGCAGAGCGAAGAGGCGAGGCTTGCCGCCCGTCGTGCCCAGATTGCCAATGATCTCTTCGAGTTGCAGCAGATCGCCATGGCCGAGCTGGCACTGCGCAAGGAGCAGGATGCCGCCGCGGCCAAGGCCGGCTTCGAGGCGGACGAGAACGGTCTTGGTGGCCGTGTCCTGATTGTCTGAGACGGACCGATCCTACCCTGCCCCGTTCTCCTTGTGACAAAGCTGTGATGTGACATCGCATCACGGCACTCGGGCTTTTGCCGCCATCGGTTTTTCGATAGACCGATCGCGGGGAGCAACAAAAGAACCCGAATGGCGTGAAACCCGACAGAGATCGGTCGCGCCGACCCAAGGAGCAGACATGAAATTTCACCCTCTCGCCAGCGCGGCACTTGCCGCCCTGATCGCCACCGCGCCCGCCGCCCGGGCCGAAATTGTCGTTGGACTGATGGCACCGCTGACCGGCCCGCTGGCCGCCATTGGCGCGCAGATCAAGAACGGCGCCGAAACGGCCATTGAAGACATCAACAAGAAGGGTGGCGTAAACGGCGAACAACTGACGCTGAAGATTGCAGACGATGCCGGCGAGCCAAAGCAGGGCGTGTCTGCCGCAAACCAGCTGGTCGGCGAAGGCGTGCATTTTGTCGTCGGCCCGGTCACGTCGGGCGTTGCGGTGCCGGCTTCCAGCGTGCTTGCCGAAAACGGCGTGCTGATGGTCACCCCGACGGCCACCGCGCCTGATCTCACGGCCCGTGGCCTGACCACGGTCTTCCGCACCTGCGGCCGCGACGACCAGCAGGCGGATGTCGCCGCCAAATTCGTGCTGGCATCTTACAAGGACAAGAAGATCGCCATCCTCGACGACAAGGGTCAGTACGGCAAGGGCCTGGCAGACGCCTTCAAGGCAGCCCTTAATGCAGGCGGTGTCGCCGAAGTCTTCAAGGACTCGCTGACCGCAGGCGAAAAGGATTTTGGCGCGCTCGTGACGCGCTTGAAGTCGGAAGGCGTCGAAGTCATCTATTTCGGCGGTTATCACCCGGAAGCGGGGCTTCTGGTCCGCCAGATGCAGGATGCGGGCCTCAAGGCGCAACTGATCGCCGGTGACGGCCTGTCGAACAACGAATATGTGACGATCGGTGGCGACGCAGCCGAAGGCACGATCTTTACCAATGCCGCCGACGCCCTGAAGAGCGGCGACAGCAAGGCCGCCGTCGACGCACTCACCGCCAAGAACGTGCCTGCAGAAGCCTTTACGCTGAACGCCTATGCAGCCGTCGAAGTGATCGCCGCCGGCATCACCAAGGCCGGTAGCACCGACGACGCAGAAGCCGTGGCCGCAGCCCTCAAGGACGGCTCGGAAATCCCGACCGCCATCGGCAAGCTGACCTATGGCGAGACCGGTGACCTCACCTCGCAGAGCTTTGCCGTGTACAAGTGGCAGGGTGGCAAGACGGTCGCGGCCGAATAAGACACCGACGACGTCAACGACAAAGGCGGCCGGCAACGGTCGCCTTTTTTGTGCGCCATCCCCAGGGAATGCGCAAAAACCGGCAAATCCAGCCCTTCCAACGGGTTTCCTTTGTCGACTCGCCCTTTTATGACAGCCGCATGACATTTCCGTGAAAAAGGTCCGGAACCCCATGCTGAGTTTGTTTCGTAAAATGCTCCCCCGCGAAGACCGCTTCTTCGACATGTTCGCGGCCCATGCCAAGACCGTGGTCGGCGCGGCCGAAGCGCTCGGCGCCTTGCTGCAGGGTAAGGACATCGAGGGCAATTGTGCCAGGATCGTTGCCCTTGAGAACGAAGCCGACGACATAACCCGCGACGTGCTGCTGGCCGTGCGCCGCAGCTTCATCACGCCCTTCGACCGCGGCGACATCAAGGATCTGATCATGTCGATGGACGATGCCATCGACATGATGCACAAGACGGTGAAGACCGTCCGCCTGTACGAGCAGACCACATTCGACCCGCGCATGCAGGAAATGGGTCGCGCCATCATCGAGGCCGCCCATCTCATTGCCGAGGCGATCCCGCTGCTCGACAAGATCGGCCAGAACCATCAGCGCCTCAGCCATATCGCCGAAGAGGTCACCCGCGTCGAAGGCCGCTCGGACGAGCTGCACGACGAGGGACTGAAGGCGCTGTTCCATATGCACCGCGACAGCGGCAATGCCATGGCCTATCTCATCGGCACGGAAATCTATGGCGAACTCGAAAAGGTTCTCGACCGGTTCGAGGACGTCGCCAACGAGATCAGCGGCATCGTGATCGAGAACGTCTGATGGAAGCGACGCTCGCCTTCCCGCTGCTCGTTGCCCTGATCGGCATCGCGCTGTTCTTCGATTTTCTGAACGGCCTGCATGATGCCGCAAATTCGATCGCGACGATCGTCTCGACGCGCGTGCTCAAGCCGCAATTCGCCGTCGCCTGGGCGGCCTTCTTCAATTTCATCGCCTTCCTTTTCTTCGGCCTGCATGTGGCCGAGACGCTCGGCAAGGGCATCATCGACCCGGCCATCGTCTCGCCGGCGGTCATCTTCGCTGCATTGATGGGCGCGATCATCTGGAACATCATCACCTGGATCTTCGGCATCCCCTCTTCCTCCTCGCACGCCCTGGTCGGCGGCCTGGTCGGGGCCGGCCTCGCCAAGGTCGGCTTCAGCGCCATCGTTTTTGCCGGCCTGTCGAAGACGGTGCTGGCGATCTTCCTGTCACCGATGATCGGCTTCCTGCTCGCCCTCGTGCTCGTGCTGATCGTCTCCTGGGTCTTCGTTCGCCAGACCCCCTTTGCCGTCGACAGCACCTTCCGCGTCCTGCAGTTCATCTCCGCCTCGCTCTATTCGCTCGGCCATGGCGGCAATGACGCGCAGAAGACCATGGGAATCATCGCCGTCCTGCTGTTCAGCCAGGGGTATCTCGGTTCGGAATTCTATGTGCCCTTCTGGGTGGTGATTTCGTGCCAATCGGCCATGGCGATCGGCACCCTCTTCGGTGGCTGGCGCATCGTCCACACGATGGGCTCGAAGATCACAAGGCTCAATCCGATGCAGGGCTTCTGCGCGGAAACCGGCGGCGCGATCACCCTCTTTGCCGCCACCTGGCTCGGCATCCCGGTGTCGACAACGCACACGATCACCGGCGCCATCGTGGGCGTGGGTGCTGCCCGCCGCGCAACGGCCGTCCGCTGGGGCCTTGCCGGCAACATCGTCATCGCTTGGATCGTCACCCTCCCCGCCGCCGCCCTGATTTCGGCGAGCTTCTATTTCCTGGCCGATCTGCTCGGCTGAGCGCGTTGCGTCTCGACCCGCGACGTCTATGATCCCGGGAGGGATGCCGAGCTCAGCGGCGAAACGCCCTGCAAGCAATCCATGGGAGGGCGTCATGCGGAAGGGCTACAAGGATTTGCTGGCGGAAGCAGAGGCGCTTGTCGAGACCGTCGACGTGGCCGAAGCGGCCCGGCTGCAGGCCAACGACACCCTCGTCTTCGTTGACCTGCGCGACCCGCGCGAACGGGAGCGCGAGGGCACGATCCCTGGCGCCTTCCCCTGCCCGCGCGGCATGCTGGAATTCTGGATCGATCCCGAAAGCCCGTATCACAAGCCGATCTTCACCGAGGACGAGCGCTTCCTGTTCTTCTGCGCCAGCGGCTGGCGCTCGGCGCTCGCGACCAAAACGGCGATGGAAATGGGACTGGAAAACGTCTGCCACCTCGGCGGCGGTTTTTCCGCTTGGCGCGATGCGGGCCTGCCAGTGGAGGCCGTCGTGGCGAAAGCAAAGGGATGAGAGCAATGGGCATGTTCGGACCATCGAACACCAGCACGCTCCCTGGCTTTCCGGCCAAGCGCTTGAAGGATCGCGCGCCGCACCCCATCTGAAAGGGTGAAAGCCGCACGACCAAGCCCTCTGCGATTGATCGTATCCAGGGCCGGTCGATTGAGCACAGCAGCCCAGATCCGGTTTACCCGCGACATGACGTCATGGACATCCGGTGGCAGGCAGGTCTCGCAAGGAGACACCCATGGTCGACCGGATCAGCCGCATCTCCGGCAGTGAAGCCTCAACACGCACGGAGACCGGCCACACACTGAACCTCGGCTCCGACGCCCAGAATGCCTGGGTCGCCGCCCGCCAGTCGAAGATCAACGACGACATCGAAGAACGGCACAGGATCGCCGTGGAGGAGCGTGCCGAAAACGGCCTGCCTGAAGACGACGAGGCCTCGCCCGAGCACAAATTTGAGTCCCGCCAGTGGGTCGAACCGTCCGAGCGGGAGGACGCCGCCGAAGCCCCCGCCGAGGAACGCGCCTCTCCGGCGAAAGCGAGCGCATTGGCACCCAGAATTTTGACGAGGACACGCCCTTCGGCGACCGCGAACTCATCGTCTGACGCAGGCCAGTATCCCGCCAGTCTGGGTGAAGATGACGGGGACCTCGCCGGCCGATGCACCGGTGCCGCATAGAGCCCTCGATCCCGTGCGACAAATCCCCGTCGCACTTTGAGGGCAATCCCCCTAGGATGAGACCCAGCAGACAAGGAGCCGCCATGCCCGAGACGATTCGTATCGCCAATGAAGATCTCGCCGTCGAGGTGTCGACGCTGGGAGCCGAGATGCAGTCGCTGAAGACCGCGGATGGCCGCGACTGGCTCTGGAACGGCGATCCGGCCTGGTGGACGGGACGCTCTCCCATCCTCTTTCCGATCGTCGGCAAGGCGCCCGGCGATGTGCTCACGATCAATGGCAAGGCCTATCCGATGGCGCAGCACGGCATCGCGCGGCGAAGCGACTTTGTCATCGTTGAGCAGACGGCGACATTTTGCCGACACGCACTTGTTGCCTCGCAAGAGACACGAACCGTCTATCCCTTCGATTTCAACTTGACGCTGGAACACCGCCTCGACGTCCGCAGCCTCACGGTCACCGCCACCGTTGAGAATACCGGCGAGATACCCCTTCCCTTCGGCATCGGATTCCATCCGGCTTTCCTCTGGCCGCTTCCGGGCGCCGAGGGCAAGCCGCATGCAGTCATCCTCGACAACGGCGCCGAACCCGGCGTGGTCCAGCTCGAAGGCGGTTTGATCGGCCGCACCTTGCCGACATCCCCCTTCAAGGCCGGTCGCCTCGACCTGTCCCACGACCTCTTCGACAATGACGCGCTGATCTTCCCCGAAGGTGCCGGCACCGGCCTGACCTTTGCCGCCAACGGTGGGCCAAAACTGCATTTCACCTTCGAAAACTTGCCGAACATCGCGCTCTGGCAAAAACCCGGCGCGCCTTTCCTTTGCGTGGAGCCCTGGCACGGCATGGCAGCACATGCCGGCGGCACGGCGGAACTGGTCGAGCGGCCCTATACGGTGGCGCTCGCGGCAGGGGATGAGATGCGGTTCGGGTTTACGGTGGAAGTGAAGGGCTGAAGACACCCTTCACTCGCCGCGCGGAACGAAGCGACCCTGCCCAGCCTTCGCGGCCGAGAGGAACTTCTCGCGCATCTCGACAAAGACGCCGCGCGGCAGAAGGCCGAGCAGAACGCTATCCGGTCCCAAACCTCGGACCGGCCTGAGATCAGGCCCCGGCCAGATGAAGCGATTGGCTTCCGTCACCACGATCCAGGAGGCTTGATCGTCGAGACCGAGCCGGCGCTTGGTGAGAGCCGGGATCTCAACCGCGAGCGCGGGATCGCTCGGTGGCGCATGCGTCACCGGAAGCACCACCACTTCGACGTCGTCAGCGCCGCGCGTGACAGTGAGAAGAACGGCGCAAGGGCGATCTTTCAGGCCTTCATCCTGGCCACGCTCGAACTCGTCGCGCCACAGATAGGCGTATCGGATCACCTGCCCCGGCTGAGGGTCCGGAAAACCCACCGCTCACGCTCCTGCTTCATCGTCGAACGCCGCCGCCCCTGCCGCCGGTTCCACAGCCGCAATCGCGGCTAGCTCCGCATCCGAAAAATCCGCAGCCCGCAGAACCTCCCGGTCGCGCCGTTTCAACCGCGCATATTCCTCCGTGGAGATCATCACCGTCCTGTCACGCCCATTGCGCGTGATCACCACAGGCTGTGTCAGGGCGAGATCGAAATAGCGCCCGCTCTGCCGCTGGAATTCCGCAGCGCTGACCTTGACGTGATCGTTCATATTGCAGCTCCAAATTATACATAGGATCAATATTATACATATCTTTCATGTATTCAAGATCGTTGGCCCAGACCACTCAAGCCGCTACACTGCCGCCATGCAACACGGAATCGGAGACGCCGCATGACCGACCTCGAACGCCGCATCGATCAGGGCACTGGCCGCGAACCGGCGGATATCGTGTTGAAGGGCGGGCGCTTCTTCGATCTGGTCACCGGCGCACTGGTCTTGTCCGACATCGCAATATGCGGCGGCACGGTGGTCGGGACCTGCGGACCTTACGAGGGCCGCGAGGTCATCGACATCACGGATAAGATCGTCGTGCCCGGCTTCATCGACACGCATCTGCACATCGAGAGCTCGCTCGTCACCCCGCATGAATTCGACCGCTGCGTCCTGCCCTATGGGGTCACGACCGTCATCTGCGATCCGCACGAGATCGCCAATGTGCTGGGCACCGAGGGCATCCAGTTCTTCCTCGATTCGGCCGAGGAGACGATCATGGACATCCGCGTGCAGCTGTCTTCCTGCGTGCCGGCGACGCATCTGGAAACGTCAGGCGCCGAACTGCCGATCGAACGTCTGTTGCCCTTCCGCAGCCATCCGAAGGTCATCGGCCTTGCCGAATTCATGAATTTCCCCGGCGTGATCCACAAGGATCCGATCTGCATGGCCAAGCTCGAAGCCTTCCAGGGCGGCCATATCGACGGCCATGCGCCGCTTCTGCGCGGCAATGATCTCAACGGCTATCTAGCGGCCGGCATTCGCACCGACCATGAATGCACCACCGCCGAAGAGGCGATGGAGAAGATGCGCAAGGGCATGCACATTCTCGTGCGCGAGGGCTCGGTGTCGAAGGATCTGCACGCGCTGATGCCAATCTTGACCGAGCGACTGTCCCCATTCCTCGCGCTCTGCACCGACGACCGCAACCCGCTCGATATCGCCGAACAGGGCCATCTCGACTACATGATCCGCGAGGCAATCCGCAACGGCGTCGAGCCGCTCGCCGTCTACCGCGCCGCCTCGATCTCGGCCGCCCGCGCCTTCGGGCTTAGAGATCGTGGCCTCGTAGCACCCGGCTGGCGCGCCGATCTCGTCATCGTTGACAGCCTTGAAAACTGCAAGGCCGAGATGGTGTTTGCCACCGGTCGCCGCGTGACCGACGCGCTCTTCGCCACCCGCAAGCCCGTCGCCCCCGTCGGTCTCGACAGCGTCAAGGCGCGCCAGGTCAAGGCCGCCGATTTCGGCGTGCCGGTGGCCGAAGGCGAAACGCCCGTCATCGGCGTCCTGCCCGGCAAGATCATCACCGAGCACCGCCGCTACCGGCTGCCGACCTCGGGCAACCAGACCGCCGTTGATCTCGAAAACGACATCATCAAGGTCGCCGTCATCGAGCGCCACGGTAAAAACGGCAACCATGCCAACGGCTTCGTCCAGGGGTTCGGCCTGAAGACGGGCGCAATCGCCTCGACCGTCGGCCATGACAGCCACAACATCTGTGTCGTCGGCGTCTCCGAGGAAGACATGGCCCTCGCCGCCAACCGTCTCGGCGAAATCAAGGGCGGTTTCGTCGTCGTCGAAGACGGCAAGGTCACCGGAGAGATCCCGCTTCCCGTCGCCGGCCTGATGAGCCTGGAGCCGTACGAGAGCGTGCGCGACACGCTGCATCACTTGAGAAAAGCGGCCTATGCCCTTGGAACGACTCTGGAAGAACCCTTTCTTCAGGTCGCCTTCCTGCCGTTGCCGGTCATTCCGCATTTGAAGATTTCCGACATGGGCATGGTGGATGTCGATCAGTTCCGGCTGATCGGGTGAGAATTTGGTGCGTTCTTTGTACCGGGGCAAATACGCATTCACCTCGTGAACCCGTTCACATCCATGTTTTCCGTGCAGGTGCTGTCGCGAAGGTTTGGCTGGAGCCACAGATTGCACTCGCGGAGAGCAACGGTTCAATAGCCGGGAACTCTCTGATATCATGCGCATTGTGAACGAAACCCGTTCCGCGATCGAAAGGGCCTGGCATGAGCATTTTGACAACTGACGTCAGGTTCGACGATTCAAGCATGTGCGTTTCGCTCTCGGAAGGACGTGTCCTCGGCCTGCCGCTCGTCCGGTTTCCAAGGCTCCGGTCTGTGTCCCCTGCAGACTTAGTGAAATACGAATTCGGCTCCACTTGCATTCATTGGGATGAGCTCAACGAAGACATCTCGATTGGAGGACTTTTTGCAGGTCGTGGGGACCAGACGATATCGACCGCTTTGGCGGCAGAATAGCTTCTGTCGGAATGAATAAGTCCGTGGAACAGTCCACCCCCCTCCGCCAGCGCCTCGCCCGCCTCTATTACGGCCGCGATACCGCCGCAATCCGTTTCCAGTTGGCGCTGATGGTGATCGATCTCGTGATCATCGGCTTTTTCCTCGCCGGCCCCTATCTGCGCGACCGACCAAGTTACCTGATCATCGACTACGCTATCGCCGTCTGGATCGCGGTCGAAATGCTCGCCCAGTGCGGCGCCTCGCGCACGACGCGCGGATTCCTCACACGGCCGATGACCTGGATCGACCTCTTTGTGCTTTGCACGCTGCTCTTTCCGCAATGGCTGTTCAACTTCGCCTTCCTGCGCGTTGCGCGCATATGGGCCGTCGCCCAGCGGCCGGTTTTTCAACTGATGCTGCGCAGACTGGGGCTGAAGGAGCAGACGGACGTCGCCACCGCCTTCATCAACCTCTTCGTCTTCCTGTTCCTGGTAACGGGTTTCGTCTACAGCTTCTTCTTCTATGCCGAGGACGCCGGCACCGGCTTCATTGACGCGCTCTATTTCACCGTAGCGACGGTGACCACAACCGGTTTTGGCGACATCACCCTGCCCGGCACCTTCGGCAAACTGACTTCGATCGTCACCATGATCATCGGCATCTCGCTCTTTGTGCGCCTCGCCCAGGCGGTCGTCCGCCCTTACAAGGTGACCTTCCCTTGCCCGGAATGCGGGCTTTCCCGGCACGATGCCGACGCCGTGCATTGCAAGGCGTGCGGGCACACGTTGAATATTCCCGACGAAGGCATGTAACCGGACACTGGAGGCGGCATTCAGTGGCGGAAGAGAACGGTGCCGCCATGATAGAGAAGGTCACTGCGAAATTCGCCGTCGGCAACGGATCCACTGTCGTCCCGGTAGCGGATCCGGCTGCCGTCGATCTCATAGCGCCCCGCATAGGCGCGCTCGCGGCTGCCGCGACCCTCGACATATCGGCCGTCCGGCAGCAATTCGTGGCGGATATGACCATCTCCGGTAACCCACAATCCGACATAAGGATGATTTGCCATAACCGTCTCCTGAAGATCCAAAACCTCGCTCCCATCCGCCCGGAAGGGAAACAGCACAAAAAATACGATAGAAGCGAGCGCGGCAATCAGCGCAAGCAATCCTGGCGTGACATGCGGATACTCAGCCATTGAGACCGAACCTCCGCTCTTTCGCGGCGCTGCGCATGGCACGATAACGCCTGAAACCCATCAGAGCGCGCTGCGTAAACGACAGGGTCCAAAGAAAAGGGCTTTCCAGCAGATATTGAAGTGCAGCCATTGGAACATCCTCCTAAGGTCTCGTCACCGCCGCCCATCGGCGATGGGTTCCATATGGGGAAGGAAATCCCGAAGGTGGTAGAACAGATGTCCGAAAGGATTGCACAATCCTCCGAATTGCACGATGCTCCGATTTGCATATGGCAGCAGGGTTCCTAGCTATTGGCTGTAAACTGATGCTTGTCGAAGTTTTGGAGCGTGACGACCATGACGACATTGAGTGCATTGCGTGCCGCAATAGCGCAGCACGCCACGGAAGAGGGACTGCAGGCAACAGCCGTGCCGCGCCTGTGGCTGGTTCGCGCCAGTCAGCCGACCGAGCCATTGCATGCGGTGCACAAGCCTTCGATATGCATCATTGCCCAAGGCCGCAAACGTCTGAAAGTCTGCGACAATCAACTGGAGTATGGTGCCGGGAGCCATCTCGTCGTCTCGCTCGATCTACCGGTCATCGGCCATGTTTGCGAGGCGAGTTCGGAGGAGCCCTATCTGTGCTTGCGGCTAGACCTTGACCTCGCGCTTCTCGGCACGCTGGTGCTGGAAATGAATACGCCGATTGCCCAGACGGCACCGTCCTGCAAGGCCCTCGGCGTGGCGGAAACACCGGTTGAGTTGCACGATGCAGCGGCTCGCCTCGTGGCCTTGCTCGATCGCCCGCAGGACATTCCTTTTCTGGCGCCGCTGGTCGAGCGGGAACTTCTCTATCTCCTCCTGCGCGGCGAACATGCGGGCCTCCTGCACCAGATGCTGACGCCGAACCATCGGCTGCAGAACGTCAATCGTGCGATCGGCTGGATCCGAAACAACTTCCACCGCCAATTCTCCATTGAGCAACTGGCCGCAGAGGCGCGCATGAGCAGTTCATCGTTGCACGAGCATTTTCGCGCCATGACCAATATGAGCCCGCTGCAGTACCAGAAGCAATTGCGGCTGCAGGAGGCGCGTCGCCTGATCCTGACGGAAGCCCTTGACGCATCGACGGCAGGCCGGCGTGTGGGGTACGACAGCCCCTCGCAGTTCAGTCGGGAATACCGCCGCAAATTCGGCGCGCCGCCGCTTACCGATGTCAGCCGCCTGAAAAGCCAGCCTGATCACCTGACCGAGGCCTAGGGCGGTTCATCTTTCGATGGAACTGGTCCTGGTGGCGCCCGCCTTCAGATCCTCGCGCAAAACCCGTCGAGCGCATCCATAGACACGATGCCGTCCTTGAGCATCGCACGCAGCCCCGGCATGGCGATCGCCTCCCTGACCGTCATCCCGTGCGGCACGGCGATCTCCTGCGGGCCCCGGCGCAGGTTGAAGACAAAAAGCAACTGCTCGTCGCCCTTCTTGCGGGTGAAGGCGAGCACATCCTCGTTCGTCGCAAGGAAATGCATGTCCCCGTCGATCAGGGCAGGATGCGCCTTGCGGAAGGCGAGCACCGCCCTGTAGTGGGCAAGAACTGAGGTCTGGTCTTTGTCCTGTTGATCGACGGCGAGCGCCGCATGGTCTGATGGTACGGGCAGCCAGGGCTTGGCGCTCGAAAATCCGGCCTGAGTCTTGGCCTTCTCCCAGACCATAGGCGTGCGGCATCCGTCGCGGCCCTTGAAGGCCGGCCAGAAGCGGATGCCATAGGGGTCGCGCAGATCCTCGAAGGAAAGCTCCGCCTCGGGCAGGCCCAGCTCCTCACCCTGATAGAGGCAGATCGAACCGCGGAGCGTCGCCAGCACCGAGATGGCGATCTTCGCGACATCGGCCCGTTCCTGCGGCTGATGGGCAAAACGGCTGACATGGCGGGTCACGTCATGGTTTGAAAAGGCCCAGCACACCCAACCGTCCTTCACCTGCTTCTGAAAACTGTCGACGCAGTGGCGGATATGGCTCGGGGTGAAGTCCGGGCCGAGAAGGTCGAAGGTATAGCACATATGCAGCTTGTCGCCGCCCGAGGTATAGGCCGCCACCGTCTTCAGTGACCGCGCACCGTCTCCGACTTCGCCGACGGTGGTGCGGTCTGGATACTGGTCGAGCAACGCCCGGAATCGCTTGAGAAACTCGATGTTCTCAGGCTGCGTCTTATCATAGAGGTGGCTCTGCATGCCGTACGGATTGACGTCGGGCGCATCGAGGCCGGCATCGTCGCTGTCGGGCGCATGGGGCGGATTGTCCCGCAGTTCCTTGTCGTGGACATAGTAGTTCACCGTGTCGAGACGGAAACCGTCGACGCCGCGCTCGAGCCAAAACTTGACGGCGTCCAGCACCGCTTCCTGGACTTCGCGGTTGTGGAAATTGAGATCCGGCTGCGAGGCGAGGAAGTTGTGCATGTAATACTGCTTGCGCACGCCGTCCCATTCCCAGGCCGGGCCGCCGAAGACCGACAGCCAGTTGTTGGGCGCCGTACCATCGGGCTTGGCCGCCGCCCAGACGAACCAGTCGGCTTTGCTATTGTCTCGGCTGGTCCGGCTTTCCTTGAACCAGGGATGCTGGTCGGAGGTGTGCGAGATCACCTGGTCGATGATCACTTTCAGCCCCAGCCGTTTCGCCTCTTTCATCATCTGGTCGAAATCGGCGAGTGAACCGAACATCGGATCGACGTCGCAATAGTCCGAGACGTCGTAACCCATATCGGCCTGCGGCGAGGTGAAGAAGGGTGACAGCCAGATCGCGTCGACGCCCAGCGCTGCGATGTTGGGAAGCCGTTGGATGATGCCCATGATGTCGCCGATCCCGTCGCCATCGGTATCCTGGAAGGAGCGCGGATAGATCTGGTAGATCACGGCGCCCCGCCACCAGTTCGTGCCTGTCTTGGAGGAAGTTTTGCTCTGGGCTTTCGGCATCGGCATTTCCTATGGCTGGAATCAGGCCTGAATGATGTTCAGGCAACGCGCTTGCGGATCGAATGTCAAACTCGACCCAGTCTTAGACTGACATGCGGCTGTAATGTTCCGGTCGCATAAGGCCTTGTCATGACACTTGCAGGATGAACGCCAAGTCCATGGGGTGATTCCGGAATCGAGCGACCGCCCATGCCCCTCGCGCCAATGCCAAGTCCCGCCCTGCCCAGACTGACCATCGTCACCGATGCCTGGCACCCGCAGGTCAACGGCGTGGTCCGCTCGATCGAGACAACCAATCGCGAACTGAAGACCATGGGCGTCGAGGTTTCGATGGTGACGCCCGAGCGTTTCGCCAGCTTTCCGATGCCGACATACCCGGAAATCCGCCTGTCACTCGCCTGGCCGGGCCAGGTCGGCCGGATGATCGCCGCCCAGCGCCCGGATTATGTGCATATCGCGACCGAAGGTCCGCTCGGCCTGATGGCGCGCCGCTGGTGCCTGCGCCATGGCCAGCCCTTTTCAACCAGCTATCACACCCGCTTCCCTGAATATGTCGCCGCCCGCCTGCCGGTAAAAGCCTCCTGGCTCTATGCCTATGTCCGCTGGTTCCACAATCGCGGCGGCGCCTGCATGGTCGCAACCGAGAGCCTGCGCCGCGAATTGACGGCACGCGGCATCAAGAACCTGAGCCTCTGGAGCCGCGGCATCGACACGACGCTGTTTCGCCCGCGGGAGAAGGCAGACAAGCCGTTTGGCCTCACACGCCCCGTCTTCATGACGGTCGGACGCGTTGCCGTGGAAAAGAACCTGCCGGCCTTCCTCGATCTCGACCTGCCTGGCTCGAAAGTGGTGGTGGGGGATGGGCCTGCCCGCGCCGAACTTCAAGCGCGTTACCCAGACGTTCATTTCAGAGGCATGCTGCACGGCGAGGACCTGGCAAAAGCCTATGCAGAGGCCGATGTCTTCGTCTTCCCGTCGAAAACCGACACCTTCGGCAACACCATCCTGGAGGCACTCGCCTCCGGCGTGCCCGTGGCCGCCCATCCGGTAACCGGTCCGGTCGACATCATTCCTGCCGGCTCGAACGCCGGCGCGCTCGACCACGACTTGCAGATCGCCTGTATCGCCGCCCTGCAAGCCTCGCCCGACAGCGCACGCAGGTTGGCCGAAACCTATTCCTGGAGAGCGGCCACCGAACAGTTCTTCGACAATGTCGTGGAAGCCAAGGAGCAACGCCGCAAGCGAGGTCTACGCGGCCGGTTCGGCACTCGCCCGGCCGATCTCACCGGATGACACAGCATCGCTCCGTTCACTGTCTCCGCCAAGACTTGGCGCGCGCGCCACAACCCATCCCAAGCTTCGAGAATTCCGGATATCCCGCCACTCTGGTCGGCAGCGGACATCAGACCCGACGTCGATATCTGAGAAATTTCGTTGCCGATATTTTTTCCATAGTTTTTATAGTTTTTATGCCAAGAATTTGTCCTGCCTGAGATTTCTATAGATTGGTATTCCTGCCAATTCTCTACCTGTCACCTATGCTTTCGTCATTCGCTTGAACCCCGAGGAAATGGCGCTTCCGCCAGAAGGTTGAGAAATGACGATCAAGACACTGTTTGCCGCTGCTATCGCAGCAACCATTGGCGTGGCAGCCACGACGCTCGGCGCAAACGCCGCCGACAAGAAGGTCGTTGTAGCCTATCAGACCGACGCTCTGCCGTCCTCGGTCGCCATCGCCAACGGCGAATTCGCCACGGCCACTGGATATGAGATCGACTTCCGTCGCTTCAATTCAGGCGCCGAGATCTTCGCCGCCATCGCGTCCGGCGACGTTCAGGTCGGTTATGTCGGCTCCAGCCCTTTCGCCTCCGCCACATCGCGCGGCCTCGACGTCCGGGCCTTCTACCTGTCCTCGATCTCCGGCATTGACGAAGCGCTGGTGGTCCGCAATGGCTCCGGCATTGAATCGCTCAACGATCTCAAGGGCAAGAAGCTCGCGGCAGCCCCCGTGTCCACCGACCACTACCAGCTGCTCCAGCTGATCAAGTCGCTCGGTCTGACGGAAAAGGACGTTCAGGTCCTCGCGATCCCGCAGCCCGAAATCGTCGCCGCCTACAACCGTGGCGACATTGACGGCGGCTTCGTCTGGGATCCGGCACTGACCGAACTGAAGAAGAACGGCAAGGCCCTGATCACCGCCAAGGAAGTGGCGGAAAAGGGCGCCCCCACCTTCTCGGCCTGGGTCGCAACCGGCTCCTTTGCCGACGAGAACCCTGACTTCCTCACCAAATTCTCTTCCGTCATCAACAAATATTACGCCTCGTTCGCCAGCGACAAGGCAGCCTGGGGTCCTGAAAGCGACAATGCCAAGGCGCTCGCAACTCTTCTCGGCGGCACGCCGGAACAGCAGGCAGCAGCGCTCAACAACCTCAACCTGCTGACCCCGGACGTTCAGGCCTCTGACGCATGGCTGGGCGGCGGCGAGAACTCCGGTGCTGCCAAGATCCTCAAGGACACCTCGCAGTTCCTCAAGGAGCAGGGCAAGATCTCCGACGTGCTCCCGAGCTATGCCGCCTTCGTCACGCCCGACGCGTTGAAGGCAACCCAGTAACCGTCAGGCGACTGGATGACAGGCTCGATCACGCCGGTTCCGAAGAGCCGGCGTGATCCTCGTTTGAGGGGAGTTGAAATGCTGAAAATTCAAAATGCGACCGTCTATTTCGAAGGCCGGGGCGACAAGCCCGTGCACGCCCTTGACCGGGTCAACCTCGACATTCCCGATGGTGACTTCGTCGTGGCGCTGGGTGCTTCCGGCTGCGGAAAGTCCACGTTGCTGAACGCGATCGCCGGCTTCCTGCCTTTGTCGGAAGGCTCCATCAGCCTCAATGGCCGCGAGATCAAGGGACCGGGTGCCGACCGCGGCGTCGTCTTCCAGAAGGACACACTGCTGCCCTGGTCGAACGTCGTCGACAATGTGGCGCTGGGCTTGAAATTCGCCGGTATCGGCCGCTTGGAACGCCGGGACCGGGCGGAGGAGCTTCTCGAACTCGT